>Ga0164310_10000544_pt1 | contig 20177 bp, 23 predicted proteins | sample GuaBasSedimGuay1_FD_121795 | JGI IMG/M metagenome (GOLD analysis project Ga0164310, IMG submission 121795) | Subseafloor sediment microbial communities from Guaymas Basin, Gulf of California, Mexico - Guay1, Core 4569-9, 0-3 cm | ecosystem: Environmental > Aquatic > Marine > Hydrothermal vents... | reverse complement strand
ATTTAGTAAATAATCGAGATCGCTTGTAATAAGTCGGGCAGTATTTTTATTTTTTTTATTGTAATAAGATTTTTGAGTTTTTATTTTTTTGTCGCGCGCCGACCGCCCCGCCATGTCCTCCGCCGCCGTCGCACGGAAGACAGCCAGGCCATAGGATAAGATACAACAAGGGCACTGATTATAATACAGGAGGTGGTGTGTGGTTATGGCGAGAAAGATTGATGCGAAATATACAGGAATAAACTACGGATCAATAACTTTTATGACCCCGGACTTCCTCGTTGTCAGCGTCATGCCAGCCTCCCGTTGGGTGTGTGCTGTGCTTTTGCTGGATCACCCCGCTATCAATCGGAATTGTACGGATGATTTGCGTTATTTTGTGTATGATTTGTCTCACTTCGATATCGTCCACCTGCTTAGCTTGTTGTAATAAATACTCTAGTGCTTGCTCCCGCCCGTCTGCGTGGAGTAAATTTATTCCGTGCGTCGCACGCCGGTACCGCTCCGGGGTACGATCCATGATTCTAACCGCAGTTTGAATGAGATATGACATTATTAAATCTGCTTTTACCGCCCGCATTTATATCCTCCTATTTATTCTGATACGATAATAAAATGACGCTTAGTTTCTATCTCTTTTATGTAACCTATTGGCAAGAGCGAATAGCCAGACAACACAACATGCAATTGATTGCACGAATACAGTGTCCGCGCTCAGCGCAGCGGTGCTGTGGCTGTTAGGGATGAGGTTAAGCACCAAGAATCTCATGTTAATTGTTATGCTAAATGTCAAAATATTGGCTCGACTTTTATTTTGGCTTGATTATTTTGGCTTGATTTTTATTTTGGTTCCGTTTTTATTTTGGCTCATTCCAGGAGGTATGATAGTGGTGTTCGAGTTATTGTTATGAATTACGGAATGGATAATATCTACGAACGCAATGGCAACATCATTCTTTTCTTCAACTGCAATGTCCCGCAACTGAGGCAACAACAGCAAAAGATTGGTTTGGAGTTGGCCGTGTTTGTTTCCTTTTTCATGCCACACTACCACGCCATCTTGTCCAACAACTAACTCGCCCCTTCCCTGATTAAATAGGACACATCACACCAGCAACTAAAATAACCAAGCAATACGCCCAAGCCACACGCCAATGCTATCCATAAAAACATCCAAAGCATGTCAAGTTACCTCCATTTATTTTGGCCGATACCAGGAGGTAACGGGTATAAGTAAAGAGGCAAAGGAAACGAACGATGAGTGAGTAAAAACCATATAAATTTCAACACGATAATACCTCCCTATTTTTTTTCTGAATACAATCTGAATACAAATAGTAAAAACAACATATATATTAAATAGTTAGGCAGAAAACTATTGTAATCTTTATTACTTAATCTTGGCTAAAATTTCTTTTCGCAGTCGTATCACCCGATGTTGTTTGGTATCCTTGATATTTTGGCTCATGGTAGGAGGTACGGACACATCACAATTTCTTCTTGTAATATCATCCAAACGCAATACCAATTGCGTTATGGTTTCAAATATCCAAGAGCGAACACGAGCACTGCATACTAGACCCTCACTACAAATACGAAGCGCTTCGTGCTGATCGGATATCCGCAAACTACTCTCCCACGGGAGAATAGGGTCTGCGGTAAAAGCACAACGAATGACAATTCGTAAACGAAATATAGTGTGCGTAACGTTTGCGCTCCAAACGGTATCACAGCACGCTGAGTCTGTGATAGATAGAAACGCAGGATTTATATGATCACGGTCTATCTCAAACTGGACAGATTCCACGCCAATCACAGCGATATGGTTCTTTAGGTGCTTATCCACACTCTTCCTGATAAAGTTGACAAAGTCAGGTATCAAGTCCACACCTTGAACATTACTGACAGACAGATTCCAGGCTATTGACATTACGTAGCACCTCTGCTGCGGCAGCTAAGCAATTACGACAGAAATGGTAGCCGCGAAGATCAGTAGATAATGGATACTGGCATGTAGGGCAACGATCAGAACAGCGGCCCGCAGCAATGGAGAATGGTTTAGAGCATTCCTCGTGCCACAGATCATGTACTTCTCCCATGTGAATTACTCCTTATTTATTTTGGTTCATGTCAGGAGGTACAAGGATATTTAAAAATAGTGAGAGGGTCTGCCGCAATTTGCCTGTGACCCTCTCAAAACAGACTCGACAAGGAGTGCGATTACAGCCGCCGCGGCCTGGCATAACCACTGTGTAGGCTGTAACCGCTACACATCACGGCAAATGTAGTATCATGAACACACAGTGGCTACGGCTACTTGGTTACCTTGATGCTGTGATACTTATTCACTTCCTCGGTAAGCACCCCGGAATCTTTCAGCACTTTCGCTCCGAACAGTGCTTTCGCCTTGCCCACAAGAGGATTGACAATGGTGTAATACTGCTTGGCCAGTCCCTTCTTGATCGCCAGTCCCCACAGCTTCCCTGCATCAATCTTGGTGGTCTTCCGTGATTTGATCGCACAGGTCAACTGCCCTGCTTTAACTGACCGGAGGTTATGCTCCTCGGCAATAGTCAGAATCGTCTCTTTGGCCTCAGCCATAACTTTGACCAGAAATCCCGTGCTCTTTTCAAACTCACGCCTGGCTTTTTCCATCTGTTTTTCGGCGGAATAATAAGATTCCACGGCCTTCATAACTTCATCTGCGGCCTCTTTCCCGATCTTGTTGACGAGAATTGTCTTTGCTCTCTGCATTTTGCCTCCTTTTCTTTTGTTGATTTATCTTGGCTCATACCAGGAGGTACCGTCCCCTTGTAAAACAGATTAACTTTCTATATCACATTAAAATAGAAATGTCAATACTTTTCTTATACGATTACAGCATTCGATGTCGGAACCGTGTAGCTCTCTCTCGTCTTGTCGCCCCCCTGCGAGGTCTTTCCGGATTTCTTGCGCTTCTACGGGAAGACTTGGATGTATCTTGTTCTTCCTCCATCACCAAATAGTCTTCGCTATCCTTCGCTACATCCGGACCTGGAATATCCGCCAAGGCATATTGATTTACTCCCGGCTCCGTGTTCCTGAATCGGTATGTGTCTTTCAGGTTTATCAGTAATGCCGTCACCCCACACACCGCATCGGCCAAATCTTTGCTGCCTTTCTCTCCAGTAGAATCCACCACAGGGTGATCCACCTTGCCGTGTACTCCCTTTTTCCGGTCCAACTCCAGGTTACGTAATTCACGGATCAGATCAGGATGATTCGGATGGATAATCCTGTTCTCCTTGTACAGTATCTTATAGTCCATATATGGGGTAAGAGGATGATCCACGGATAAGGTTCGTGTGCTTACGTTACGATACTTGCGAATCATTTGCAGCATCTGGGGGGATGCAAAGCGGTCCATCGACAACCATCTGATATTTACACCCATTTTTATCAGTGTGAAGATAATACCTTGCACCTTCGTCAGATCAATCTCATCGCCTGTCGGCGGACGAATAGACAGAATACCATCAATAAATATGATCGGAGCCTTTATCCCGCCTCCGTAAGCAACAAATTTATCCGCCCCTGGTATATACGAGCGCAGCTCATTCACCTCAGATAATCCCAGTACACGCCCAACCGCAATTCCACAACAGTCATCGGATAGACCAGCATCTATATGAACACCAAAGGCTGGCTCACGGACAAAACCATATTCACGCCAGTTACGGATGGGGCCGTCTATATGTCTGGTGTCCACCAAATCTCGTAACTGATGATCCTTATACACAGATATATCGACTTTGTTCTCATAAAACAGTTGTCTTCCCGGTACCTTGACTATCTTATTATACGTTTTCGTGGCTTGTTTTATAATAGCCATCGCTGGCATGAACATGGTTTTTTTCGAGCGAGGCATACCCGCAATGTCCCGCAAGGCATCATCTATATTCGCCGTGAAATCTTTTAGATATTCAACAGGAACCTGGATGGTGTTCTCAATATCATCCGGGTCTTCGTGGTCTGCTAAAATCCGGGCAGGCTTCTGGGCATTTCCTAAGTCCACCGTGAACATATGCCCGCTATATTTTTTCGGGTCTAGAGAACCATCCGCCAGTCGGTGCGATTCCCACTGAGGCATATTCATGACAAAGATTGTTTTATCCTCTTTGGCCTCCTCTATCTTCCTGCTGATGAAATCTTGCGGATAATTGGCAGAAGCAACCAAATAAATACGCCCAGGAATAGAGCCGCGCATCATGAAACGTGACTTCATGCGCCTCCGCATGGTTTGGTATAGGATCGTGGCTTTATCGTACTCAGAATCTCCTCTGAGCACGGTCAGCTGAGATCGTAGGCGCTTAGGGTGATAATTTATCTCATCTAAATAGCCCCCGAAAACATTCGTACCGAGTGCAGATGTATCACTTGCTGTTATAGGAGCCACAGAAATGTTGTTGGGGAATATCAATTCAGTTTTTATCTTAGGGTCCGGAGGAAAGTAGCGCTTGAAATAAGGCGATGACAATACTTTAGTCCGGATGGAGCGAAATACGACTTTCCGTGCCAAGGTCTCGTTTATTGACTGTAACACGAACACAATCGACGATCCTGGCGCCAGTCCGTATTCAAGCTGTGGAGATTTCAGACAGGAAAGTTTATAGATGTCGTACAATATAGCGATGTCAGCGAAAAAATTCTTTCCTATCCCAATACCACCACCCAATACAACCTCAATATAACCCTGACCACTGTTTAGCCTCTTCAATTCCTGCAAAATACGATACCGGATCGAACCACCCAACCCAAGGTACTCGCTGGAACAGGCGAATTCCTCCACATCAACAATTTTACGAGTCAATCCACGCGGAGCCAGCAGGTACGAGGCATCGTTATTTAGGTAGGCTTGTATCCAATTCTCCACGAAATACACAGACTCGTCCTTCGGGTAATACCGAACACCTTTGTACGTTCGACTCAGAACGGAAGATTGCAGGTCCATCAGTGCGGATTCAAGAAATCCGATAGCTTTTTTATCATCGTCTGGGAATATTCCGGAAGCGGCTTGTCGAATATCCTGCTCCAGCGATGTCTCTGATAAATATTTCACGACGCTTCCGGTTCCTCTACTTCGGCCTCTATTATTTCCTCATCTGGCGGGGGAAGCTCCAGACATTCATCCGGTTTCTTGTTCCTCAGTATATCCAGAAACCGTGTAGTTGCCTGAATCATCGGGTCCCGTCCAACGGTTTGCTCGATCCGGCGGGTTTGTTTATTAAACCCCTCTTGTAGCATCCCCACTTGTAACTTATGTGGCTGCCGGGAAACCACGCCGAATTCCAGCTGGTATTCCATGTATGTCTTTACCATCTTCGTAAGAATATCAAATTCCTTGTTCAAAAATGGTGTCAGTTTTGGCTTCTTCGGCTTTTGTTCCAGATCAACTGCCATCTCAATACGATTCATCTGTAAATGAATGGCATCGGACAGCGTTTCCAGACCGTCAACCCGCTTGACTATCTTACGCACAGCCGCCAGCTTTGTATTTGCCCATTCTTTTAATTCCGGGATAGACTCTACAACCCCAAGTAGTCCGAATATGCGCTGCTCGTAATACTGGAGTGCTCTTGAAACAGCCCACCGAGTATACTCTTTGAGCTGCCCCCAGTCTTCTTGTATCTTCCTTGCTAGCTCATCATACACAGGGGTGCCGGTTTTTTTTGCATGAGATAACCGCCCCCATACCTCAAGCAGCTGGGCATCCGTAAGATTTTTCCCGATTATTGACACTTTAGCGGCCTTTCGGCCATTGGGAAGATAATAGGCGGCTTTGCGTAGACGCAGCAATAACCGATTCTCGACCGCCTTGTCTACAAGAGCTTGGTCTACAACACCGTCCATCGTTTGTTTTTCAATTTCTTCTAGCGATTCTTCCATATGTATTGATCCAATCATGGCACACTACCATCAGGTGAACGGCATAATTGTGCCAGTCGGTGTTTGATGTAAGCACGTTAGCACGGCTGGTATAGATTGATTGCCACAATGATCGGGATGCATTTATTTCCCTATCAACATATTTGGTCAACCACGCTATGCGTATTGTTGATTTAGGAATTCGTAGCAGCTTGGACACTTCTGATAAGGCCACGCCACCGACATAACTATCAGGATGAACAAAATTCCATGATATTTTCTCGTTCTCCCCGAAATGCACAGACATGCAATTGATTGCATCTGTTATCACAGGAACAGCGGATGGTTCCACCACAGCCTTTATAGCTGCCGATGCTACCAACCGCTTATCGTAATTTGTTATAGACTGGTCATAGAGAGAACGGCAGCGCCTTACATAATCCTTAGTGGCCTTTTGTTTTGCTGCCTTCTGTAACGGAGACCAAAACGATGTGGATAGTAGTGGGCTAGTTATTTTCAGCGCAATATCCAGCTCCCGCTTCGGCAATTGCCGTGATATGTTTAACGTGGATTTTTTTATCCACGGCTCAGTGGCAACCCGCATTAAATAGTACGGAGATCGGTTTCCTTTTGCTAACGCTAATGTCCGGATAAATTTGAAAGCTGCCCGCTTAGCTGCATCCTCTTTCCCTGCTTTTATAAGTCCCTGCACTGTCTTGGTAGTCTCGGCGGCTAAAGCAAGGCTGCCCCAGAGCTCATCTACACCAACAAGCTGCAACTCCTGCTCCACCAAAAAGTCACGATGATATTGCCACAGCGCATTAAAAGCAGCCACGATGCTTGATCCAGAGCCGCGTCGTATCCCTACGCGCAGCCCATTTCGATACATCTCAAACAATCCGCGCTTATCAATATCCATACGATCCTCATACTTTTTTGGACTCGCCATCGTAATACCCTACTGTATGTAGTGTTTGTGCACATGAGTCACAATATTTCCAGCAGATGCCTCTGCCTGTGTAGAACACCGCAGCATGATGGTATCGACGGCATTTAGGACATCTGCATTTCGTTCTTCGCTTGTCTGTACGAACAGTATCATATCTTCTTGCTGACATCAACAACCCTCCCCTCAAAACCATAATTAAGGATGATCGACATCCCACGGTTATCATCAGACGATAACTTGAATAAGAAATGCCGATCATCAATATATTGGCCCATACCAGGAGGTTTGGACATCAACCAATTCCTAAAATAGCATTGATGTCTTCCTCATCGACTTCGATGTCTTCGTCCGACGGTTCATCGGCGCTGTCTGAACCAGCAATAGCATCCATAGCATCGCGGATGTTGTTCTTGATGTCCGCAATTTTATCCTTCCTAGAAATACGCACGCCGAGGGCATTGTCTTTAATAAAAGCTCGAAGCTGTTTTTTGGTGCGTAACTTATCTAGCAATACCAGGGGATCATCCCCCTCCTCTTGCTGCTCATCACCAGCATCGTCACTCAGCTGCTCCGTGGCATCATCGGGACTGTCTGCAACAATCGTTGTGGCCTCAACCAAGTCAACCCCGAATACCCGCTTCACATATGCAATGATGGATTCCACTGACGGCGGAGCTGCATCCTCATGTTCTTGCAGCCAGGTAGAGCAAATATGCTCAAGTGCGGTGGTGCCATTCTCGGTCTCGATCATGCTCTTGGCCGCTTCCAGGGCTGATGTAATCACATCGGCCTCCGATTCATCCAAGCGGAATTCAATCTTTGTCAGGGTCGTAGGTGGCGGAGTGACAGTAACACCAGGAGAGGCCAACTTCCTTACTTCCTGCTGCAACTCACCCACACTCATATCCTTTGCCAAGGCAATCAGCTCCTTGGCATTATCGGCAGTGAGCACGCGAGTAAGCTCTTTCGCTTTAGTCCACCCAATTGATCTGATTTGTGGAATAGACAAGTGATACTCTGACACCATATTCCAGATATCCGACAGATAGATTGCTCGACGAGATTTGATGCCCAACTCCATTTCACAATACGAGGCAAAGGACTGGAACCCATAATCCCTGTAATACTGCTTTTCCCGAATCTCGGAGAAGCGTTTGGCAAGCTCCAGATAATTTGTCTCAATCGTCTTCCGAAGGTCGATAACCTCTTTGCGTACTTTGATTGCCCTTGATACAGTCACAGCCTTCGTGGTCTTCTTTTTTGCCTTGGTGGTACTTGCTTTTTTTCGTGGCATGTTGCCTCCTTTCTATTTTTTTGCTTTTGTCCGTGCAACCCGTTTCAGTTTCGGTGTTGCTGTTTTGTTAATTGCCGTGCGGGAGCTAACCGGTCGTGCCTTTTGCTCACAAAATTTACGGATTCTATCTATCTTATCCTTGTCCGCAACCGACTGCGGGATAATCTCTTTAATAGCCCTCAGAATATCATCGGTCGTAAATTCTCTGCCCCCATCGGCGTAGGCGGTAAACATCGCCTCACATACTGAATATTCAATTTCTGCGCCGGTAAATCCGATAGAGGCAGCGGCTATCTTGGTGATATTATATTTTTTTGGGTCACGGTTGCGTTTTCTGATATGAATCTCGTATATCTCTTTGCGGCCATCCATCTCCGGAAGATCAGATGCAAACAAGGCATCAAAGCGACCGGCGCGGTATAATTCTGGCGGTAAATGCTCCATGTTATTAACCGTAGCAATCCGGAATGCTCGACAATCAGTCTCCTGCATCCATGTAAGAATGGTCTGGAATACACGCTTAGTAACTCCTGAGTCGCTCGATTGTCCAGTAATACCGGAGAAACTCTTGTCCATCTCGTCAATCCACAATACCACCGGAGAAATCGTTTCCACCAAGGCCAGCGCTGACCTAACACTGGCCTCGGAATCACCAACATACTTCTTGAAGATGGAACCAACATTGAATTTGATCAACGGAATGCCAAGAAAATTGGCAGCGGCTTTTGACAATAAACTCTTCCCGGTGCCTGGGATTCCCGCTACCAGAATTCCTTTTGGTACAGGTAAACCGTACTTCTTGGCCTTGGCATCAAAAGCCGTGCGACGTCTGGAAATCCAGTCGCGCAACAAATCAAAATCACCGACGTCATCTATCGTCTCATCCGTATGCACAAACTCCAGCACCTCTGACTTGCGAATAGCCTGTTCCTTTTCGCTTTGCAATAACGCAATGTCAAGAGTGCCTGTCTCTGTGAGTGACAATGCAGCAGCATTCTCGGCCTCTATCTCGGTCATACCCAACGCCGCTTCAGCAGCAGTCTCGATCAGCTTGGCCTGTACCGGTTTCTTGAGATTATATTTCACGATTTCCTGAAGCAATCCTTGCAGCCTTTCCTTGTCCGGCAAAGGGAAATCGATAAATGTAATGTCGTGCTCAAGCTCCGGTGGTATCGTCACCTCCGGGCCGACCAGGATAAGATGACTGCCGACCAGACGTAAATGGGATGCCGCATCCTTGATTGCCTGCGTAACCACGTGATTATCCATAAACTTACGCGGGTTCATAATCATGGCAATCGTAGGCTGATCCTGTTGTATAGTCATAAGATGCTCAATAGCAGTGTTTAGCGCCGTCGTGTTGCCAATACTATCATCATCTCCGGTGGCAGATAGTCGAACAAAACCGGTGGTGCATCGCCACACCAAAAACGAGAATTGAAAATTGGTGGAGGCGCTATTGCTCGCCTCCGACGCAGCCTTCTGGACTTCATTGATTACCCGTTGCTCCTCGCACGAATTAATATACATTAGAGGAAATCCGGCCAACAGATACGTCGATAACGGCAATTGTTTTTTTCGCATGAACTGTCTCCTTGGGTTAATATGATTTGACCATCATTGCCGTCTATATACCATAACAAGAAAAATTTGTCAAGTATAAAATTGGACATCCGTTATCTTTTTAACCACGGGTGCGAATTTATTATTGTGTCCACACATTCCCTCTCATATTTATAAAGATCAGTGGACTCACGATAGACCACAGCGTCAACCAGCTTGGCTATACCGAAAGCATCTGCCGTATCATCCGATTTGAACGCAATACCCCATTTCTGATAACAATAGAGTAATATATGTTCCTTGCCACGCCCTACACCCTTTCCGGTAATAAATTTTTTCAGGGTTGTGGGAGCCACAGTAATTGGAAAATTCCCAGACAGGCTGTACATGAATTGCTTGATCAATCCCCCAACCTCCGCCAGCTCAGTCAATTTTCCAAGTTTTCGATACATTGCGTATCCCTCAATTCCCCAATGCACACCTGCTAACGAACCGCCAAGCTCTTTCGTGCATCGTTCAGCGACCGTGGCCGCAATATACCGATAACGCTTTATTGGGTGATTAAAATCCTTTGGTTTGGTTTTAATTAAAAATAATTTTTGCCTGTCCTTCTGCAAACACGCCACACCCGTAGATGTAAGACTCGCATCAATTCCTATTATCTTCATAACCCCTCGTATTTCTCAGCGTACATTAAACACTCTTTTTTTACCGGGCATTGGCGACTGCGAAAAACATTCCAATTCCCGGATGAGCACTCGTCTACCGGTGCGGGTAATCCTCTCACCGTCCTTGTCTTATAATCATAATAATTCAAGTATGAAAATATCTTTTTCTTAATATCATCGCAATAAACAGACTCCGGCGATACCGGAAATATCTTTATTGGAAAATTATTTTTTCCGGGATGTTCCTTGGATATATAAATAACATACCCAAGCGTATCGTCTATATCAAGACCAATCCTGTTTTTAGAGCGCAGCTCGGATAGCATATAAATATATCCTGTTATCTGATAAATATGCTCCGGAAACGGACGTATTAACGATACAAAATCTTCCTTTCGGATGCTTTTGATGTCGCCCACCCGTGGTTTATCCATAGAGTTATTCTTAATAATCAGATCAACATGCCCCGTTAGCCCCGGTAATTCTAATTCAACTTCGATATAACGAAATTGTTGATGCTTTTTATTACAGCCTCTGCATATGATTGGTCTAAATTGTATTTCATCCGTATATTTTTTTCCGCAGCGCAGGCAGGCCCAGTAACCCATTTTCATATTGTTAAAATAATGATTAGATTCCTGTATCATTCGATGAACAGAATGCCCTATATCAAAAATAACTGATAAATTAGCATCCGTATACCGGACATGACTGCGTCGTAATTTATGCCCTAAAATATACTCACGGACACAAAGATCGTACAAGGAAGATACACGAGGCAATCCGTATTGGATTTCCCGACGAACACTAAGGTCACAAAAAGCAACAGCAAGCTCTACTGGATCGGTAATACCTGATGTCTGGCTGTTATCTATTCCACGACCAGCCCGGCGACGAATTACACGGGAAAGACTAGATGTTTTTTGCACTTGGTCTCCATCTGTTTTATATTGTGAGTAGGAATCAGTATTAAAGAATTAGCCGGTAATATAGACAGCACCGATGATAATTTGCGTTTTCCGTTGTTAGCCCACTTACCCTTTACCTCCAATAATAAATTAAATTTCTGTGAGTAAAAATCAGGAATATACCTGCTTCCGTCTGCCAGCCGAATAGCAAAAGGCTCATATGATAAGCGCAAGCCATGCCACCCAAAAAAACGCTCGGCGATCTCCTCGTAGGTAGACCGTCTGCCTACAAATCCGCACATCCACGACGGTTTGGGGACTGTGTCAAGAACACCGGCACAACCACCCACGAACACCCGACGCATCAAGCAGTGTAAACCGCAGAAAACATCTAAATCAGGATGTGTGGCTTTCGCATCTATCCTACTTATATCAAATGAGTTACCACACACAGAGCAGTACATATGCATTATAATTGCACCCGGTCGTCAATAATATCTTCGGATGTCATCGCTTGCATTTCTATCTGTTTTGCCTTCTCGACCACAAGATATTTAAGCAAAAGAAGGCTTTTGGGGCTGTGCTTTAGTACATCGATCAAATCTTTTTGGACTCTATATACTGTCCCTTTTTCATCATCCCCTAATATCCAACCACGGCTGCATTTCCGCAGCAGCCCGTATTCCTTTGCCCCATTTATCGTTGCTCCGATATCAAGTACCGTGCCCGCAGGATAATCTTCGTATTGGGTTTTTACAATCTCGTATTCAGCAGATAGCCCCAAAGCAATCAACTTATGTTTATTGATACGGATAGAGCTTTTTACAATCAAGGGCTTCCCTCGTTTATCAAACTTTGTTGCCTCTTTCGACGGATTTATATATCTGCTGCCAATACGCATAGATAAGCTGTATGCGAATTTCGCAGCATACCCACCAGGCTGTGACTCCGGATCACCTGCCATGAATCTAGTATTCCCACCAATCTTGGCCCTGATCTGATTTACAAAAATAGCAGATATTGTCCGTCCTTCCTTCCGTGCTTTGATGATCCTGGACGTAACTTTCCGGAACATTTTAGCGACTAGCCGTGCTTGAAGCCCTACCTGCATATCTTCCGCAGGGGAATCCAGCTCAACAGACGGTTCAAGCATGGCAAGAGAATCTACGATCACCAGCCCACAATCATCCGCCTGCGATATCTTGTCAGCAATATTCACAGCCGATTCCCCTGTGTCGGGGGAAATATAAACATAATCTGATTGTCTTAACCCAAGTGATTCTGCCCAAACAGCGTCAAATGTGCCCTCGACATCCACATAGGCCGACTTTTTCTTTAGGGGCTTGTCGTCGCATACACAGGCAAAATCGTACCGGAAACAGCGCCAGCAGATGCGTGACGCACCGATCATAACCATCATGGCCAGTGTACTTTTTCCAGAGCCACTCGGACCCCAAAAACAAGCGGTACGCCAAATAGGAATGCCTCCGCCGGTGATAAGATCAAGAGCATAAATGCCTGTGGGGATTCGCGGAGCATCCCGTGTGACTTTACCGCCAGACACGATTGTCCCATTCCCGTATTTCTTGTTCAGTTGTTCTTTATACTCGCTGATGGTTACCATTATTCCCCTATCTGCCGCAGCTGTTCTTCTATCATTTCTTCCACAACAGCATTGACATCCTCATAAACTGAATCAATCTCCTCCACGTAGCACGGGCAGGATACCATAACATCAACCCTCACAGACTCATAATTCCCAAGATTTTTGGTAATGCCTTTTTTGACAGCTACGGTAGCCGTGCTGGTTTGAAACACGTTAACATCAATCTCTCTGTCTTCCGTCTTTTCAACTGTCTCGGCGTCCTGATAACAGACAGTACGATTGGCTTTTATCTTAGCCGGGACCGAATTTGATGATTTCGGCATCATCCACCTCCTGTGTATTCCAGTGTTCCTCCAAGTAATCACGCACCTTCTGACGTTTCGCGTGAGACATATAATTATATCCCTTCATCTGTTGTAGCAGTATGATCTGATACGACGTGAACCACCGCCATCTTCGACCTTTGCCTTCTTTCATGGTCTCTGGTATGATACCAAGGTTACACCATCTGCGAATTGTTTGCACAGACACATCAGCGGATTCGGCAGCATACCCAATAGGATAATAGGTAATTCCATCACGCACAATCACATTTGGGTGCTCCTCACTCAAATCACCGAAGACAGGAACATGATCGCCTTTTAACTTCCGGTATCTATCTCTTGCTTGCATACGAATCTTCTGACGATACTCTTTATCGGCCCTGTACTTCCTGCGTTTCCGTGCCCGTATATGTTTTTTATTCATACGATAATACTCACGCATATACCGCTGCTTAGGAGTTAGATTATCATCGTATACCGCCATAACGCACCTCCATGTCTATATCTTAGTGATCGTATACCCAAGCTCAGCATATTTTCGCTCACGGGCTTTAGCCATGACAATACAGTCGGAAATGGACGTATCCACAAGATCAAGCACCACTGGGCGTTTCTTGCCGCGCACAAATCTTAATATTCTGCCGATTGGTTGTACCACATCGCTGCGTGGGGTAGCAAACACAAGAGCATCCAAGGAAGGAATATCCGTTCCCATATCCATACTCTGATACGTCGCCAACAGAATCTTGCAATCGGTTGCAATTCTGACACGCTCAGAATCTTTTACGCCACCAATGTATTTTCCAATTACATTTGACGGAATTCTGTAAGTGTTCAAGAGAAAATGGCGAATCGTATCCAGTTGCTGTAACCGATCAGAGAACACAACAATCTTTCGATCTTTGGTATACATAGCATTCACGTAAGATGCAATCCGCATATTCCTACTGGGGTCTTTGCTGACAGACGATATTGTCTTGGCCCGCCGCGCCATGAACGATGCCCCTGGATAAAACTTCACTGGTGGAGTATCTGTAAGATGTTTCACAACAATCGTAGGCACCGGTAAATCATCGTCCGTGGCCGAAAGCCATACCTCCCCAAAATGATAACGAAGCACAATATCCATTCCATCTTTACGTTTCGGGGTTGCGGACATGCCGATACGATACCTAGCGGAGAATAGCATCGGCGCACTGCCCAGCTTAGCAGCGCCCACGCGATGACTTTCATCAACTACGACCGTTCCAAAATATGAGTACAATTCCTCCGGATACGGGCGCTTCCGCAGGGCCAGAGAATGCATCATGGCAATAACAATTTTTTTGCCTTGAAACTCACATCTGTCCTGCTGGATGATACCGACATCGCTGTTTTTAATGTCAGTATGCTTCTTGATCCTGCGTGTCCATTGGCCCAATAAATCTTCCTTCGGTACAATTATCAATGCTGTTCTGCCTAGCAGTTGGATACATTCTAGACCAATACAGGTTTTCCCAGTACCTGTCCGGGCAACTATGACAAATCCGGTTTTACCATCCCGCACATATCGCTTGAACCTTCCCACTAACGACTGTTGCATTGGATATTTAGGATGGCTTTTAGATGACCTGAATTTGAATGTAACGGGAGAGCCAATACAATCCTGATAAATTATATCAGTGGCCGGGATATCCTGAAAATAATAACGGGGTACCCCAAATAAGCCATTTCGCTCGGCGTACAATGCCACGCTCTTGTGTGAGCCGTCTGCTTCTTCGTACTTTGACACAGCGGTCAAGCGACGCTTCGCTTCGGATACCCCGTTCTTTAACTCACTGGACGGTACAAAACAATGCGTACCTATGATTGCCTGAGAATACATTAATCACAGATATTTTTCCAGATCATCATCACCAATAGCAGGAATGTCGTCAGACCCAGCGGAAGTGGCCGGATCAGCATTAGAACCAACCGGAGCAGCCCCACCAACAATACGACGAAGCGCATCAGCCTCCTTCGGCTGAAAAATATCAATATAATTGAATGGCTTCAGATAATCATCCCGTTCATTCACATCAATATCAGAAGGGATGAATCGCTTTACTGTTGCCAGATCGAGTCGTTTCTTAACTACCCAATCACCGCCGGTATTAGGATCATCCGCTTTGTGCCGTTTTGTACGAAACACAACATATGTAAGATCATTATCCAGATCATTCTTTTTGCGATCCATAATAATCTCATATGCCGTCCGCTTCAGAACCAGCAACTTTTTCTGGTTCTTAACTTCCTTGCCTGCCTTTGTTTTGTACGTAGAATGGTCGATAATTGTGTAAATACAAGCGAAGTATGGTCGGTGTCCGGCCTCACAGATAGGACAATTATCAAACTCCTGTAAGCACGTGAAATAATTTCCCCATTTTCCACCAATACGCAAATTGTGCTCGTGGATAAAAAATGGCGTATTGTCCAGAAATGTCACGAGTGCCTCATTTCCCTCTTTCAGCCAAAATCGTCGAGCACCGGTGGCCTGTTTGATCATTTCCTCCTTGACCTCCTCCGCCCGCTTCTCGCCTTCGTCGCCTGTGTAATACCATTTTTTCTCAGCCATAATTTAACCTCCTGTTATTTAATAGCCTTGCGGCTTTGTTATGGGCATTCCGCCCTTATATAATCTCAGAACGATATAAAGCATCTTTCAGCTGCTGCGGAGAGTCCAGCTGTCCTGGGTCAGTAATACCGACATCTCCCCACCGAACCATACGAAGTTTGATAACTCCCTTATACGCTTTTATGATTTTAGAGGCTGTCTTTCTCCCTGGTGGGTCATCATCCATCCCAACATATACTTGACTGTATCTGCGTAGTCGCTCCAGCTGATGTCGATTCATGGAACCACAGGAAGCAATCACATTCGGGAAACCGTAACTGGCTACCGTACCAGCCTCCAGGGCGCTTTCTACCAATAGCACGGGTTTTCCCGAGTCAGCCAAATTTTCCCCAAAAAAATTTCCCGATGCGAATAAGGACGGAAACGAAAGATTAGGATTTTCCGTCCACTCTGCGGTTAGAAAGCGAAATTGCTTGCTGTATATATTACGGGTCACGGCAGCAACCAAATCACCGGACGGATTACGCACAGGGAACACAACCAGCGACTCACCAGGCCAATAACGGATGTCGAACATCGAAATTACTTCTAACGATATTTTACGTTCACGCACCAAAAAATATAACTCATCCGACGGATTAGTAATATCAATCCGTGGAAACATTGGATCAAAATAGCTGGAATGTACTGGTGTTATGGTAGGCCACGACTGGTTATGCGCCACAAACCTGTCATTGTATTCTGGCGAGGTAAATGAATCCTCTGCCGCATTCTCAAACGTAGCCAAGATATCACACGCCTTCCGGTGAAAAAATTTGCGGTGCCATGTCAAAGTATGTATCAGTCCCGCCAGTGTCCCGCCACCGTGGGCAAAACAATACCAGTATGATTCGGAATCGGTGCTTACTTTTATCCCAAAAGACGGGTTCCGGTCACGCCCCGTAGCGTGCAACCAACCAAGCGGGCATGTTCCCCGAACCCATACCTCACCGATCCCGTTGTCAGCTAGTTCGGCGTCGTCAATCCCGATAGATCGGGCAAATAATAAACAAGCATCTGAATTCATCTACAATCACATCCAATCATGTTAAACGACCACAGTAACTGTTACTTAGCAAAACTAAATTGAAAAGTCAAGCATTAAATTTAAGCATCGTCTATGATGCGTTCCTGTGCTATACGCATCCGAGCCATATCATACTGAATCAGGGCGGAGCCAGACTCTCCTTCCCTTCCTTTCAGAACAGTCATAACTTTGTGACGTACCGCGCTCAGTGTAAAGGACTGACTGACTTCCGCATCGTCGTTGCGTAGATCAAGTGCTATTGTAGCCAACTGTCCGGGAGCGTCGCTGTACATGATAGTGCCAAGCGATCCTCTTACCTGCTCTGTACCGCCACGCATCCTGACTGCCTGCCTACCCTGCTGATAACTGGCAAAGATTGGGATAGAAAGACGCAGACAGGTTTTCTTTAATTCCTCAGCCACGGACATGACACGATCCCACCGCTGTTTGGTGTCAGCAACTTTCAACATATAAGCACCATCAACAAACACAACATCAGGGCGATATTCACGAATACGCAAGATAATATCCTCGACTGATCCCACCAAAGAGGCTTCGAGAAACCGAAAGTTATCGTTATTTTCCCGAAATACAGCCACCTGCTGACGAAGCACTGAAACGGCAATATCAGATAAACGCCCGATCTTTATCAACGTGTGGGGAATGCCGGTACTGAGCGCCGCCAAGCGCATAACGCATTGGTCACTCGTCATTTCCAGTGTGACGAACATGACCCTATGTCCCGCACGCCATGCCTCCAGCGCTGCGTGCAAGAAATAATAACTCTTACCTACACCTGGACGGGATGCCAGAACAATGAAATCACCCCCCTGCGCTCCTCCTGTCATCTCATCAAGAAATGGCAGCCCAAACGATATTCCAATCAGATCGACTGATTCACGAATCACAGAATGACGTTCTATGACACGCACCAGAATATCGGCAACCAGCGATGATTCAAAACCAGACAAGGTGGATTGCAGGCCGACGGCCAACTGCTGCAAAGCTCCGGCAGCCCGCTGAACATCATCCTCACGTAGTATATCACGAACATGCTGAAGGCCAGAAGTGATTTGGTTGAATGTGAAACGTTCCTGTATCTGGTCACGCCAAAACTCAAACGGAGAGTCAGGCATTTCAGTCCACGTTATATCAGCTCCAGCGGAGATAACCTCACGGGTAGGCAGCTCCCCGTATTGAGAAAAGAAATTGATAACAAAGTCGATTGCTGCTCGCTCATCCCCAACAAAATGAGAAGCGGATAAACCATGTTCGGATAATATCGTTGGTGCTGTATTCGTATCCAGTAGCTTTTGAATGTAACCAAATCCAATGCTCATGCCGGATCACCCATAACAATCACTCGTGTGCCCATCTTTTTCAATGATTTGGACACAAGATCACCGAATACAGACGACATCTGTTTTGGATTAGATGTGATAATCATAATATGCTTTTTTCCGCTTAAACTCTGCACCAAGGTACCCTGCACCCAAGCAGAATTCAAAGCAAGCTCGGGAAACATAAAAATAATAAACGGGGCCTTGGTGTACAAATCAACAGCTTCGGCCTCACCTTTACGGACAATACCAACGAAAGTATTGTACATAACCCGAACCGCCTTGACCTCGAACATAATAGCATAAATCACTTCTGTCCAGGAGCCAATAATCTCAGCCTCAATCATATCCGGTACCTGAACAACCACGACACGAGAACCAGACAGAAATCCGTCTCTAATGCTCTCCAGGGCCTCAACACGGTTCTCCGACAACAGCTTCGCTGTCTCTATATTCCGGTCACGGCATTCGATCGACAGGTACGACTGCAACAGGCTGTTACGCCAGTCAAGGCTATCAAACATTTCCACAATAAAATTATTCACACCCACTTGTACACCCTTATCTCAGACTGTTTGTGCCTCCGTGTCTTTTGGGCCTCCTGCTCAAACCAAAGGTCACGAATAGTATCACGGTTTGCGTAAAAGACTTCAAAAGAAAAATTATAAGGAATGCTGTTATTACCCCCGACGATAGATAAATGCTTGCGTATGTACGACCAATCATCCATAGCACGAACTAGCTCGGCTTCCGCTTTTTTGAATTTCTCACGAACCGTTTCCCCTTCCTGATTCCGAAGAAAAGTTGATACCATACCACGGCTACGCCCCGTCCAGTCCTTTTTGGGCATATTGCGGTCAGCCCGATATTCGTTAATCATACCAATCAAACTGGCGGTATTAGGATAACGAATCTTGACTCGTGCTTTGCGTTTTGTTTCCCCTGTCTTAGTCTGCTCGACAGCTTTCTTGAGTGCTTCTTCAATGTCCATAATTCCATCCTCCACATCTAGGCAACCAATTGCATGTGTGTCGATCAGGGTAATCCATTTGGTCTTAGCAACCAGACGGTCGTACACGTCCTGTTTTTTACGATTAAAAGAAGGGATAAAGCGGGTCAGCCAATGATGATAATTGATAATATAAATAAACCCGCTGGTCTTGGTGGAAATTAACTTGATGTAATTTTTCTGCTGCAACCGTTGTAACGCCTGCCGGATACGTTTGCGCTGGGATGCCCCAGCTGATCCATACACGGAAGTGTACTTTGTGCCTGAATAGATACCAGCCCCGTGTTTATCCCCAAACGCTATGTCCGCATAGGTACAGCTATTGCATATCCGCCCGTATTGGATCACCCGGTTATACAGATAACGGAATACTCTATCACTCATAGGCTCATCCCACAATGAAGCAGGATTGATATAACCAAGCCAGTTGGATAATTCTTTATAATCCACATCGCAATACGATAATAGCAACGCTTCCGTCTTCTGCCCCAGCCGATGCAATGATTGTTGCGCCATCGCTACGCCCTCACTAAAAAAGAAAAGCCCCCTGGCCGCGGGACAATTTGGGTGGCACGGAACCAGGGGGCTATTGTTCTGCATAACGGATACCATGACATTTGGGCTGTTACCAGCGATCCAATCACGTTATGCAAACACGATAATATATGCGAAGTCGTCGTTGTCATGGTAATTAACTCCATACCACAGTAACTTTTATAAGTCAAGCATAAAATATGCTTGCTTTTTAAGGTTTAAAAGATTATGTTACGCACAGCTCGCCATCGAGCATATCACACTTCTCTGTGCTTCTGCACAACCACAGTAACAGGGGGCGGAAACGCCCCCAATCCTCTCAGCGAAAACAGTGCACAACATAATCTTTTATTTCGCTCAAAAATATATAAAGCATAAATTCTCAAGAAACTAGTTTTTTTTTTTTTTTTTTTTTTTTTT
>Ga0164310_10000542_pt1 | contig 20184 bp, 20 predicted proteins | sample GuaBasSedimGuay1_FD_121795 | JGI IMG/M metagenome (GOLD analysis project Ga0164310, IMG submission 121795) | Subseafloor sediment microbial communities from Guaymas Basin, Gulf of California, Mexico - Guay1, Core 4569-9, 0-3 cm | ecosystem: Environmental > Aquatic > Marine > Hydrothermal vents... | reverse complement strand
CTATAAACCATCTTAAATATAAATTATATATTATAAATATTATTTAAAGGTATTTGTTTTTATGTAATACTGGGCTTTTTCAAAATTATTATAACTTTTTATTATATTCACATTGCCAGCAGAGGGAGGTTTATGGAAAGAAAATTCTGGGATGAAAAAATTGAGACAATGCCAATTGATGAGTTGAAAAAGCTGCAGTTGAAAAGATTAAACAGGTTGTGAAATATGTTTATGAAAACAACAGGTTTTATCATGAGAAATTAAAAAATGCAAATGTAAGACCAGATGATATTAGGACTATAAATGATATTGAAAAGATTCCTTTTTTGACTAAGCAGGATCTGCGAGAATATTATCCTTTTGGACTTGTTTGTACCCAGTTGGATGATATAGTGGAGGTTCATGCATCATCTGGTACAACTGGTAAGCCTGTGGTTGGGCCCTATACTAGAAATGATTTAGAAGTTTGGGCTGAGGTTATGGCTCGTTCTCTTTGGGCTAACGGGTTAAGAAAAAATGATATCATGCAAAATGCCTATGGTTATGGTCTTTTTACTGGTGCTCATGGTTTTGAAAAAGGTGCGCAGAAGATTGGTGCTATGGTTATAACAATTAGCTCTGGGAATACGAAGAGGCAGATAGATGTTATGAGAGATTTTGGTACCACAGCGCTTGCTTGTACTCCTTCGTATTCGTTATATATTGCTGAGGTTGCAAAGGAGAATGGTTTAGATCCTCTGGAGGATTTTAATCTTAGGTTGGGTCTTTTTGGAGCAGAGGCTTGGAGTGAGGAGATGAGGGAGACAATAGAAAAGACATGGGGTATTGTTGCACATGAGCATTATGGTTTAACGGAGATAATAGGACCTGGTGTTGTATCAGAGTGTAGTGAGAAAAAACTGCATATTAATGCTGATCATTTTCTACCTGAAATCATAGATCCAAAAACTGGTGATCATCTTGAGCCTGGTGAGGAGGGTGAGCTTGTTTTTACAACATTAACAAAGGAAGCGTTTCCTGCTATAAGGTTTAGAACCCGGGATATCGCAGCTTATTATGAGGAACCATGTGAATGCGGTAGAACCCTACCAGTTCAATCAAGAATTAAGGGGAGAAGCGATGATATGATGAAAGTCAAGGGTGTGATTGTTTTCCCATCTCAGATAGAGGCTGCATTAATGAAGGTTGAGGGTGTAAGCGGGTATTATCAGCTTGTGAAAAAGAGAAAAGGGCCGATGATGACATTGTCGGTTGAGGTGGAACCCAGTGAGGAGAGATACAAGGAGGGAAAATTGGATGAACTTGAGAAAGAGATAGAGGATGAAATATATAGCATACTTAATCTACATATCCCTGTGAAAATTCTGCCACCTAGGACTATTCCCAGGAGCACTGGAAAAGCGAAGAGAGTGATAGAGAGATAAAAGAAATTTTATTTTCTTTTTACAGCCATCCAAAGGATCAGACATAGTAGAAGACTTGTTAGAATAGCCGCATAGGTTAATTGTCTGTTTGCAAATGTGAGACCAAACAATACTGGTAATGTTGCTGCACCTATGTTACTCAGAGAAATGTAGATTCCTGCTGCAACACCAGCGTTTGCCTCTGTCACACCTTTTTCTGTCTCCTGACTGTATAATGCTAAAGGCCAAGATGCTTGGAAGCAAGTGCCAAATAGGAAAGCCAATGCTAGGGTGAAAAGCCAGCTCATGTTGTAGGAGTAGAATATGAAGATCAGAAGCCAGAATATAAATGATCCTAGGGTGGATGAGACTGCGATTTTTTTAAGCCCATATTTTTTAGCGAGAAATGGTGATGAAAATACTCCCAAGGCACAACCATAGAGCAGTATACCCCCTATGAAACCACCTGGTTCCCCAGGATAAAGGAAATGTATAAATGCAGATATTACTAGTGTTATCCCCACTATTAAAAACCCGATTATTGGGTATAAGTATGCATTTTTAGAGGTAAAAGCAAGTTTTAACCCCTCTGAGAAACTCATTTTTTCAATTTTCTCTCTTTTCTCTGGCGGTGTAGGTGGGGAGTCCTTTGCAAATACTACAAAAACAATAAAGGAAACCACTGCTATTATTGCAAAGACAAGAAACGCGTTAAACATTGAGGTGAAGGCTACTAGGAGCGGCATGGCTAGGGAGCCTGTTCCAAATCCTATGAATAATCCTGATGATACTATGCCTATTGGTAAAGATGCTTGTTTTTCTGGAAACCATCTTAGCATTTGAGGTGCAATGGCAACTAGTATCCATGCTAATCCTATACCAGCGAGTATACTGCTTAGTAAAAGAGTTGGAAAACTATTTAAAAGCCAGGGTCTTAATCCAAAGCCTAATGCCATAAAAAATGCTCCTATAGATGCAGATAGCTTTGGTCCCTTTTTATCAATCAGCGACCCTGCTGGCCATGCAAAAAATATCACAAACATCCCTATCAACGATATTAACAGGTGAGCCATCCAGTTTGGTATGTTAAACTGTTTTTCAAATGTTGTAAGCATTGGCGAGAATGCAAACCAGTTTGCACCATATGCAAAGATTAGAAGCCAGAGTAAAACAACTACCACCCATCGATACCTATACAGTTTGTACTCCATTATCTTAAACCACCTCGAAAAAGGTATTGCTAAAACATTATTAAAACTAGCGGAATTAACCAAGTCTTTTTAATATTTCTTCTGCAGCTTTTTTCCCAGATAAGAGCATCCCGCCAAATATTGGACCCATCCTTGGTGCCCCATATACCGCATTTGCTGCCATTCCTGCTACAAACAAACCAGGATATACCTCTCTAGTGTTTTCAACAACAGTTTTTTCACCGATTTCTGCACACATCGATTTTTCCTCTTCTATTTTACCAGATGGCGTGTTCAGTCTACCTACTTTTTTTTGTACAATTTTGCATACTTCTGCAGCATGTCCTGTGGCATCTATACAATATTTTGCTCTTATAGATAATGGATCAACATGTAAACCAGCGATTTCAACAGCGCTCCAGTTTATAACAAAACCATTGATTTTATTATTTCTTATCAGGACATCCTCTACAGATATAGCATTGAATATTTTTGCTCCAGCATCTATTGTAGCCGTGCAAATTTTTGAACAAGCCTCTACAGAATCAGCACTATAATATCCTTCTTCAGCTTTGTCTAATTTCACATTGATTTCCTCTAATATCTTTTTAGACTCCTCCTGAACAATTATTATAGGAAACGTCATCCCTCCACCCCACATGCCCCCTCCAGGTGAAAGCTTTCTTTCAAAAACCACTACTTTCTTATCATGTTTTGCTAAATATTTTGCTGCTATCATACCTGCTGGTCCTGCCCCTGCTACAGCCACGTCCACCTCGAAATAGTTGCTAAAGTCTTTTGAAAACCTTTCGAATATTTTTTTTGTAACGATTATATCATCTATCATTTTATCCTCCGCCTCCAATGTAAAATGTGGATATAAGGTTTAATAATTTAAAGGTTATTAAAAAATGCTTTTAATCTAAAAATTGCTTTTTGATAAATAAAATGGTTCTGATAAGAAGATTTGAACCAAGGGATCTAGATCAGGTTTTGCAGATAGTTTTTGAAACCTTTCCAGAGAGGTATAATCCAAATGTTTTCATAAACCTACATCAGGTTTATCCTGATTGTTTCTTAGTTGCTGAAATAATTCCAGCTAAAATAGCTGGGTTTTTGCTGGGTGCTAAAACCAATGTGGACTCAGTCAGGATACTATTGTTTGCAGTGAAGAGGGAGTATAGGAGAAAAGGCATTGGCTCCAAAATGTTAAAAAGGTTTATCAGAGAGATGTTGTTACAAAATATCAAAAAAATAGAGCTTGAGGTTAGAAGAGATAACAAGTTGGCTTTGAATTTTTATAAAAAACATGGTTTCAATATAGTAGATATAATACCAAGTTTTTATCAGGATAAACAGAGTGCTTATGTGCTGAGGAAGATACTTTAATCTCTCTTCATTTTTACTTGTTCTTTTTGCCTGTTTGTTTTGAATCTCTCAGCCATTTGTCCCAGTCTGGATGACACTTTGCCGAAGCTTGAGTACTCATCACTGGCTAGAAACGCTGCTATCTCTTTACCTAGTGTGAAAATAGCTAGTTTATGCTCTCTCTTGGATTTATATATTTGGTATGGAGTGATATTTAGTTTTTCATATTCTAAAAATGCACATCCATCATTCCCATATATTTGTTCTAAATAGGTTTTTATTTGCAGGAGAAGCGTATGTAATTGTATAAGCTCGTCTTTTTGCATTTACATCGCCATGAAATACATAAATGGTTTTTATTTTTTTCTGCTAAGTATTTTATATGAGAGTTAATTTTGTAATTATAAAATCTCCTATTTTAATATTTTGTAAAAGGAATATATTTTATAATTTTCTCTGTTATTTTAATCCTTATTGGAGATCTTCCTTTGTGTAGATTTTTATTGTTGTTGGTATCTTGGTCACGTTTCCTAGTTTCATGCCCACTATGGTTTGTACATTTTGTTCATTTGCTATGTCTATTAGTCTCTGTGTGATAACACCGTCGAAGATGATGGTTGATACGTTTTTGCTTTTCTTTAGTTTGTCTGTTAGCTCTCGAACTGGTATTTTTCTTAGTTCTTTACCTTGTCTGTCTAGTAATACAGCTTTGAGTGAGCCTGATAGGTCTTTGAGTATTTTCTTGCAGTTTTCAATGTTTTCTGGTAGAGTGAATTCTTCTTTGTGATGTAGTTCTCCTTGTGTTTCATTTGTTTTTTTCTCTTCTTTTTTAAGTTCTATACCATACATTTCTGCATATTGTTCTGCTGGTATCTTGTTTTTTAAGGCTTTCATTATGAGTTTTTGCGGTATTTCTTCTACTTCTCTTGTTGGTGGTGCTCTGGCAACAAAGTCTATCTCTGCTACTTGTAATAATTCTTTTAATATTAGTTCGCCTCCTCTGTCTCCGTCTACAAATGCAGTGGTTATTTTTTCTTTTGAGAGGTCTATTATGGTTTTTGGTATGTTTGTTCCTCCTACTGCTATCACATTTTTAATTCCATATTTTAACAGGTTGAGTACATCTCTTCTCCCTTCGACTATTATGATAGAATCACTGGAGTCTATGTTTGGTCCTGCTGGGCAGCGATCTGGTCCATAGTATTCTATTTCTTCTACGTTTAGAGCTTGTCTAACATTGTCTGATATGCTGGCTCCTTCTATTTTGCTCTCTTCTAGTATTTTGCCAAGTAGTTCTCTTGCTCTTTCTACTATTTTTTTTCTTTTGGCGACTCTAACATCTTCGATTTCATCTATTGTTATCTTTGCCTTACAGGGTCCTACTCGGTCTATGCTTTCTAAGGCTGCTGCTAAAATAGCTGTGTCAACCTTGTCTGTTGATGTGGGTATCAATATTGTTCCTTCGCTTTTACCGTTTCTTGCTTCTATTTCTACCTCTATTCTACCTACTCTGGCTGATCTCTGTAATTCTCTAAGGTCTAGTTCGTCGCCTAATAATCCTTCTGTTTGACCAAATATAGCTCCGACTACGTCAGATTTTTCTACAATACCCTCTGCTTTGATATGGGCTTTTATCATATACTTGGTAGTTGAAGGATCTAATACAATGCTCATTTAATTTCACCTCTTTTTAGCATTTTTTTGAAAAATAGCACATTCTCATTTTCATTGCTATAGTATCTAACCCAGGATAGTTTGACTATCTTATGAAATTAAGTGATCCTAAATTCTGATAGCATCAAATGTGCTATTTTTCGTTTTTAATTAAGACTTACATGATATTTAAATGTTGTGATTATGGAGATGATTTTTTTCACAAAAGATTAAAAAGTGTTTAGTGAAATATCAGATAAAATGGCAAATGATAAAATTTTTATTGGTGTAGCCTGGCCATATGCAAATGGTTCTTTACATTTAGGTCACATAGCTGGTTGTTACCTGCCAGCAGATATTTTTGCAAGATTTAATAGAATGATTGGAAAAAGGGTGTTAATGGTTTCTGGAAGTGATGAGCATGGGACGCCAATCACGGTAACTGCAGAGAAAGAAAATGCGACACCACAGGAGATAGTAGACAGGTATCATAAGGAGCACAGGGAAAACATGCAGCAGCTTGGTATCTCTTTTGATTTGTTTACTAGAACCACTACTGAGAATCACGGTAAGATAGTAAAGGATGTGTTTTTAACACTCTATAAGAAGGGATATATTTATAGTAGGAAGATAGAGGCTTTTTACTGTGAAAATTGTAAGCGGTTTTTACCAGATAGATATTTGGAAGGTACTTGTCCCTATTGTGGAAATCCAAATGCTAGAGGGGATCAATGTGATGAATGTGGTAGGCTAATAGATGTTAAGGATTTAAATAATGTGAGATGCAGGATATGTGGTGGCACTCCAGTTCTCAAAAAAACAACTCATCTGTTTTTTGCTCTTAGCAAGTTTGAGGATAGATTAAAAAAGTGGATTAGTGGAAAAACATTTTGGAGGGCAAGTGTTCTAAGTTTTACTAGAAATTGGTTGGAAAGTGGGTTAATAGATAGAGCAATAACTAGGGATATAAACTGGGGGGTAGAGGTACCAATAAAAGGATTTGAGGATAAGAGGATATATGTATGGTTTGATGCAGTTATTGGTTACCTTTCTGCAAGCATAGAATGGTCAAATAAGATAGGAAAACCAGGTGAGTGGGAGGAATGGTGGAGGGATAAGTATGCCAGGCATTATTATTTCTTAGCAAAGGACAATATACCGTTTCACACTATAATATGGCCTTCTATACTAATGGGTTACGATGAAAAACTAAACCTGCCATATGATATACCAGCAAATGAGTATCTGAGGTTAGAGGGAAAGCAGTTTTCAAAAAGCAGAGGCCTAGCAATATGGGTTCCAGATATGCTTAAAAAATTTGATGCAGATGCGATAAGATATTATCTCTCTATAAACATGCCTGAGAACAAAGATACAAGTTGGGCCTGGGAGGATTTCATAGCGAAGAACAATGATGAACTTGTAGGGATTTATGGAAACTTTATCCATAGGGTACTCACATTTACATATAAAAATTTTGGAAAAATACCTGAAAGGCCAGAAAAATTAGATGATCTAGATAAAGAACTTTTGAAAAAAATCAAGAAAACATATAATAGGGTTTACGATGATCTGAGTAAATGCTCCTTTAAAAAGGCTCTTAAGGAGATAATGGGTTTAGCAAAGTTTGGAAACATATATTTTGATAAAAAGAAACCATGGGAGTTAATAAAATCTGATAAAAAAACATGCTCAGCAACAATGTACATGTGCCTTGTCATGGTTAAATCTCTGGCAGTATTGATGACTCCTTTTTTACCATTTTCTTCAAACAGGGTTTGGAGTATGCTAGGGTATGAAAAACAGGTTTTTGAATATTCTTTTAATGAAGCGATCGATGAAAAACTAAATGTGGGCTTTGAGATTCCAAAACCAGTTCCTTTGTTTAAGAAGATAGAAAAAGAGGATGTGTTAAAAGTGGATGAAAATGTTTTTTCAAAGCTTGATTTGAGAGCTGCTAAAATCATGGATGTAAAAGATCATCCACATGCAGATAAACTGTATCTACTAAGAGTAGATGTTGGCTCTCTGGGTAGGAGAGTACTTGTCGCTGGTATGAAACCATATTATAAACCAGATGAGATAAAAGGTAAAAACATTATTGTTGTTGCTAATCTAAAACCTGCTAGGATTAGAGGGATAGAGTCTAATGGGATGCTGTTAGCTGCTGAGGATGAAAACGGCGTGGTTTCATTGTTAGATCCAGGTGATGTAAAACCAGGTTCAGATGTGTATATAGATGGTGTAGACAAAAAACCTGTGAAGGTTATAGAGTTTGATGAGTTTAAAAAGATAGAGATGAGGGTAGATGAGAAGCAAAGAGTTGTCTACAATGGTAAGTTTTTATTATGTGAGGGAAACTTGGTGACTACTGATAAATCAGTTAAACCTGGAGCAAAAGTATTATAAGATTAGGTAATAATTATTAGAGCATGTCCTGGTATGTTATAGTCGAGACAGATCTTCCTTTTAAGCTTTTTAAAAAGGGTAAGGTTAGAGATGTTTATGATTTAGATGATAAGCTTTTGATGATCGCCACTGACAGGATATCTGCTTTTGATCATGTTCTACCTGATCCTATACCGCAAAAGGGTATTTGTCTCATGCAGATTTCAAAATTTTGGTTTCAGTATTTTAAAGATTTTATCAAGAATCATGTGATATCTGCAGATGTTGATGAGTTTCCAGATGGTTTAAAGAAATTTAGGGATGTTTTACAGTTTAGAAGTATGATTGTTAAAAAGGCAAAGCCTTTCCCGGTGGAGTGTATAGTTAGAGGGTATCTATCTGGTAATGCCTGGAGGAAATATAAGAGAGGAGAGGATATTTGTGGAGTAAAGCTTCCTACTAATCTAAGAGAGTCTGAAAAATTGGATGAACCTTTGTTTACACCGACTACAAAAGCGGAGAGTGGACATGACATAGATATTACATTTGAACAGCTTAAGGAAAGAGTTGGTATACGAATAGCTGAGGAGTTGAGAGAGAAATCTATCTATATATATGAAAAGGCGTATGAGTATGCGCTAAAGCGGGATATAATAATAGCTGATACAAAATTTGAGTTTGGATTGTATAATGATGAGGTTATTCTCATAGATGAATTGTTAACACCTGATTCATCTAGGTTTTGGCCTACATCAAAATATGAGGCTGGTAAACCACAGCCTAGTTTTGATAAACAATATGTTAGAGACTATTTAGAAACCACTGGTTGGGATAAAAATTCGGATCCCCCGCATCTGCCACAAGATGTGATTGAGGAGACACAAAGGAAATATATAGAGGCGTATGAAAAAATAACAGGTAGGAAATTTGATTTTTAGTAAATTTTTATAATATAGATCTGATCCTATGTTAGTATCCACATGAGTAAAACAATTGGTCAGATTGTAGCGGCTACTAGAGAAATACCTAGTCTTTCTAACCAGTCGGCACTTGGTGTTGTGAGGAAGTAGAAAATAAAAGTTATAATCCAACCTATGATATAAATCGATAGGATACCCATAGTGCCTACAAGCTGTGGTTGTGCTTTATCAAGCAATTTTTTGATTCTGTCTTTTAAGGACTCAAGTTTTAAAGAGATACCTAGTTTACTTTTTAGTAAAAACCTGTATTTTTCGATTATCCTCTTAAATTTTTTAATGTTTATGTCAACTATTTTCCCATTGAATAGTTTTTGTCTTAGTGGTTTTGATAGTTTTTTAACAAGGTTTTTAAATTTTTCATTTTTTATGAGTCCATGGAGTAAATTCAATGTGTTTTCTTTTTCTAACTTAAGGTTTTTTTCTTCTATGTTTTTTATTACATTCATCGTGAGAGTGCTTTTCATGTGAATTGTGGCGGTTGCGGAGGAGACTAGCAGGATGGCTGCTAGAATACTGATAAGTGATATTATTTTTCTTCTAAACATTTTAATTCACAACTTATAATAATAAAAATTATTAATATATAAATTTTTCTCTATAAATATCTGATGTTAACCTTCTTGAATAGGTGAACGCCAATCTAAACCAGGTGTTCTAACACCAATTTTTGGAATCAAAGGCATTCTTCGTTTATGTTGACTTATCATCCTCCTTACTTTTATTTTTTCCGCAACATCTTTACTAACACCAGCTTCTTTGGCTATCTCTTCTACACCCATTTTCAATTCTAAACCATAGAGTATTTTATCTAAGGTTGTATAATCCAGACCTATTTCTTTTTCATCGGTTTGTCCCTTCCATAAACCAGCAGTTGGAGGTTTTTTTATAATTTCATCAGGTATGTCTAAATATTTAGCCAGTTGGATTACCTGGGTCTTGTATAGATCAGCTAAAGGCTGTATGTCCACCCCGCCATCTCCATATTTAGTAAAATATCCTATTAGCATCTCTGATTTGTTTGATGTTCCACAGACTAAACTTTTACTCATGTTTGCGTATTCAAACAGTAGAATCATTCTAACGCGAGCTTTTATGTTACCCAGGGCCACTTTATCTGGTTCAATGATGCAAGATTTCCTTACCTCCTCTACCAGATGTGTAATGTTTTTTTCTTCGCATACAAGGTCAAATTTTTTTACTAAAACCTCCTTGTGCCTTATATCCTCATTAGGTGTTGAATTATCTGGTAGAAAGATACATATCACATTGTCTCTTCCGAGTGCTTTTTTACAAAGAACTGATGCCACTGCAGAGTCCACTCCACCTGATAATCCAACCACTACACTTTTAAGATGCGCATTTTGCACATATGTTTTGATAAAATCTTCTATAACAACGGTAGCTTCTTTTGGATCAATGGTAAGGTCTAGTTTCAAAAGGTTTCACCACCAATGTTTTGTTTTAATTATCAAAATGTAAAAAGTTGTTGATATATTCTTTCATTTGACAAAAAATAAATATCAGATGGGTATACATTAAAAATACGAGTTAAGAGCAGGGGGTTTTGAAAAAAATGAAGGTAGCTCTTGTTTCTGCTAGACCACGGATAGCGGATAAAAAAGCAAATATTGAGAAAATCAGGAAAAACATAGAAAAAAAAGATGCTGATCTATATATATTTGGCGAGTTGTTTTTAACAGGATATAATTGTAAGGATGAGCTTAGGTCACTCGCTGAGACATTAAATGGTGAATCATTGAAGGAAATTAAGAGGATAACAAGGGAGAAAAATAGCTATATAATTTTTGGCATGCCCTTGTTAGATGAAAAAATTAGAGGTCTCATATACAATGCAGCGATATTGGTTCACCCAGATGGTAAGCTGGATGTGTATAAGAAATGGTTTCTCCCAACATTTGGACCATTTGAGGAAAAAATATTTTTTGATGAGGGGGAGGAACTCCCTGTATTTGAGACGAAATTTGGTAAAATTGGCATATTGATCTGCTATGATTTGTATTTCCCGGAGATATGCAAGGCTTATTCTCTTCAGGGTGCTGATGTGATTGTGTGCATCTCTGCCTCACCAAGTGTAACTAGGAGCTATTTTGAGAGTCTACTGCCTGCTAGGGCTATAGAAAATACGACGTTTATGATGTATTGTAATATCTCTGGAACCCAGGAAGACCTTGTGTTTTGGGGTGGTTCACAGGTTTATGATCCCTTGGGTAGACTTATTGTAAAGGCTCCTTATTTTAAAGAGAGTGTTGTGGAGTGTGAGATAGATTTAGGAATGATCAAGGTAGCAAGGGCGCAGAGACCTGTTTTGAGAGATATCAAACCAGAAATATACAATGATTTATATAAGATGGTGAGGAAAACTCATTCAGAATATGAGAGGATACTAAAAAAGATAAAAGAGTTTCATGGTCATCTAGGCCCCTATGCTGTAATAGGGTGGAAGGCAGGGTTGTTAGCAGGTGAGATATTAGGATCTGAAAATGGGATTAAAGGTGTTAACGCAACTGTCTATACTGGTAGAACCCCCTACTCGTGTATGGTGGATGGCTTGCAGCTTTCTTCAAATTGCACCTACGGCAAGAGAAACATCAAAATCGTGGATAAAAACCTGCTTAGACTGGAGTTCAAAACTAAAAAGGATTCGGTGATATTAAATGTACGGGATGATATCAAGGAATATCTGGATAAAAACATGACAAAGAGGAATGAGGAAAAATTAGCATATGATGTCTTGATAATGCCAAATAAGGATGTTTTTGATATTAGTATAAAAAAATCAGGAAGATAAAGTTTTATGCAGTTTGATCTCAGAAAACTACTTGAGAAATATAAAAACGGGGAGATTTCCGCTGATGAGATTGAGAAGAAAATAAGAGAGGATAAAATACTTTTTGTGAAGGAGCATGCAGTGGTTGATTTAGAGAGAGATTTCAGATGTGGAATACCTGAGGTAATACTAGGTGAGGGAAAAAAAGATGAGCAGGTATTAGATATAATAGATGAGCTGCTTAGTAAACGTAGAAAAATCATTGTCACCAGGATAAAGAGGACATTGGTGAAAAAACTTCAGAGGAGATTCACAGACAGGTATGAGATCAGTTTTAATGATATAGCAAGGATATGTGTAATCAAAGATAAGAAATTCAAGGAGAAAAAGGGAAAAACAGTGATTGGTGTAATAACCGCTGGGACATCAGATATACCTATTGCAGAAGAGGCTAGGATAATAATAGAAGAACTTGGGTTTAGAACAATAAAGGCATATGATGTAGGTGTAGCTGGCTTACATAGGCTTCTGGATCCTTTAAGAGAGATGATCGAGAGGGATGTTAAGATCTTTGTTGTTGCCGCTGGTAGAGAAGGAACTCTACCTGGGTTGGTTGCAAGCATGGTTGATGGCGTGGTTATCGGTGTGCCTGTTTCAACTGGTTATGGTTATGGTGGAAAAGGTGTGGCTGCGTTAAAATCTATGTTACAATCCTGTGCATCTATCGCCGTAGTGAACATTGATGCTGGGTTTGTAGCAGGTGTTCTTGCTGTTAAAATTGCGAAAATTATCGATGTATAGAAAAAATAAAAACGTTCTTAAATGGTTACTATAATTCCACATCAGAAGAAAGCTATTGTTTAGCTGGGAGAGGGAGTAAAAAATCACGAGAAATAAACATGTTCATGATGCAGAGCTGATTAGGAAACTTGAGTTAACAGCAGTTAGGATTAGAAAACATGTTTTAACTATGTTGCATGAGGCGAGATCTGGTCATACTGGCGGCTCTCTTTCTGCAGTGGATGCAATTGTGGCTTTATATTTTCATCATATGAGGCACAACCCAAGTAATCCTAGGGATCCTGATAGAGACAGGTTTATTCTAAGTAAGGGTCACGCGGTTCCAGCACTCTATGCTACACTTGCAGAATGTGGCTATTTTGATGTGGGTGAACTATTAACCCTGAGGAAAATTAATTCTAGATTGCAGGGTCATCCTGCGAATACTAAAACACCAGGTATAGAGGTCTCCACAGGTTCATTAGGTCAAGGTTTATCTTTTGGCATAGGGGTGGCATTGGCTGGGAAGTTGGATGGAAAAGATTACAATGTATATGTTATGGTTGGCGATGGAGAGACGGATGAGGGTCAGATATGGGAGGCTGCAGCTGCTGCATCCCATTACAAACTAGACAACCTAACAGCCTTACTTGATAGGAATAGGTTGCAAATCGATGGTTTCACAGAGGATGTAATGGCATTAGAGGTTGCTAGTGAACGATGGAGGGCATTTGGATGGAATGTCCTAGAGGTAGATGGGCATAATATGAGAGAAATCCTGGATGTGCTTCACAAGGCAGATGCACATAAAAACCAGCCTACCATGATAATTTTACATACAGTCAAGGGAAAAGGCGTGTCATTCATGGAAAACAAGGTGCAATATCATGGAGTAGCACCAACTGATGAGGAATACAAAAAAGCAATAAAAGAGTTAGATGAACTGGAGAAAAAAATACTTGAAAAATATGAGAAGAGGAGATAAAAATATGGGAAAGCTTATTAACCCAAGGGATGTCTATGGTGACACGTTGGTGGAGCTGGGTGAGATAAACCCAGATATAGTAGCTCTTGATGCTGATCTTTCAAAATCAACTAAAACCTGCAAATTCTGCTACAGGTTTCCCAATAGGTTTTTTAACATGGGAATAGCAGAGGCAAATATGGTATCAGTAGCAGCTGGTTTAGCATCATGTGGGAAAATACCCTTTGTGAGCACATTTGCAGTGTTTGTACCTGGTAGAACATATGACCAGATAAGAATGAGCGTAGCCTACTCTGATATGAATGTAAAACTTTTCTCAACACATGCAGGTGTAAGCGTTGGTAAAGATGGAGTTAGCCACCAGATGCTTGAGGACCTAGCGCTGATGAGAGTTCTACCCAATATGAAAATATTTATACCAAGTGACCCGGTGATCACAAAAAAAATTGTTTACCTAATGGCTGAAAACAAGGGGCCGATGTACTCGAGAGTCGGGAGAGAACCCATGGAGATAATATATGATGAAAAAGAACTTGAGGATCTAAAAATCAAGAGAATGCTGCATATAAAAGATGGAGATGACCTAGCGTTGATAGCATGTGGTACAATGGTGAAAAACGCTATAGAAGCTGGCAAGGAACTGGAGAAAAAGGGAATCTCAACAGGTATTGTAGATGCATGGAATTTAAAACCATTTGACAACCATACAATAGATAAAATAGCGAAAAAAGTAAATGCTATATTAACTATAGAAGAACATTCAGTAATCGGTGGATTAGGTGGTGCTGTAGCTGAACGACTAAGTGAAACAGGTTATAAGGGTAGGTTCATAAGGATGGGTATAAATGATATGTTTTGTGAATCTGGTGATCCCAGGGATTTGTTAGAGAAATATGGTTTAACAATAAAACATATTGTAAACCAAGCTGAGAAAATGGTTTAACAAAAATTTTGTATAAAAAATACAAAATCTTTTTACCTAGTATTCATATTTCAGTTTTGAGGTGAAAAACAGAGGGATGTGGGATTATTATATATCGCTTTTCCTAACCGTTGTTATGACTGGTTTATCTGCGTTGCTTTTAATGGTATCGATGGTTTCAAGCTATAGGTTAAGAAATGTAAAACTCATGCTTATTAGTATTGCATTTATCTGTTTCTTCATAAAAGGTCTTATATTATGTTTACAAATGCTTCTCGATTTTGAAATAATCAGACAAAACAATATTGTCCTAGTGTTTGACTTGGTTGTTATCACAGCCTTGTATTTTGCAGCTATAAAAGATTAAGGGTTTTTTAGGATGATTAGGAGAAAAGAGAAGGACGCATTGGAACTTGAGACAAGAAGGAAGATATATAGGTGTATTACCAGGTTTCCTGGTTTGCATGAGAGGGAGCTAGCTAAAAAACTGGAGATGCCATTGAGCACATTGGTTTATCATCTGCATTATCTTGAAAAAAGAGATCTCATAATGGCAAAGAACGATGGTAGATATATGCGGTATTATCCCACTAAAAAAATTGGTGCGAGGGCAAAGGAGATAATGTCTCTTCTCAGGCAGAAAATGCCTAGGAGAATAATCATGTTTCTTCTTTTACATCCAAACGCGTATCATAGGGATATATGTGAAGAAGTGGACCTAGCTCCTTCTACAACATCTTTTCATCTGAAAAAACTTGTTGAGACTAATGTTGCTAAGAAAATCACGATTGGGAAAGAGACAATGTATGTTATAAATGAACCAGAGACTGTATCTGATCTGCTAATAACATATAAGGAGAGTTTTTTGGATTCAGCGGTTGATAGGTTTGCTGATACTTGGCTCAAGTTTGGCCCCCAATATATAAAGAAAAAGGAGGGAAAAAAAGAGAAGGAGGATTTCTCTAATATGCTTTCCTGAACATTCCAAAACTTGCCATTATCACTACTATTATCGCGCAGAATACTGCTAGTGCAACATATTGCATTAACACCTCTGGCTCTATAGAAAGCGAGAGTATTCTTATAACATGTTTGCTGAAATGAGGAATGCTTACCAGTATTTGAGCACCATTTTTGCCAAGGAATAAACCATATTCCACATTTGATCCATCATTTGTTGGATCTAGGACATCGAATATGTCATCTGCCATATCAACAGGTTTATCATCATATCTTATATCCAACTTGTCAAGGTTTTTGAAAATGTTTTTATCAGTGTTTATCACAATGGTTTTACCCTGGGTGTTTTTTCCGTTTACAACTAGTAGGATCTCGCTTGGTGATGCGTTCACATTTATGGATACACTGCTATCATATATCATGCTGTCATTTTCAAATGTATTGTTTTCGTTTCTAATGCTAACCTCTGCTCCAACTTTTCCCTCTAGTATTGCCTTGTCAATGAGCTCGCGTGTATCTGCAAGGTCGCTCTCAAATTCTCTCGCTAGCCCTGTTATTCTAAACAGGGCATTGTCTTTTGCTGTCACAACATTATTCTGAAGTTGTAGTTTATGCGTGCTCAGTATAGAGGCGGAGAAATTATTTGTTGAACTAATGTTCACTAGGTTGTTGTCCCTGGTTAGGGTGTATTCATTTGAGAAAGAAAATATTATATCATTACCTGATACTATTTTTAGGTATCCTGTGGGGTTATCATGAACCACTATTTCATAGCTCTCCCCGGGACCAGTTATTATTAATTCTGAGCCACTGGTTTTTATAGATTCGAACAACGTGTTTGAGTATATCACATCGAAAAGCACCCTGTCCTTCACTGAATAGGATAGGATGCTTCCATTCTGTATTTTAAAAGAGACATAATCACCTGTTATCTGACCTGTGTTTCTGTCTACATCGAACTTTCCAAACTGAGCGTATATCCAAACATCTGCTGGTGGTGGTGTCTCTCTCTCTAAGGAGAAATCTTTTGTAACTTTGTTTCCTGTTATGGTAACTGTATCAGTTGCAGGTTTGTAACCATCTTTGCTCACTGTTATCATGTACATTGAAAAATATGATTTTAGCTGTATCTGATAAGAACCATTTAAACCAGTTGTTGTGGTATGGGATTTAAATGCCTCTACACCAAGTTTACTCAAGTCCTCATTTTGTAAAACACCTTTGACAGTAACGGTAGCATGAGCTACAGGGTTGCCATCTTTATCTTTTACTATGCCAGTTATTGTTACATTTTGCACATCAGATGCGTTTACAGATAAGGCTAAGACCACTGGTGAGAAAAAAATTAATAGAGTTGTAAATAGAATTGCTACCTTCCTATCTCTAACCATAGATGATGTAGTGATAGACTATTCTATTTATAAATTTTATAGTACAAACATCGAATAATCCATCGAATCATTTTAGAAAAAACCTCATAAGGATAATCTGATTTTTTTATCTCTTACTGATGATTGTGACAACATCCTCATCTTCTAAGACATGATCGAGGCCGACTCTTTGACCAGGGTATTTAACAGATTTGCCCCATACAAGAGCATATTTGAACTTGTTTACAAAATCTCTGTGTAGTTTTTTACAAACATCTTCAACCAAAGCATCTTTTTTCAGAATCATTGGTTTATTATAATCTATATCTCCACCTATGGGTTTTAGATAGATGCGTATAAGGTTTAGCTCGCTGAAAATCTCTTTTTTAAGCAAATTAAGGTTTATCTTTTCCTTTGCAGAGACTGGTATGATTTTCCATTTTTTACCATCTACTAGTATCTCATCAATTATATTTTCTCCTTTTGTCATGTCTATTTTGTTAGCTACCACTATTGCTTTTATATATGCCCTGTTTTTTGAGAGATAATCTATTAGTTGATCCTCATTCACATCTTCTTTTATTATAACATCTGCGTTAACATAGTATTCTGAAACTATTGCCTTTATAGTCTTGTCTGATATTTTCAAACTTATGGTTTTTGAAATGTTTATACCGCCTTCGCTTTTTGGAGCTATTTTTATATCAGGTGGTTTTTCATTTAATCTTATACCAGCTGCATATAACTCTTTTATTATCTCACTTATCTGGTTAGGGATGTTATTGTTTGAATCCACTATTATGAGGGCAAGGTCAATGTTTCTAATGGCTGAGAGTATTTCTCTGCCTCTTCCTCTACCAACTGATGCTCCTTTTATGATACCTGGTAGATCTAGTATTTGGATGTTGGCTCCATTGTGTTTCATCATACCTGGTATTACCTTTATGGTGGTGAAATCATAATCTGCAACCTTGGTCTCTACACCTGTCAGTTGTTTCAGTAAAGTGCTTTTACCAACATTTGGAAAACCTAGTATCGCTACTGTGGCATCCCCTGATTTTTTTATAAGAAAACCTTTTCCACCGCCTTTTCTGGATTTTTCTCTTTCCAACTGCTCTTTCAGCTGGGCTAGTTTAGCTTTGAGTTTGCCAATATGATGCTCTGTTGCCTTGTTATATTGTGTGCTAAAAATTTCTTCCTCTATTTCTTTTATTTGTTTTTCAATATCAGATATATATCTCATTTCTCCTAAAAAAGGTTAAAAAATTATGGTATTATATGTGTTCCTGTTTTTTCTTTTAGAGCCTCCCATGCCTTTTCTATATGGGAAATTATAACTTTTTTACCGCCGTTTTCTAAAAATCTGATCGCTGCTAACACCTTGGGACCCATGCTACCTGGTGGAAAATGCCCTTGGGTATAATATTTTTTAATCTCGTCCAGTTTAACAGTGTCTAGAGGCTGCTGTTTTTTTGTACCATAGTTTAGATAAACTTTTTCAACATCTGTGAGTATAAAAAGTAGATCAGCGTTTATCGCCTCCGCTAGTCTCTCTGCGGAGAGATCCTTGTCAACCACTGCTTCTAAACCGTCTAAACCCCAGTTTTCTTTTTCAATCACTGGTAGACCTCCGCCGCCAGCTGCTATCACAACTATTCTCTCATCGATCATTTTTTTTATAATGTCAGCTTCAACTATTCCAAGGGGATCTGGCGATGGAGCTAGTATTCTCCAGCCCTCTTTCTCTTTTATCAAGGGGTAGCCCTGTCTTAATAGTTCTAAGGCTCTTTTTTCACTGTAATGTGGACCTATTGGTTTTGTTGGGTTTTTAAAGGCAGGGTCATCTTTGTTGACATATACTTGTGTTATTATGGTGACCACTGGTTTATCTATTCCTTCTTTTCTCAGTGCATTATGTAGACATTGTTGTATCATGTAACCAATTAAACCTTGGCTTTCTGCTACACAGATTCCTAGAGGCATTGGAGGTGTTATATCTTTAGCTATTTCATTTTGTATAAGTATACTTCCAACCTGGGGACCATTTCCATGAGTTAAGACTATATCCCAGCCTTCTCTGATTATCTTTGTCAAAATTTTAGAAATCTCTCTAGTGTTTGCAAACTGCTCATATATTGTGCCTTTTTGATGAGGTTTTATTAAAGCGTTTCCACCTAATGCAATTACTGCTCTCTTTGTCATAGAAGATGTAAAACAACATTTAAATATAAAAAGTCAACCTTTCTTAATTTCAATATCTTTATAATGGTTCATTATATTTTTTTTGGTAAAAGGGGGTTCTTCATGAGGTCTTCGAAATACAGGTTAGCTGCGTTTGACATGGATGGTACATTGCTGCAGAAGAGAAGCATATTTGTCGTGGCAGAAAAACTAGGTATAATAGATAAGGTTATGAGTATAATAAACAGTGATGTTTTTAATTTTGAAAAAACACTGGAGATAGCTAGATTGTTAAAAGGTGTTAAGAAAGATGATTTCATAAAAATCGTGGATTCAATCCCATTTCATGATGGCGTAGAAAAGCTGATAAGAGAACTTAAAAAACAGGGTATAAAAACAGCTATAATAAGCGCTGGTTACAATCTCGCTTCTGATACGGTTAGAAAAAAGTTGGATATTGATTTTGCTCTTTCAAACAAGTTAAGAGTAGATAGAAATGGTTTTTTAACGGGGGAGACTGAGATGTACAATAAAAACATTGTTAGAATAAAAGATCATTGTAGGTCTTATTCAATTTGCAAAAGTGATGCCCTCAGGGATCTCTGTAGGAGGTTGAATATAAACATTAGTGAAACTATAGCTGTTGGCGATGGACCTGTTGATATTTATATGTTAAGAGAATCTGGTTTAGGTTTTGCTTACAGGGCGCCTCCAGAGGTTCAAAAAGCTGCAGATATCAAAATCGATAACATATTAGATGTACTAGATTATGTTTAAGTTTGGAGGTGCAAAAAATTCAATACAATTCTGAGCGTGCTAGACTTGTTAAAAAACTGAAAAACGAGGGATATATAAAAACTCCTCTGGTGGAAAAAGCTTTTCTAGAAGTTCCTAGAGAGAACTTTGTTCCTTATCATCTGAAAAAATCTGCTTATCTTGATATTCCTCTTGAGATCGGTTTTGGACAGACTATATCTGCGCCACACATGGTTGCAATAATGTGTGAAGCACTTGTTTTAAAAAAAGGGCAAAAGGTGCTAGAGATTGGATCAGGCTCTGGGTATCATGCTGCGGTGGTGTCGGAAATTATTGGTGAGAGAGGCAGGGTGTATAGTGTTGAAAGGATAAAGGAACTTGCGGATATGGCAAGAGAGAACATTAGGAAGACTGGTATAAAAAATGTGGAGGTTTTTGTAGGTGATGGCTCTCTTGGTTT
>Ga0164310_10000541_pt1 | contig 20230 bp, 18 predicted proteins | sample GuaBasSedimGuay1_FD_121795 | JGI IMG/M metagenome (GOLD analysis project Ga0164310, IMG submission 121795) | Subseafloor sediment microbial communities from Guaymas Basin, Gulf of California, Mexico - Guay1, Core 4569-9, 0-3 cm | ecosystem: Environmental > Aquatic > Marine > Hydrothermal vents... | reverse complement strand
TCAATATCTTGGGGCGGTCGCACATTTCCGCTCAAAGCCCCCGTCTCGGGGGCATCTCAGGCGAGGTTTGTCCCGCGAATCCGCCCCCGGGACGGGGGCCAGGAGCTTGGGAGTTTCAAACAGTGATTCTTGACAAAATCTTGAAAGGAGAAATGTTATGCGTAAGCTATTGCTCGTCTTGTTAGTGTTGTTGGTGATCGTGTTGTTGGTGGGGCTGACCGGCGCCGGCTACAGTCTCTTTACCGTGCGCCGGCCCTGGCCCAAAACCGATGGCGCGATCCAGGTGGACGGCCTGCAGACAGAGGTCACGGTCATCCGCGATAGTTGGGGCGTCCCCCATATCTATGCCTCCAACTCCCACGACCTCTTTTTTGCCCAGGGGTACGTCCACGCCCAGGACCGCTTCTGGCAGATGGAGTTCTGGCGGCGGCAGGGAACCGGAACGCTTTCAGAGATCCTGGGAGAATCGGCCCTGGATATAGACCGCTTCCTGCGCACCGTCGGCTGGCACCGCACCGCCGCCGAGGAATTAAAGCGTATGAGCGCGGATGACTTGGCGGTGCTAGAAGCTTATGCCGAGGGGGTCAACGCCTACATCTCTACCCACGAGAAACAATTGGGGCTAGAGTTTACCATGCTGGGGTTCACGGGCGTCAAGTTCGAGCCGCAGCCGTGGACGCCGTTCCACACCATCACCTGGGCCAAGGCGATGGCCTGGGATCTGGGGGGCAACCGGCGACAGGAACTCTTGCGCGCCCAGATCGCGGCCAAGCTAGGCCCGTCGGCTGTTGAGGAGCTGATGCCCGCCTACCCGGACGATTACCCCGTCATCGTCCCCCACCCGCTGACGGAGGCGACGCTGGATGCCGTGCCCCAGGTCGCCTTCGACGCTCACTTCCTGGGGCAGGGGGAGGCGAGTGGCCTGGGCAGCAACAGTTGGGTCATCTCCGGTGAGCGCACCGAGACACAGATGCCGCTCTTGGCCAACGACCCCCACCTGGGTATCCAGATGCCCTCGATCTGGTACGAGATCGGCCTGCACTGCGAGCCGGTGGGGGAGGATTGCCCCATCAACGTCGGCGGTACGTCCTTCGCCGGCGTCCCCGGCGTCATCATCGGCCACAACGCGCACATCGCCTGGGGCGTCACCAATCTGGGGCCGGACGTGCAAGACCTGTTCATCGAAAAGATCAACCCAGAGAACCCCAACCAGTACGAATACAAAGGGGAGTGGCTCGATATGGAGATCGTGCGCGAGGAAATCACGGTCGCCGGGCAGGATGAGCCGGTGGTGGTGGACGCGCGCATCACGCGCCACGGCCCCATCATCAACGACGTGATCGGCGGCCCGGAGGAAGAGTGGAACTTTGGCTGGGAGCCGTTGGCCTTTTCCTGGACCGCGCTCCAACCGGGCACGCTGGTACACAGCATCCTGATGCTGGATCAGGCCAGCGATTGGGACGAATTCCGCACGGCGGTTTCCTACTGGGATGTGCCCAGCCAGAACTTTTGCTACGCCGACGTGGAGGGGAACATCGGCTACCAGTCGCCGGGCCGCATCCCCATCCGCGCCGCAGGCGATGGCTCGATGCCGGTTCCCGGCTGGAGCGGCGAGTACGAGTGGGAGGGCTATATCCCCTTTGACGAACTGCCCCGCGCCTTTAACCCGGCGGAGGGATACGTCGTCACCGCCAACCACGCCGTAGTGGGGGCGGACTATGATTACTTTCTCACCAACGACTGGGCCCCCGGCTACCGGGCGCGCCGCATCGTGGAGCTGATTGAGGCCGATTCATCTATCTCGCTGGAAGATATCAAAGTCATGCAGGGGAACAGCAGCCCCATCTATGCCGAAGATATCCTGCCCTACTTGCTCGTGCTCCCGGCAAAGAGTTCCGGGGCGGTGAGCGAACGGCGGCTGGCGGAGGCGCTGGAACTGCTGCGGGCCTGGGACGGACGGGCTGACCGGGAGAGCGCGGGGGCCGTCCTCTTTGAATCGTTCCACCTGCACCTGATAGACCTGACCTTTGGCGACGAGCTGGGGGAGCAACTCTTGGACAACGCCAGGGGCAGTGTGAGGGTTGCTTTGGTGGGCCTTTTGAAAGAGGAGGCTGCCTGGTTCGACAACACGACCACGCCCCAAGTCGAGACGCGGGACGAGATCCTGCTGCTGGCGTTGGAAGGGGCGGTGGAGGAGCTGACCGAGACGCTGGGGCGCAATATGGACAAATGGCGCTGGGGCGACTTGCACACCGCCACTTTTACCAATCAGAGCCTGGGACAGTCGGGCATCGGGCTTGTGGGGCCATGTTCAATCGGGGGCCGGTGGAGGTGGACGGTACCGGCTACACGGTCAACGCCACCGGCTATAGCACGAGCGATCCCTACACCGTGAGGAGCGTCCCCTCTTACCGCCAGATCGTGGACATGCAAGACCTGTCCCGTTCGGTCTCGATGCACACCACCGGCCAATCCGGTCATCCCTACCACGAGCACTATGACGACATGATTGACCCCTGGCGCAATATCGAGTATCATCCAATGCTGTGGGAGCGGGCGGATGTGGAGGCGGACGCGGAAGGGGTGTTGGTGTTGAGGCCGTAGGGCGTAGGGGCGTAGGGGCGTAGGGGCGCAGCGGTGCTGCGCCCTACATATCCATAATACCAGGAGATAATACAAATGAACAGACAGATCATTGCTACAGACAAAGCCCCGGCCGCGGTCGGGCCGTACTCGCAAGGTACGCGGCTGGGCGATTTCATCTTTACCGCCGGGCAGTTGGGACTGGTTCCCGGCACCAAAGATTTCGCCGGGCCAGATATCGAGACCCAGACCCGCCAGGCGTTGGAGAACGTCAAGGCGGTGTTGGAAGCGGGCGGCTCCTGCCTGGAGCACGTCCTCAAGACCACGGTCTTTTTGCAAGATATGGGCGAGTTCGGGCAGATGAACGGCGTCTATGCCGAGTTCTTTCCAGAGAACCCGCCGGCCCGCTCGGCAGTGCAGGCAGCCGCGCTGCCGTTGGGGGGACGGGTCGAGATCGAGGCTGTGGCCGAAGCCTGCGACTGCACCTCGCAGGAGGATTGCTGCTGCAAGTAGGAAGCAGGGTATAACAGAGGAGACTGTGACGTCCGACGGAATCCTCAACCTGGATAAACCACGCGGCCCCACCTCCCACGACATGGTGGCCCGCGTCCGCAGGCTGACGGGCGTCCGCCGCGTGGGACACGCCGGCACGCTCGACCCGCTGGCGACCGGCGTGCTGCTCATCTGCATCGGGCGGGCCACCCGCGTGAGCGAATACCTGATGGCCGGGCAAAAGGTCTACCGCGCCCGCGCGCGGCTGGGCGTCACTACCGACACCTACGATGCCGAAGGTCAGGTGGTGGCGGAGGCGGCGGTCGAGGCGAGCCGCGCCCAGGTGGAGGCGGCGCTGTCCCAGTTCCGAGGCCGGATAGCGCAACTGCCGCCCATGTACTCGGCCGTCAAGCGCAAGGGGACGCCGCTCTACCGGCTGGCCCGGCAGGGCATCAGTGTGGAGCGCGAGCCGCGCCAGGTGGAGATCTTTCGGCTGGAACTGACCGAGTGGGCGCCGCCGGAATGTACCCTGGAAATGACGTGCTCGCGCGGCACTTATGTGCGCTCACTGGCCCACGACCTGGGGCAGACACTCGGCTGCGGCGCGCACCTCACCGGCCTGACCCGGTTGGCGAGCGGCGATTTTCTGTTGGAGGAGGCGGTCACGTTGGAAGAGTTCGCCCAGGCCGCCGCCGAACATTGCTGGCCTGACTTGCTGCGCCCGCTGGACAGCGCGCTGGCCCACTTTCCCGCGTTGCACCTGGATGCGGACAGTGTGCGGCGGCTCTGCCAGGGGCAGGCGATTGCAAATGGCGAGCGGCGGGGCGGGGGGCTGTCCCGCGTCTATGGCCCCGACGGCATTTTCCTGGCGCTGGCGGCCTACGACGCAGAGGCCAAAGTCTGGCGGCCGCGCAAGGTGTTTCGACAGTTTTGATGGAAGGAGAGGCAACAATGAAGCTGCGTATTCTTTCTGGCGAGGACGTGCGCCGCGCGCTGCCGATGCGCCAGGCGATTGAGGCGCTAAAAGACGCCTTTGCCCAGCTTTCCGCCGGACGGGCCGACGCGCCGCTGCGGACCGCGCTCGACGTGGCTCGTCACAACGGCGTCACACTTTTTATGCCGGGCTATCTGGCGGACGATGACCAGATGGCGATCAAGATCGTCTCTGTCTTTAACAATAACCCGGTCCACGGACTGCCGCTCATCCACGCGCTGATCGTGGTGGTGGACGCGACGACCGGGGCTCCTGCCGCCGTGATGGATGGGACGTACCTGACCGCGTTGCGTACGGGCGCGGCCTCCGGCGCGGCCACCGACCTGCTGGCCCGTCCGGATGCGTCCGTCGCCGCCATTTTTGGCGCGGGCGCGCAGGCCCGCACGCAGTTGGAGGCGGTCTGCGCCGTGCGGCCCATCGAGGAAGCGTTAGTTTATGACATCGCGCCGGAGCAGGCGGAGGTCTACGCTGCCGAGATGAGCGAGCGGCTGTCCTTGCCGGTGCGCGCGGTAGGGATGCCGTCCGAGGCGGCGAGCTGGGCCGACGTCATCTGCACCGCCACTACCTCATCCAGCCCTGTTTTCGACGATGCCGACGTACAGCTCGGCGCGCACATCAACGGCGTGGGCGCATACACTCCCCAGATGCAGGAAATCCCGGCCGAGACGGTGCTGCGGGCCAAAGTGGTGATTGATCACCACGAGGCCAGCCTGGCCGAGGCCGGAGATTTGCTGATCCCGCTGGAGCGGGGCCTGATGACCGAGGCCCACATCTATGCCGAGTTGGGCGAGATCGCCGCCGGGCATAAGCCGGGGCGGGAAACGGAGGAGGAGATCACGTTCTTCAAATCGGTGGGGGTGGCTGTGCAAGACGTGGCGGCTGCCAGCGCCGCGCTTTCGGCGGCTCAGAGTCAGGGGCTAGGAACTGAGATATCGTTGTAGTGAAACCTGAGCATCTAGCAAAGGAGTGTATATCCAATGTCATCTGTAACATCCGATCTGCGATCTGACTTTCTCCTGCGCACCGACCTGGAAGAAGTGGCGCCGTTTGTGAGCGATCTGATCCACTGGGAGGAGGAGCGCCAGGCTCGCAAGCTCATCCTCATTCCCTCCGAGTCATCCGCGCCCCGGGCCGTCCGGCAGGCGCTAGGCTCCGTTTTCCAGAACGTCTACGCCGAGGGGTACCCCCCGCTGCGCATGACGCGCGCCCCGGAGGAGCGGCTGCACGACGTGGCCTGGCAGTTGGCCTTTTACCGCCGCTACGCCGACCGGCGCTTTTACAAGGGAGTGGATTACGTTCACTTTGTCGAGTGTCTGGCCCAGCGGCGCTGCGCGGAGGCTTTTGCCCACGGCTCGATTCGGCCTGAGCACATCCACGTCAACGTCCAGCCCCTGTCTGGGGCGGCCGCTAACCTGGCCGTCTACTGGGCCTTGATGGAGCCGGGCGACACGTTGATGGGGCTTGATCTCTTCCAGGGCGGCCACCTGACTCACGGTTCCGAGTTCAACATCTCCGGTCAGCGCTACCGGGTGGTCTCTTATGGCGTGAACCCCCAGACGGAAAAGTTGGATTATGACCAGATCCGCGACATGGCGCTGGAACACCAGCCCAAGGTGATCGTCGCTGGTTACACTTCCTACCCCTGGGCGCCAGACTGGGCCAAGTTCCGCGCCATCGCCGACGAGGCAGGCGCTTATCTGATGGCCGACATCTCTCACACTGCCGGGATGGCGTCCGCCGGAGTTTACCCCAACCCGCTGGGCCTGGCCCACGTGACCACCTTTACCACCCACAAGACGATCTGCGGGCCGCGCGGCGCCGTGATCCTGACCACCGATGAGGAACTGGCCAAAGAGATTGATATGGCGATCTTTCCCGGCGAGCAGGGCGGCCCGCACGTCAACAAGTTCGCGGCGCTGGCAGTGGCTTTCCGCATCGCCCAGACCGATGAGTTTGGCCAATTGCAGCGCCAGATCGTCATCAACGCCCGCGCCCTGGCCGAGGGGTTGCAAAAGCGCGGCCTGCGGCTGGCCTACGGTGGGACGGATACCCATCTTTTATTGATTGACCTGAAATCTGTGGGCGACCGCAAGGTGTGGGGGGAACCTGCCGTCCGTATCCTCGACCTGGCTGGCATCGTGGCTAACAAGAACACCATCCCTGGCGATACTGAGACCTCGCTGGCGATGGGTGTCCGCTTGGGTGTGCCCTGGATCACGCAGCGCGGGCTGGACGAGGCGGACGTGGACGTGCTGGCCGGATTGATTCACCGCGTCGTCTCCAACATCCGGCCTTTTGCCTACAACGGCCTCATTGGCACGCTGCCGCGCGGCAAGATCGAGTTGGACATACTGGAAGAAGTGCGGCGCGGAGTGGCAAAGCTGGCCGAGAAGGCGGGGATTGATTTTGAGTACGAGCGCAGCGGTTATCCTCACTACCCTGAGACCCGAAGGGTTTCTGAAATTCTTGGGGTCTCGCTGCGGGTCACTGGGTGGCGGGCGCGGCAGTTTGTGCAGCAGGTCGTCACCGCTAACGTTGCGGAACTTGCTCCCGGTGATTCCCTCGTCGCCTATATGCTCGACCGGCGCGGCAAGTTGATGGATAAAGTGGCAGTGGCGCGGGAGGAGCAGGACGAGTGGGGGCGCGATGCCTATCTGATCACGCCGACGCCCGCGAACGCGGCCCGGGTCACTGCCTGGCTGCGGGGCTTGGCCGATGGGTACGTTCTTTTCGATGATGAGGACGTGTTCCGCAAGGTGGAGGGGCCGGTCGTCGTGGAGGAGGTGGAAGCAGGGGAGCGGGGGAGCGGAGAAGCGGCGGGACAGGGGCGCGCGGCGAGCGAGTTGTTTGGGGAGCAGCCGGAGCGGTTCGATCTGACAAAGGTGTATTTTGTGGGGCAATCTTATCTGAACGAGTTTGCGCCGCAGGCCGAGAAGGAGGAGTGGCGTTGGGAGGAGCCAGAGAAAAAGCTCAAGCGCACGCCGCTGTACGAGGTTCATAAAAAGCTGGGGGCCAAGCTGGTTCCCTTTGCCGGGTGGGAGATGCCGGTCTGGTACACGTCGGTGAGCGACGAGCACCGGGCGGTGCGAGAGGCGGCCGGCCTCTTTGACGTGGCCCACATGGGCGCGTTTGAGGTCAAAGGCCCCCACGCCACCGCTTTCCTAGACACGGTCCTCTCTAACTATGCCGCCTGGATTGAGGACGGGCAATCGCTGTACGGCTACCTGCTCGACCCCGACGCGAACGTCATTGATGATGTGATGATCTACCGCCGCCGGGCCGATCTCTACCTGATGGTGGTCAATGCCGCCAATGAGGAGAAGGACTGGGATTGGCTCAACGCGGTGAACGAGCGGCGCGTCGTGATTGACCGGCAGCGTCCGTGGGTGGAGGTGGAGGCCCAGGCGACCTTGCGCAATCTAAAAGACCCGGCTGCGGGCGAGCGGCAGAAGCGCGACATCGCTCTGCAAGGCCCGGCCTCTCTGCCGACGCTGCAAGCGTTGACCGGCGACCCCGAACTGCGAGCCGCGCTGGCCCGCGTTCGCCGCACCGATCTGATCGAGTGCGAGTTGGCGGGAATTTCCCTGGTCATCGCCCGCACCGGCTACACCGGCGAGGATTTGGGGTACGAGATCATGGTTCACCCCGACGACGCCGTCCGGCTGTGGGAGGCGATCCTGGAAGCGGGGGAACCGTTCGGCGTAAAGCCGGCGGGGCTGGCTTGCCGCGACTCGACGCGCACCGAGGCCGGCTTGCCGCTTTACGGCCACGAGTTGGCTGGGCCGTTCGACATCTCGCCGATTGAGGCCGGCTTTCCCGGTTACGTCAAGTACCACAAGCCGTTTTTCGTCGGGCGAGATGTGCTCTTGGCCCGCGAGGCGGGGCGCAAGCGCGAGGTAATCCGCTTCCGCGTCAATCAAAAGGGGGAGCGTATGCCGCACACGGGCGACCCGGTGGTCAATAAGAAAGGGAAGCAGATTGGCCAGGTCACCAGTTGTTCCATTGATAGCGCGGGGTATCTGCTGGGGCTGGCCATTGTCGAAAAGAGATATAACGAACCGGATACGCCCATCGCCATCTTTACGCTGCACGGCAAGTCGCTTGAAGAAGGATTGCTGCGTGGCAACAAGGTCGCGCTGCCGGTAGAGGCGACGGTGCTGACCCGCTTTCCAGAGCGAGAGGGAGCGCGGATGCAAATGGGCGGGCAGGATTAGCGAATGGACGAATTTGCGAATATCATAAAGGAGATAAATGATGGAGACTATTCTCAAGAGTGCGAAGAAAACCGTGGTGATCAGCCCTGAAAAGCCGACCGTGCTTATCGGCGAGCGGATTAACCCTACAGGCAGGAAACGCTTGGCCGCCGCTCTCGGCGAGGGCAACTTGGAGATCATCCGCCCAGAGGCCGAGGTTCAGGTGGAGGCCGGTGCAGACGTGTTGGACGTAAACGTGGGGGCCGCCGGGGTGGACGAGGCAGCCCTGCTGCCTAAAGCGGTGCGCATAGTGATGGAGACGGTGGACGCGCCGATCTGCATAGACAGCCCCGACATTGAAGCGCTGCGGGCCGCGCTGGCCGTTCACAAGGAACTGGCGCCGGAGGGCAAACCGCTCATCAACTCGGTCAACGGCGAGGAGGAGCGGTTGGAGAAGGTGCTGCCCCTGGTGGCCGAGTATGGGGCGGCCGTCATCGGCCTGACGATGGATGATGACGGAATTTCTACCGAGCCTGGCAAACGTCTGGCGATAGCCCGCAAGATCGTCGAGCGGGCGGGAGCGTTGGGGATTCCTCCCGAGGATATACTCATTGACTGCCTGGCGCTGACGGTGGGCGCCGACTCGCAGGCCGGTGTGGTATCTCTGGAAGCGATGCGCATGGTGCGCCAGGAACTGGGCCTCAATATGACGTTGGGCGCCAGCAACATCTCCTTCGGCCTGCCGGAGCGGGATGTGATCAACTGGGCCTTTCTGGCGATGGCTATCCAGAACGGTTTGAACTGCCCCATCGTGAACGCGGCCGAGGTGCGCGCGGCGATCCTGGCGGCCGACCTGCTCATGGGGCGCGACGACTATGCCATGCGTTATATCAAGGCCTACAAGAAACGAATCAAGTAAAGGCTGACGGGGCGCAAGACAGGCCTGATCAGCACACGGGAGGCGCTTAATGAGCGAGATCCAATCGGAAGCCGCGTTGTGGCCGCCGCCTGAGGGCTTTATCCAGATGCCTTCGCTGGTGACGGGTATCGAACTCTACGGCCCTGCTCCCGAGGAGGAGGCGGAAGAAAAGACACGCAGCTTCAAATGTCCCCACTGCGGCGGCGTCACCACCTATAGCGCCGCCGAGCGGCAATTGACCTGCCCTCACTGCGGGCGCGCGCAAAGAGTGGGCGCCGAGCAGGTGGGGCAGCGAGCGGCCGAGTTCGAGTTCACGTTGGAGACGGTGGAGCGCGCCCAGTATGGGTGGGGGGAGGAACGGCGGGAACTGGCGTGCGAGTCTTGCGGCGCGGCGGTCACCGTTGCGCCGGATGTGCTGACGAGCACGTGCGCCTTTTGCGGCTCCAACCACGTCTTGGCCCGCAGCGCGCCCGGCAACGATCTCCGCCCGACCGCGCTGATCCCTTTCGCCGTTGACCAGGCGCAGTGTCAGGCGCAGGTGGCGGAGTGGCTGGGACAAGGCTGGATGCACCCGCCGGAACTGCGGAACATGCGCGCGTTGATGGATATGACGGGCGTCTACCTCCCCTTTTGGACCTTTGACGCTCACGTCCGCGCCAAGTGGAAGGCAGAGGTCGGCACTGCAAAAACCGAGCGATACTACCAGGGCGGTGAGTGGAAAACCCGCACTGTCATTGATTGGAACTGGCGCTCTGGGCGCGTGCATCTGCCGATCAACGATCACTTGGTAGCGGGCACAGCGCGGGTCAGCCGCGTTATACTGGGGAAGGCGACCCCGTTCGATCTGCACGGATTAGCAGAGTACGACCCCGGCTACCTGGCCGGCTGGCAGGCCAAGACCTACGACGTGGGATTGCGACAAACGTGGGAGATCGCCAGGGAGGAGATGCGGGAGCGGGCCAAACGCGCTTGTTACAGCGACACCGGCTCTTCGCACGTGCGCAATATGCAGATGACGACCGACTTTGCCGACGAGCGCTGGCGCTACGTGCTCCTGCCGGTCTATTTGGCCTCCTATCGCTTTGACGAGCGCACGTTCCAGGTGATGGTCAACGGACAGACGGGGAAAGTGGCCGGGCAGAAACCGGTCGCCTGGCTGCGGGTCTGGCTGGCTATCGCGGCTATGCTCTCACCAGGCGCGTGCTTGGGGCTGCTGGGGCTGTTGGCGACGCCGCTGGGCGGCATCGGCATTGTCGGGTTGGTGGTGGGGTTCGTTCTGTTTGTGGCCGGCCTGGTCGGGACGGTCATCCTCTTCCAAAAGGCGCGGGCGTCGGAGGAAGCATGATGGAGAATACAACGAGGACGGCGACAGACGTAACGGCGGTGTGGGGCGCGCCGCTGGCGGCGGTGCATTGCGCTCACTGTGGAGAAGCGCACTTGGTGACAGAAGGGGAAACGGTGTCGGTCTGCCCGTTCTGCTTTCAGGGGCCGGTCGCGTCGCAGCCGGCCTATCTGCGAGAGGAACCGCCGGAGCAAGTTTTGCCCTACGAGGTATCGGAGCGCAATCTGGCTGACGTGCTGGAGCGGTGGTTGCGCGGTATCTGGTTTCGTCCCACTGATCTGAAAGCCAGCCAGCTAACACAGCGGGCGCGCCGCTATCTGATCCCACTCTGGCTGGTGGATGGGCGGGTCGAGGCGGCATGGCGGGCCGACGTGGGCTTTGATTACCAGGTAGTGAGCCATCAGGATCAGTATAGGGATGGCGCGGGCTGGCGTTCGCAGGAAGTGAAAGAGACGCGGGTGCGCTGGGAGCCGCGCGCGGGCCGCCTGAACCGCGCCTACGAGAACGTGGCCGGTCCCGCGCTCGACGATCACCGCGCACTGATGGCCCGCATGGGCAATTTCAACCTGAGCCGGCGCTCCGCATACAGCCCAGAGGCAGTGACTGGCGCGGTCGTGCGCATCCCGTCGCTGGAGCCGGAGGCCGCCTGGCCCGGCGTGGAGGCCGCTTTTGCCCGTACAGCCGAGGCGGAATGCCAGGAGGCCGCCGCCGCCGACCACATCCGCGACTTTGCGCTCCAGGCAGAGCACAATGATCTGAACTGGACGTTGCTCCTGCTGCCGGCCTACGTCACCTGGTACAAGGAGGGAGAGCGCGTCTGGCCGGTGCTCGTTAACGGGCAGAGCGGGCGCGTGAGTGGTGCGCGGCGGGCCTCGGCGCGCAAGGCGAATGTCACCTCGGCGGTGCTGGGCGCGCTGGCCCTGCTCCTGTTCCTGGCGGGCGGGGGGCTGGCCCTGTTGGGCGCAATCGCGCCTCCGGCGGCGGTACTGGGCGGGTTGATTTTGTTGATTGGCGTGTTGCTGGCGGTCATCGCGCCCATTCCGGCTATTGGCGTGTGGGTCTTTAATCGGCGGAACGGTTTGGAACGCTGATGGGCAGGATTATCTTCTGATCCGTAAATTCCGCCCATCCGCGTTCTAATCCGCCGTTCTACTTGACGAAACATGTCTTTTCCGTTACAATCGCCCCAGTGTCTAATTGGCTACCAGTCGGAGCGCGATGTTTGAGAATCTGACCGATAAACTCCAGGCCGTTTTCAAGCGGCTGGGCAAGCGTGGCATCCTGCGTGAGAGCGATGTCAAAGAGGTGCTGCGCGAGATTCGGCTGGCTCTGTTGGAAGCTGACGTACATTACAAAGTGGTCAAAGAGTTCGTCAATCGCATACGTGAGCGGGCCGTCGGTGCCGAGATCACCAAAAGCCTCAGCCCGGCCCAGCAAGTGGTCAAAATCGTCCACGAGGAGCTGATCGAGACGCTGGGTCAGCCGGGGCGCTTGGAACTGAATGGGCCTGCGCCCTACGTCATCATGCTGGTGGGGTTGCAAGGCTCAGGCAAGACGACGGCGGCGGCGAAACTAGCTCGGCGACTCAAGCAGGGAGGGCATCTTCCCCTGATGGTCGCCGGCGACACTTACCGTCCGGCCGCCATCACGCAGTTGGAGGTTCTGGGCCGCCAACTGGAACTGCCGGTTCATAGCGAGGGGCAGCGCGTCCCGCCGCCCAAGATCTGCGCCAACGGCGTCCGCGAGGCGCGCCGGCGCGGCTGCGACGTGGTCATTCTGGACACCGCCGGTCGGATACAGATTGACCAGGAGATGATGGCCGAGCTGGAGGATGTCAAACGGGCGACGAAACCGGTCGAGACGCTCCTGGTGGCCGACGCGATGACGGGGCAAGAAGCGGTGAATGTCGCAAGCGGGTTCCACCAGCGCATCGGGCTGACGGGGCTAATCCTGACCAAGGTGGACGGCGATGCCCGGGGCGGAGCGGCCATCAGTATGCGGGCCATCACTGACGTACCGATAAAGTTCCTGGGCACGGGCGAAAAGACCGACGCGCTAGAGGTCTTTCACCCCGACCGGCTGGCCTCCCGCATTCTGGGAATGGGCGATATGCTGACGCTCATCGAGCGGGCGGAGGCCACATTCGACCAGGAACAGATGGAGCGGATGGAGCGCAAAGTCCGCGAGGCCAGCTTTGATCTGGAGGATTTTCTAGAGCAATTTCAACAGATCAAACAGATGGGGCCGATGAGCCAGATTCTTGATATGGTACCCGGAATGGGACAGTTGGCCGCAGACTTGTCGCCCGAGGACGCTGATCGAGAGTTCAAGCGCGTTGAGGCCATCATCTTTTCGATGACGCCGGAGGAGCGGCGCAAGCCGCGCATCATCAAGGGCAGTCGCAAAAGGCGCATTGCGCGCGGCAGTGGCACGACGGTGCAAGAGGTGAACGCGCTGCTAAAGCAGTTCCGCCAGATGCAAAAGATGATGAAGCAACTGAGCAAGGGGCAGAAAGGCATGCGCGGGCTGATGCGAATGTTTGGGTAGGGGTCAAGAGGCAGGGGCGGCCGAGCAATTCTTTGCCGGCTATAGTGACGCTGACGCGATCTACGATCAACCTGATTGAGCGATGAGACGTTACCGACCCGGCGAGATTGTTTTGCTGTTTGGCAAAGAGCAGGGTTACGCTTGTCATCCATCGTTAGCCGTGCCAAGTGAGGGAAAGTACTCGTCGGAAGGTGGATAACGATAGACTCTGATTTGAGTGGGAGAAGTGTAAAATGGAATTGACGATCAGCAAAAAACAAACCAAAGAATTGCTCAAGGAAGTGCTCATTGAACTGGTAGAAGAAAAACGCGAACTGTTTTTTGAGGTGATGTTGGAAGCCATCGAAGAAATCGGCCTGGCAAACGCCATCCGAGAAGGTCGGCAAGGTGAATTTGTCAGTGAAGATCAGGTTCTAGCCATCTTGAGGGGGCAAGCGTGAGGGTCTCTTTTGAAGCGAGCTTTGCCAGAGACTTGAAAGGCATCAAAGACAAAACATTGCTCAAACGGGTTGAGCAGGTGATTGCAAAAGTCAAAACGGTCACTGCGTTGAGAGAGGTTGAGCACTTGAGCAAGATGCGTGGGTATGCGACTTTCTACCGTCTCCGCTTGGGAGATTATCGGATTGGGATAGAGGTGGTGGAAGACGAGATCATTTTCGTCAGGATACTGCATCGTAAGGATATTTACAGGCACTTTCCGTGAAAGGGAATCAAGAGGATAGGGCGGCAGGCGGAGCGGGAGATCCCTATGGCAGTGTATTCGCTTGCGGGCGCTGCTGTTGGATAGAGAGTGGAGCAATCCGTCTGGCGGTCGCTTTTTAATTCGTCAACTTGGGATTTCTAATTCTTCAAACACAACTAGAGGAGTATTATGGTCAAAATCAGATTGCGGCGCGTAGGCGCCAAGAAGCAACCCAGTTACCGGGTGGTAGTAGCCGACTCGCGGTCACCCCGCGATGGTCGTTTCATTGAGATCATTGGCTTTTACAACCCACGCACCGAACCGGAAACGGTAGAGATCAAGGAAGATCGGGCCTTGTACTGGCTGAACGTCGGAGCGCAACCCAGCGAGGCCGTCGCCCGGTTGTTGAAGCAAAAGGGCACAATGGCCCGCCTCGAGCGGCTCAAGCAAGGCGAGTCTCTGGAAGCGCTGGTAGTCGAGGCAGATGAAGAGGCCCAGGCGCAACCTTCGATCAGTTCCAAAACCCGCCAGGATGACACAACACCCGTAGCAGAGGAGCCGGAGGAGACAGCCGTGGAACCTGAGCTGGAGCCTGCCGAGGTCAAAGAGGAAGCTGAGGCTGAAGAACCTGCCGAAGCGGAAGATGAAGGTGAAGAAAGCAGTGAGGAGGAAGTAGAGAAAGGATCCGAGGAATAGACATCACTTTCCATCGCAGTGGAGAACTGCTCCCCTACTGCGTCTCCATACTGTTTATGACATCCGCACCAACTACCTCAGGAGGGAGGAGCAAATGGCATCAATGAAAGAGTTGGTCGAGTTTATCGCTAAATCCATAGTGGATGATCCATCCCAGGTGCACGTCTCTGAGATTGAGGGAGAGACCTCGGTGATCTTGGAACTGCGGGTCGGCCCGGAAGATATGGGGCGCGTGATCGGTAGAGGTGGACGTACTGCAAACGCCATACGCGCGCTCGTCCGGGTACTCGCCGCCAAACAAGGGAAGCGGGTCACCGTCGAGATCGTCTAAGCGCCAATGGGTGCTACTACACAACGTGATAGTGGGAATGATAGAGGCTCAGGGGGAGTACGCACACCTGAGCCTCGCTATTTAACGGTCGGGCAGGTGTCAAAGCCGCACGGTGTATGGGGCGAGTTGCGCGTCAAAATCATCACCGACTACCCTGAACGGTTAGAACGGCGCGTCTACTTTTACCTCGCTCATCCAGATTCTCCTGAGAAAACAGACCGCTACGAGGTGGAAAAGTGTCGTTTTCACAAAGAGACACTTTTGCTAAAACTGGGCAACCTCAACGATCGCGACAGCGCCGACGAACTGCGCGGTATGCTCGTGCGGATTCCCATCGAGGAGGCTGTGCCGCTTGAGGAAGGAGAATATTATCACTTTCAGCTAATCGGCGCGCGGGTGGAGACAGAGGGTGGCGAGTTGCTGGGGCAGGTGATAGAAGTAATAGATACCGGCGCCAACGATGTCTACGTCGTGCGCGGGCCGAGGGGCGAACTGCTCCTGCCGGCCCTGGACGACGTGATACTTGACCTCGACTTGGACTCAAATCTGATGGTGGTGCGCCCGCTGCCGGGTATGTTGCCGGAGGATGAAAAATGAGCGACCTGCGCTATTGGGTTGGGTTCAACATTGTGCGCGGCATCGGCCCGGTCCGCTTGCGGGCGCTGCTCGACTATTTCGGAGACGTGGAACGGGCTTGGCGCGCGCCAGCCGAGGCGTTGCGCAGCGCCGGGTTGGATAGCCGCTCGCTGAAAAACCTGCTGCAAGTTCGAGGCCAGCGCAATCTGGATCGAGAATTGGAGCGAATTGAGGCCGCCGGCGCGCGGGCGCTCACCTGGGAAAGCGCACATTATCCCCACCTGCTCCGCGAAATCCACGATCCTCCATCCGTGCTCTACGTCAAAGGCACGCTGACGGAGGAAGATGCCTGGGCCATAGCCGTGGTCGGCACACGGCGGGCTTCGGTCTATGGGCGGGAGGTGACGCGCCAACTGACCCAAGCACTGGCCCGCAACGGCATCACCATCGTCAGTGGGCTGGCGCGAGGGATTGACAGTGAAGCGCATCGCGCGGCATTGGAGGCCGGAGGGCGCACCATCGCCGTGTTGGGTTGCGGCATTGACCGGGTCTACCCGCCGGAGAACCGCAAGCTGGCTCAACAGATTATCGCGCGCGGGGCGCTGGTCAGCAGCTATCCGCTGGGCACGCCGCCGGAGGGGCGCAATTTTCCGGCGCGTAATCGCATCATCAGTGGGCTTAGCCTGGGCGTGCTCGTCACCGACGCGGGGACGCGGAGCGGGGCGCTGATCACCACCGACTTTGCCGCCGAGCAGGGGCGGGACGTTTTCGCCGTGCCAGGCTCCGTCCTGGCGCGCGGCAGCGTCGGCACCAACGCGCTCATCCAGGATGGGGCCAAGGTGGTGCTCAAGCCGGAGGATATTCTGGAGGAGTTGAACCTGACCATGGTGGCTGAGCAATCGGAGGCGCGGCAGGTGCTCCCAGCCGACGAGACGGAGGAGGCGCTGTTGGATCATCTCTCGACTGAGCCAACGCACGTGGATGAGTTGCAGCAGCAATTGGAACTGCCCATCGCGCAGGTGACCAGCACGCTGGCGTTGATGGAACTGAAAGGCATGGTGCGCCAGGCGGGCGGGATGAAGTATATCGTGGCCCGCGAGCCGGGCGTGGAGTATGTGGTGGAGTGAAACGTCAAACGTCAAACGTGAGACGTGAGACGCAGGAGATTACGCCGTTACGCATTACGTTTTAGGAGGCAGTGATGTCATTCTACGCATTGATCATGGCCGGGGGAGTCGGGACGCGACTGTGGCCTCTCAGCCGCCGTGACCGCCCCAAGCAGGCGCTTCAGTTGGTTGGAGAGCGCACCATGTTCGAGCACGCGGTCGACCGCATCGCGCCCCTGTTCCAGCCGGAGCAGATTTTCGTCGTCACCGGGGCCGAGCACGTAGAATCGCTGGCGGCGCAAGCGCCGGAGCTGCCGCTGGAGAATTTCATCGTCGAGCCGGAAGGGCGCGGCACCGCTCCCGCCATCGGGTTGGGGGCCATCCACTTGCTCCGGCAAGACCCGGAGGCGGTTATGGCGGTGCTGACCGCCGATCACTTTATCGCTGATACGACACGCTTTCGGCGCGTACTGACCGCCGCGGCGCAGGTCGCCGCAGCGGGATACCTGGTCACGCTGGGAATCAGGCCTTCGTCCCCCTCGACCGGCTATGGCTACATCAAGCAGGGTGAGAACCTAGACACGGTGGATGGGTTCCCGGTCTTTCACGCCGAGCGATTCACCGAAAAGCCCAGCCTGGAGACAGCCTTGCGGATGGTAGAGAGCGGGGAATACTCGTGGAACAGCGGCATGTTCGTCTGGCGCGTGGATCGCGTTATGGCCGAGTTCCAGCGCCAGATGGCCGAGTTCTACGTCCAACTGGCGGAGGTGCAGGCGACGCTGAGCACACCCGGCTACGAACCGACGTTGAGCCGCGTCTGGCCCCAGGTCGCCAAGCAGACGATTGACTATGGAGTGATGGAGGGGGCCGAGAGTGTGGCCGTCATCCCGGTGGACATCGGCTGGTCGGACGTGGGCAGTTGGGCCAGCCTATTAGAGCTACTGGAAGCGGACGAGGCGGGCAACATCGTCGTTGGGCCACACGTGGGGATTGATACACAGGACACACTAATCTTTGGCAGAAGCGGGAAGCGGCTCGTCGCCACCATCGGGGTGGAGGGGCTGGTGATCGTGGATACGGAGGACGCGCTGCTGGTCTGCACCCAGGAGCGGGAGCAGGAGGTGCGGGAGATTGTGCATTTGCTGGAGAGGGAGGAGCGAGGCGAAACGGGATACCTGTGAGTCGGGACGAATATGCAAGCCTATTGCCTAAAGTGCAAAACCAAACGTGAGGTAAAAGACCCAAAGCCGGTCTTTACCAGCAACGGCACCCCGGCCACGCGAGGAGCGTGCTCCGAGTGCGGTACCAAGATGTTCAAGATGGGCCGCACCCCGGCCCACGATGGGCTAGATTCGGCCAAGCACACATTCGTATCCGAGAGCAAAAAAGCCGAACTAGCCAAGAAACCTAAAATGGTGATCGTCGAGTCGCCGGCCAAGGCGCGCACGGTGGGCCGCTTTCTGGGAAAAAAGTACAGGGTACGGGCCTCGGTGGGGCACGTGCGCGATCTGCCCTTCAACCGCATGGGCGTAGACATCGAAAATGACTTTAGACCTCACTACGTCGTCCCCGCCAAGCGGAAGGACGTGGTGCGAGAGCTGAAGCAGGCCGTCAAGAACTCGTCCGAGGTCTATCTGGCGACCGACCCGGACCGGGAGGGTGAGGCCATCTCCTGGCACCTGGCTCAAGCGCTCAAGCCGGCCATCGGGCCGCGACCGGTGCATCGGGTCGAGTTCCACGAGATCACGCGCGATGCCATTGAACATGCTTTTGCCCACCCGCGCGAGGTTGATATGCAGCGAGTGGACGCTCAGCAAGCGCGCCGCATCCTCGACCGGCTCGTCGGCTACACGCTCAGCCCGCTCCTGCGCGACAAAATGGGGCGGCGCGGGCTTTCCGCCGGCCGGGTGCAGTCAGTGGCCGTGCGGCTGGTCGTCGAGCGGGAGCGGGAGATTGAGGCTTTCGTGCCGGTCGAGTATTGGTCAATCGAGGCCGAGTTAGCCAAGCGGGAAAAGGAACGACGCAGTTTCATCGCCCGGCTGCACCGCATCCGGGGAGAGGAATTAGAGCTTCACGACGAGGCAGAGGCGCAAGTCGTGGTGGCCGAACTGGAAAAAGCCGCTTACACTGTGGCCAAGGTGAAGGAAGGGCAACGACGACGCAAGCCCTCCGCTCCTTACACCACCAGCACGATGCAGCAGGAGGCTTCGCGGCGGCTGAGGTTCACGGCCCGGCGCGCGATGCGCTTGGCCCAACAACTGTACGAGGGGGTAGACCTGGGGGATGGGCCTACGGGCTTGATCACCTACATGCGCACCGACAGCGTCAACGTGGCCGAGCAAGCCCAGGCGGAGGCGCGAGAGTACATCGTGGGCAAGTATGGCAAAGAGTTCGTGCCGGACAAGCCACCCAAGTACAAGACCAAAGCCAAGAGCGCGCAGGAAGCTCACGAAGCCATCCGCCCCACCAGCGTCCTGCGCACGCCCGAATCGCTCAAGCGACACCTGGATCGAAACCAGTACCGGCTGTACTCGTTGATCTGGAAGCGGTTCGTCGCCAGCCAGATGTCGCCGGCGGTGTACGATACCATCTCGGTGGATATTTTGGCCGGCTCGGCCGGGGTGGATGAGAAACCCTATCTCTTCCGCGCCAGCGGCTCCAGCCTGCGTTTCAAGGGCTTTTTGGCCGTGTACGAGGAGGCAAAGGACGAGGACGCTCAAGACGAGCAGGAACGCAAGCGGGAAGAGATTCCGCCGCTGACGGTGGGCGAGATGCTCGACTTGCTGCAACTGCTGCCGGAGCAGCACTTTACCCAGCCGCCCCCGCGCTACAGCGAGGCGACCCTGGTGCGGGCGTTGGAGGAATATGGCATCGGTCGCCCCAGCACCTACGCCCCGACCATGTCCACCATCCAGCAACGGGGGTACGTCGAGCGGCGCGGCAGCCGCTTGCACCCCACCGAAGTAGGCATCATCGTCAACGATTTGCTGGTCGAGTACTTTCCAGACCACATCAATGTCGGCTTTACGGCTCAGATGGAAGAGGAGCTGGACCGGATCGCCAGCGGCGAGCGAGAGTGGGTGCCCATGCTGCACGATTTTTACACTCCCTTTTCCGCTACGTTGGACCAGGCGCGGGAAAAGATGCCCTCCGTCCAGATGGGCAACGAGCCAACGGGCGGGATGTGCCCGGAATGTGGTCATCCACTTATCTACAAGCACGGGCGATACGGCAAGTTTATCGGCTGCAGCAACTTTCCCAATTGCCGCCATCTTGAGCCGATCCTGATCAAGATCGGCGTCCGGTGCCCCGCGTGCGGGGGCGAGTTGGTGGAAAAGCGAACGCGGCGCGGGCGCACGTTCTACGGTTGCGCCAACTATAAGAAAGGCGACCCCGACTCGTGCGAATTCGCGAGCTGGAAGCGCCCCCTGCCGCAACCGTGCCCCGCGTGCGGCGGGCTGTTGGCCGAGGCGCGCAAGGGATGGGCCAAGTGCATCGCCTGCGAGGAAGGGGTCGAGATCGCCGACCTGCCCGCGGTGGAGAAAGTAGAGAAAGAGGCGGCAACGACGTAAGGCGACTGCGATGGAGAAATTGTTGGAGCGGTTTCTGACCTATATGCGGGCAGCCAAGAACGCCTCGTCATACACCATCAAGAACTATGGGAACGACATTGGTCAATTCTTGGACTATTGCCAGGCGCGGGAAGTGAACTCGCCGCAACAAATAGACCGCTCGCTGCTGCGAAGTTACCTGGCGGAATTGGACGCCG
>Ga0164310_10000539_pt1 | contig 20234 bp, 32 predicted proteins | sample GuaBasSedimGuay1_FD_121795 | JGI IMG/M metagenome (GOLD analysis project Ga0164310, IMG submission 121795) | Subseafloor sediment microbial communities from Guaymas Basin, Gulf of California, Mexico - Guay1, Core 4569-9, 0-3 cm | ecosystem: Environmental > Aquatic > Marine > Hydrothermal vents... | reverse complement strand
GGTAGTTCTATCAGGAGTTGGAGAAACAGTTGACGAGGCAAAATTCGATGCAATTGATGGGTTCATTCTTGACGTTGGAGAGTTTGATGTATTAGAAGTAGAGTATCTTGATGAGAACTATGAGGTGATAGATGTATGTAATAAAGATGAGAAAGAATATACGATTTTCTTTACTGAAATATTTGGCATGGATGAAATTGTATATGAAATTTCGTCAGAATTATCATTAGAAGAAGTAATAGAAGAAGCCAAACAGAAACTTATAACCCAATACTATACTATAGAAGTAAAAGAAGGTTTTCAGCTATAGAAACTAAGGAGGATAGATGAAATTCAAAAACATTACCTATGATATGAGTAACAATATACCTGATGGTATTCAACAACCACAAGTGGTATATAAATTGTACAAAGATAAGGAACATGTATTCACCACTACTAGGGAGAAATACTTAGGTGCGTTTGAGTTACTGAAAGAATCTTATCCTATGTCACTGGTTGAATGTGTTAGAGAAACATTAGTTACACTAAAAAGACAGTAGAAGGGGAGGTACAATGAAAACATCAGAAGTACTCATAAAACTTCACGTACCAAAAGGTAAGTATTGTTGGGAGTTTCTCTGTGACCCACCAAAAATCTGTGGATTCTTTGACAACGAAGGTGGACACTCAGTTTGTGAGATAAATAGGGTTACTAGAGCATATAGCCTAAAAGATAAGCCAGAAGGTGTACTAAAAGATGGACTATGTTCTGACCAAGAAAAGGAGGGATAATGTTAATAATTGAGATAGTTAATAAATCTAATCTTGCTGAAGTTTCTGACTATGAGTATAGAGTCAGAGTAAATCAAAGAGAAATAACAACAGGAAAGGTGAAAGGACATATTAGAAAAGATGGTTGGATACCTCTTGTGCAAATGATTCTTGAAAAAGAAAAAGAACCAGATTGAATAACTAAACTTTAAGGTATAAAAAAGCCCCCTACGTTGTGTAGGGGGTTTTTGTTTTAATTTAGTATCTGAAAAAATCTGCTTCCATCTCTATAGATAGTACTTGACTTTATATCTTTCTTCCACATCTTTACCAGCAACTCTGGTATATCTTCTTTCTCAAATTCATTCGGAATATTAATAGTCTTAGAAATTGCGTTTGAAGTATGTGTCTGCCATGCTGCCTGAATATTTATGTGGTCTTCTGGTGCTAAGTCATGTGCAGTTTTAAATACCGCTTGTAAGTCCATAGGGATTAGGTTGCAACCCTGTACTGATTTATGTTCTAGAATATACTCTTCTATGCTTTTCATCTCAGATTTATTTATTCCTCTTTCCAAAAGCTTAGAACCTAAAATGGCGTTTGTCATGGTGAATTTTTTCTTGGCTTTATTTGATTCACCTTCTGTTACAAATCTTTGGTAGGCTAAAGAATAAAATGGTTCTATGGAAGAATTAACTTCTGCTATAAGAGCTATACTGCCTGTGGGGGCAATGGCTGTTACTGAAACATTTCTCAGTCCCATCTTCTGTAATTTACTCATAAACTCATCTGTCTTAAAGTCATCCGGCATGTATTCTGCTTCTAAAATGCGTCTTATTCCATTTAGGTTTGCTTTTTCAGAATCGTAAGCAGGGAATTTTCCTCTTTCCTGCCCAAGACTAATAGACTCCATCCATGCAAACTTTGTAATAAACCAGCTTAAGTATTTTGCTAAATGTATTGCTTCTTTAGAATCATAAGGAATCTCTAACTCTGCAAGCATGTCAGCAAATCCCATAACGCCTAACCCTATTCTTCTAAGGTCAGTTGCTTTCTCGTTTACTTCATCAATTTTATTCTCTGAAATGTCGTGAACGTTGTCCAAAAAATTCACGCCCAAACGTACTAGGTACTCTAGCTTAGGGTAATTTATTTCCCCATTATCCACCACAGAGTGTAAATTGATACTGGCAAGATTACAAGGCTCTCCTGAAATTAGGTTGATTTCTCCACAATTTGCAGATATAACACCCGATTGAATTCCAGCTATTGGAGTATCATCTACGATTACATAAGTATGAGAATCATCTACAGTTCCATTATACACATCTTCATATCCAGAAGAAGTAACTGAAACTACTTTATGATTTAATCTTTTTTTCCAGCTTTTTTCTGATTCTCTATGATGATTATAAAATCCTTTCTCTAATCTTTCCTGATAATGAACAGAATTATGTTCTTCTGGAGTTAGCAATTCTAAGTTTTCTATATCATTATTTTCAGGATTTCTATCCTTATGATTTATAACCAGTCCTTCATCTACCTTGTTGTAGAAATTTTCCCATACTAGTCTATGAACCCACTTATGGTCTGCTTTATCTTTCTTAGAATCCCAATTGTGCACTCTTAGATGTCCATCTCTATGCTTACTCATAGAAAAAGCCCTAACAGACTTTCCTATTTGTAAGTCTTTTGCTTCTACTTTTTCCCCTCTAAAACTATAAAAACCGTGGTCAGGAGTACACTTTACCTTTAGTCCACTATCAAATTCCACTTCTAAAATTTCAACATTTTCTCTAGTTTTACGGGGATTTCTCATTATTTTTATAGTTGGTTCTTTAGAAACGGGATTCCAAGAATGTACTAAAATATCTTTTCCAGCATCAGCCAGCTCTTTAAATGTTTTTACTCCATCATAGACTGTAAGAATTTTTGTATCTCCGGCTACACAGGGATTTACTCCCAACTTGTTATCTAAATACTCTACTACATTGTCTCTGTCAATTCTTTCTCTGAATAATACTCCTGGGTCTCCGTTCATCCAAATATGTTCTGCAATTTCGTTCATCAACTCCTTAGCACTAATGGTCTCTACTACTTCTCCTGTTGCAGGAGAGATTAAATCCCAAGGTAGGTCTTCTTCTACAGCCTTCATAAACTCATTTGAGAGTATCACACTGATGTTAAAGTGCATTAATTGCCTGTCAGCTAGAGTTCTGCTAAGAGTATCCATTACTACTTCTTTTTCAAATCCGTTATGTTCTAAATTATTTTGAAATTCCTCTATGACTGCTTCTGAGTATCTGTTCATCTCAGATTTGCAATGAATAAATTCCAAAATATCTGGATGAGAAACATCTAAGATGGCTATAATCGCAGCTCTTCGTGAAGCTTGCTGTATAATGTCCCCCGTTAAATCAAAAAGCTTAAGAAAAGAGACTGCTCCAGATGACTTCCCACCTGTAGTATTAATTATCGCACCTTTTTCTCGCAAGTTTGAGATATCAATTCCAACTCCACCACCCCATGCGAAAATTTCCGCTGCATTTTTCAGAACATCATATATACTATCTCTTGAGTCTTCAATTCTAAAGAAGAAACAATTGTATAAGTTCTTAATACCTGTCCCTATGTTTGAGATTATCCTACCCCCTGGAAGAAATGCTCTATTAAGTATAGCTTCCGTAAAATCCTTTGCCTTTTCTAAAACCTCTTCCTCTGTAGCTCCATAATTCCTTTCTACTTCTGCTACGTTACTGGCTATCCTCCAGCTTGTCTGTGCCCAGTTTTCCTCGCCCTTTAGCGAGTACTTACTTTGGTATACTGATTTGGCTACGTCACTCTCAAACATTAACTCTCCCGTTGTTCAACTATTCCACCAGTACCTTGTCTGATGGTTATATCATTATGTATCTCTAGTTCATCCACTTCCAAAGGTATAGGGGAGACAGCAGGTATCAGAATCATCTGTCCTATAGCTGTACCTTTTTTGAATACTCTTTGCTCATCTGTGGGATTGAAAAGCTTAAATAGAATTTCACCCTGATAAGTATTCTCTACTACTCCTGCTCCAACTATGTGGTTGCTCCTTCCCTTTGCCTTTAAAATTCCGTGGTATTCTTTTGGTATTTCTACCGTAACTCCTGTCTGCACTACCTTATATCCAAATGGTTGAATAATAGTATCGTACAAACAATAAAAATCCATTCCTGCATCACCTTCGTGCTTTAGGGTTGGCAGAGTAGCTTCTTTATCTATCTTTGATACCTTCATCTCTATCTTAACTGTCATCCATTCTCCTTGAAAATGCGATTTAACTCATCCAAATTTTTCTTGTTTCTCATATACTTTATTCAACCTTTCTTTAGCAAGCTCAAATATTTTATAGTCTTGCTCAATTCCTATGAAATCTCTTCCATTTTGTAAACACGCTACTCCAGTACTAGCTGACCCCATAAACGCATCAAGTACTACATCTCCCTCTTTGGTATGATTAAGAACTAGTCTAGTCATAAGACTCAAAGGTTTTTGATAGGGATGTAATTTACTTTCTACTAAATCAGTAAATACGTTTGTGTATTGTGACCAATGCCTACTTGCATCCCACTCGTTTCTTCCAAATACTTGAATCATTTCCACAAATCTAGCATAATTTTTACTGGTGTTTTTCGTTGAAATTGGTTTTACCCAAAACAAATACTGGTCTGACTTTGGAAATATCTGCCACTGATTTTCAGGTGGACAGAAAACAATAATCAGTCCTGACTTGCTAACCCTTTCAAACTGCCTCTGCATATCATTTTGCTGTTGATAATTAAAGTTATAGGGAGGGTCAACTATTACTGCATCAACTCCTCCATCTGGTATTTCTTTTATTAATTCAAAAGCATCCCCATTAATTAATTGCATCTTTAAACTCCTTATAATCTTCCATGTAAATTCCAGACTTTGTTCCACTATATTTAAATTGCTTGGTTCTAAAATAAAGTGTTTGTTTGACAGATTCAATTGGTAAATATGCAATTAATTTACTATCTAGTGCAACAAATGCCATCACATCAATATCTAAATTAGAATAAGAATGTCTTCCTCCATTTCCACACCTTCTTGCATGAAAAAGATAGGAAGGAGTATACTTTTTTCTTTGGGGAGTAGCTCTAAACGTTCTAGTAGTTTTAACTTGAATACGATACAATTTTCCATGTACATCAACCACTACATCATAATGTAATCCCTCTTCCGCTAAAAAAGCAGTATACCCTTGTAATATTAAATCAGCACACACTAAATATTCACCTACCTTTCCTGCTTGCATATCCTTCATTGCCTTTCTCCTCTTCTTGCCATTTGTGTAAGTTTCTTGCGTATACTAGAGTATAAATTAGAACTCCAGGTACAAGTCCAAACTGTCCTGTAGTAACTGCATAGTAGAGCCAGAATATTTGGGTAAAAAGTCCAACGATAAAGCCCCAATAGTTTTTGTTCCCAACTAACCACAAGGAAACGATAGCCAGTCCACTAAGTAACCAGTCCATCTTTCATTTCCTCTCTACATTTGTAGTTATCACAAATCCTTCCATCATAGACTTCTGTTCTGTGTAGGTTACACCACATATACCCGCACATCCATTTACTATTTCTACAGGACTCACAGCTTGGAACCATCCTGTAGTTTGACTCTTTCCACCAATTTTTATTTTTCTTTTCCACTGGTATATTCTCCTTTCCCTAATCCCATTTTAGTATCTGAGCGTCTTTTTCAAACACTGGTAAATTCCCTAAAGAAATTAAATTTTCATGTTCTGTATTTCCCTCAGTAAAGATACTAAGATTTTTAGCAACTGTAATATTAAATTTAGAGAGTAATTTATTCATTGCCTGAAGAGTAGCTCCTGTAGAATGAACATCATCTATTGTTATAACAGACTTCCCTGCTAGAAAATCTTTATCTGCCCCATCTAGAATTAAGCTACTATTTCCAGAGGTTATAGACTTGTACATAATAGCTGATTCATTAACCATATAGGCTTTTTGTGTCTTTCTCAATACAACTAGAGGTAAATCTAACTGTTTTGATAATTCATATCCTAAAGTAATTGCTTTTGCTTCAGGAACTACTACTGCTGAAATGTCTTCATGTATAGACTTTAACTTTTGAACTAGTTTTCCTGCCAATGCTTCAATAGTATCTGAATTATACGTAAACGGATTAAATAGGCAAATATCTAATCTTGGGGAAACACTTCTTATAGGAAGTTTTAAAACAATATCATCAATATTAACAGTGTGAATCTTTTCCATTAGTAAACCATCCTTGCCAATCCAACTAAGTCTATAAATTCTTTTCTTGTGTGTCCATCTCTAAAGTAATCAACTACATCATAACCTTTCTTATCAAAGTCACTAAATGTGTATCCTTTACATCTGTGAGCACCAAAAATTTCAGCACCCCTATACATACCCTTTCTTCCTGCTTCATCATTATCAAATAACATTATAATTTTATCAATGGTTGTAAAGTATTTAATCCATTCAGGAAACCATCCACTCGCCCCAGTATTTTTACTAACAGCAGGAAATCCAAGCTGTGATAAAAGGATTGCATCTACAATACCTTCTGTAAAAATTACTTCACTAACTACAGGTAGAATAGCAGAGTTAAATAAAAAAGGAGGTCTTTTATAGTGTTGAAGAACTGCCTTTTCAGGCTTATCTCTTCTATATTGTATGTTATAAAAGTCCCCATCTTTGTAGATTGGCAGAGCATACCAGCCATTATTATACCCTAGTTTAAATCTGTCAATCGTTGTATCGGTAAGCATTCTATCGTACCAATACTGTCTATTCTGCTTCCCCACTTTCCAGTAAGCATCTACCAGAGGGGGATACACGTGAACGTCCTCTTTCTTTTCAGGTTCAAGTGCTAATGTAAATGCGGATTCCCTTAGTAAAAACTTCGTTGGGGGTTTCTCACCACGTACATATTTGTAATACTCCGCTACACTACCTGCGATATCCTTACTATTCCAGTAAAAAATACCTGTTGTATGATTTAGTACAAGAGAGTCATGCTTCACAGCACGCCAGTAATCTCCAGTATCATGTTCAATACCGAAGTCCTCTTCAATAAGCTCCTTTAATAGTTCTCCTTCGTAGCTCATACCCTCTCCGTAAGTCATTTTTGAAAAAGTGGTTTTTTAAACTTTTTCGAGAATCAGTTTTTTAAATTAAAAAAAAGTTCCATTTTGTGAGGGAAATTACTCCTCCACCTCTTCTTCACTTTCTTCTTCCTTGTCTAGCTCTTGAAGCATCCACAATAATAAAGGTCTACCAAGTCCAATTCCTACGACTTTATCTTCTGTATCACCTAGATTTTTTAATTTAATTTCTAAAAATACAGAATCTGTAACCTTATCTAAATAATACCCCAAAATTTCTATATTATCTTTCATTTGTTTATAATCTTGGTCTGCCATAGTTACTCCTTACCCTATTAAAGTTTCAATTCGTGAGGAAGCTGATTTTCCTCCAGAAGGAATTGGTCCATCTTCATCAAGAAGTTTTTGAACTTCCTCTTTACGTATAATAAAGTGAATATTTTTTCTTTCTTCACCAACAACAATATCAAAATAAAGATGAAAAGCCTCATCGTAGCAAATTGCACTTTCATATTCTACTGTCAGTTCCTTTCCTAAAAGCAATACATTTTCATCCATACCATTTCTCCTCTACAGTAAACTTTCTTCATATACAACCAGCTTCTTACCTACGTACTTATCTAATTTAGGTCTACTAAACCTAAGCTCCTTAATTTTTTTAGGTGGGTAGATAGTGCATATCATTTTTATATTATCATACAAAACAAAGAAAACCAAAGCTTCTTTGCTATCTAATACTGGGTCTCTTCTCCAGCTAGAAGACTGAAATGTCCAAGACATTCCATACATCTCTGCACTCTTGGTATTCTGTGTCTTTACTGCAATCCCTATACCATTAATATACAAATCAGATTCCCAAGACTTATTCTTTCCAGAATATATTGAGTAATCTGGTCCTTTCACAGGTAGATTGTTGTCTGTGAGAAATCTTTTTACAGCCTCTTCTCCAACTTTGCCTACCATGTGGTCAAACAAAATCTTTTCTTTATTGTGTTGGTTTGAATCTGCATACCGAACAGTATCAACTACTGCTTCCGCATAAGTCCTTGCCTTTTCAACCATCCTATCCGTTACAACAACATTTCTTTTCTTCATAGGTGGAGATGTGGAGAATCGAACTCCAGTCCAAATAGTCTTGGGTCACGTTATATTACTAGCATTCTCATGATTTACTGTCCCTGAGTGAGACTGCCTTAGTTTAAAGCTAGAACTTTAGGCGTAACTTGGTACTGTGTTCCTCACAGCAAAGGTGTCAGTTATAGCACTGACAAAGCTGGAAACTAGTTCCCCGAAAGCGTTTATTGCTTTTGCATTTAAGTTTTGTTTTGCTAGAACGTTTAGCTTACTCTATCTGTCGATACCTGTCATCCCCTTATTTTGTTTCTTATATTCTTTAATTTCTTCTAGTAAACCTATCTCATCGTAAATCTCTAGAATCTTTACATTATCACCATATCTAAAACTTGTATCACACATAGGACACCCCATTCGGTTTATTCCAGCTATTGCTTCTTCATGAGTAACGTATACATCTCGTTCTTTCATATGGCAGTGTGCTTCTACTCTTGCCTTAAACCTAAATAAAGCACCAACTGATAAAGCATCAGCTACGGTTGGTACTGTCCAGTACTTCCCATCAGCATTCCACCTACCGCCTAACTTTTTAAGTCTGTCTCTCTTGTGGTATGTGCCTTTTCCCTTAACAAATATCTCACCCTCTTTTGTGATACCCGCTCTTGGCTTATTCAAACTATTATAAGCCATTTGTAGTGGTGTTTTCATTTACTTTCCTTTTGATAAGTGACAGCTTATTCTTTTTTCGCTATCTAATTACCCTCACTGTTATCTATAAGGTAAGATGAAAGATTGGGTATGTTTTTATTATCCTTCTACTGGAAGATACAGTCCACCATCAGCATCCTCATCCTTCTTTTCAGGGGCAGGGATAGCCTCGAAATCAACACAGATGTGCTGTTCCTTTATTACGTCACACCACTTATATAGTTTACAGGGATATCCTGTCTCGTTGTTAAATTTTCCACCATGAATACACTTGTTTTCCATTTTATTTCTCCTTTATTTTAGTACTACTAAATTAACGACCCCACGGAGAATCGAACTCCGAACTGGTGGCTGACAACCACCTATTTTTCCGTTAAACTATGGAGCCATAGCCCTCCCACAAAAGAGATGGGAGGGATAATAATTGTTATGGCGTTTGTTCAGCAATTATTGGGGCTGATAAACCCGTCAACCCATCCATAAACAAAGTTAGGTCTGTTCCTTCTGATAAGAAGTAGGTAGTACCTTTACCTAAAATATCTGAAAGCAATCTAAGTTTTTCTAGTTCAAAAGCTTTCTCGTTCTGTAGGTAAACTTCCTGTCGTGCTAAAGTTTTCTTACCTTCACGGGTAGCAATCTCAACATCCACCGCTGTCTGTGCCTGTTCAACTAGCAATTGTTCTGCAAGAACTAATTGTGCTTGCTGTCGTTCAAACAGGTCTGTCTCTGCCTGAATTTCAATCAACCCCTGTCTACGGATTTGAAAATCCTCTTGGGCTTTCAGCTGTGCAGTTTCTTGAAGCTGTTTAACATACTGCGGGTCAAGTGCAATGTTTTCAATCGTAACATTCACAATATCAGTAGCATACTTACCAGCATCTAGCTTTAGCTGTTCAGTAATAGCAGTGGATAACCCATTTCTATCATTGAGCAACTGAGTTAGAGTAAATCCTCTAGTACCGTTCTTGATACCTTCTCTAGCTGTTGCATCTATTGTGTCTTTTAGTACTGCATCATTCAATAACTGTGTCCAGTTTGTAAGGAATGCTTTAGTACTGTCGCAGTCACCTTTACGTCTAGCCTGAATGGTAATTCTCACACCAACAAGCTGGTTATCTGCTGTAGCAACTTCGGGGTCTTCAACCTCAAATGTTATTGTTGCTACGCTAACTGTTCTCAGTTTAGAGAACAAACGAGCATTGGTGTAGATTCCGGATGGAACACATTGCTCAACCCTATTTGACTGAACTTTTGCTCCAACCTCATCAGTTTTCACTGACCTCCACCAATAACATCCAGATGTGGACATGAGCACAATAGCCATGACCAATAACGCCATAAGTTTCTTTTTCAAGATATCCTCTCCTTTCCTAAGATTAACTAATCTTCCCCCTTATTATACCACAAAGGGGGAAGTTTGTCAAGTACCAATTATCCTTTTACAACTGCCAAAGGACGTAATTCTTTTACTATGTCAACTAAATCAGCTTGGTTTTCCATTACTACGTTGATGTCCTTGTATGCTCCTGTTGCCTCATCCAAGTCACCAACACCACGTATTGAGTGTAGAATACCTTGCTCATCTAGCTTACGTTGTTCTTCTTCTAGATTTAGCTCTCTCTTGGCTTGTTTTCTTCCCATCTTACGACCTGCTCCATGAGAACAAGACATGAAAGAGTCCTTGTTACCTTTGCCACGAACTATGTAACTTTTTGTTCCCTGAGAACCTGGAATTATTCCTAGCTCACCTTCTTTGGCAGAAGTTGCACCCTTTCTGTGCACCCAAACATTCTTACCAAAGTGGCTCTCTAAAGTTGCGTAGTTGTGAGCAATGTTAATTGTCTCAGCGTTCATAAAGTCTCTATCTAAGTTTAAAGAAAGAACTGACAAGATATTGTGCATCATTAGTCCTCTGTTGCACTTTGCAAACTCTACACAGTATTTCATTTCGTTAATGTAGTTTCTTGCTTCCTCTGTTCCTATGGGTAGGAAAGCCAGTTCCCATTCTTTAGGTACAGAACTGTGCCATCTTTCATTAAGTTCTATAGCTACTTTGTTGTAATGCTTTGCTACTTGGTAGCCTAAGTTTCTACTACCTGAATGCAACATTACATGAACCTTACCATCTTCATCTGCTTGTAGTTCAATAAAGTGATTTCCTCCACCCAATGTTCCTACTTGTTTAAATGCTCTCTTGTAGTTTGCATCTGCAATCGGAAGGTCATTAATTCCAATATCGGGCATCCACATTGATTCTTGTGCAACTTCGTGATTATTAAATCCTACTGGAACTAGCTCACGAATACCTTGAAGAACATCACGTAGATGTGGGCTTAATTCTTCCACTGTTAATGGAAGTTCAGCAACAGACATACCACAACCGACATCACTACCAACTGCGTGTGGGATTATAACGTTGTAAGTTGCTATCACACCACCGATAGGCATACCGTATCCTTGATGACTGTCAGGCATTATAGCTACCCACTTGTATAGGAATGGTAAGTTAGCAAGGTTCTTTGCTTGTTCTAAAGCACCTTCTTCCATATCTTCTAACCATAATTTTATAGGTACTCTTTCTGTTGATATTACTTGTCTCATTTTATCCTCTTCTCTCTTCGTTTTTCGTATAGTTCTCCAGCTTCTGTCAATGAGGGTGTTCCTTGTGTTACACAGAACAAGTCAATGTTTTGTACTTCCCAAAAAGAATGACACTCATCAAATCCACAGAACGGACAAGCGATAATTCCATCACCTTCTTTATCCAAGACTACCAGTGATTCAAAAATTCCATCATCACAACCACAACCTTCATTTCCACAAGCCCAACTACATAGAGGTTCTAAACAAGCAGGACATATATTGACAACTATCACTCTTTCCTCCCTAAAATTCTAACCTTTGAAGTTATACTCATCTCAACATCAAAGATAGTTCCACATTCACACTCAAAAGGTGCATGTCTATTTACATCAGACATTACATCACTTGGAGCATTCCACAAATCAAAGTGTCTAAGAGAGCACTCATAGCTTCCCTTACTCTGTGCATAATACAGTTCTCCACACTCAGGGCATGGAATTACTACAGTATCATAAATACCCATATCAATCTCCTTTTTAGTATCTCCAGTCACAAGAACAATTCCATATTCCAAGTCCACACTCAGTACAAAAATATTTTTGATACTTTTCTTTTATTTCTAATGGAAAATGAAAACCTTTATTCTCTAGCCAATAGATTAATTCATCTATCATTTTATCCTTCATTGCAATGCCAGATATTCTTAAGTTTTCTTAATACTCTACGAAAGATACAAAAACTCTCCGTTTCTAAATAGGTTTTTGCTCCTGCTTCTGGCATATCTTTTATATTTTCCTGATAATACCTATCAGCATCAGTATCTGCCCAAGTGAGTTTATCCTTTGTCATTTATCCTTTCCTTTATAAGTGTATCAAGTAGTGCTGGCTTATAGTCCATGTTCTCAATTGCCAACAGGTGATGTTTTGAAGTTAACAATCTTGTAAGGTAGCCCTCACAATTCTCAATGGGGTTGTTATGGAAGTGTCCATAAAACTGCAAGTCAGCTTCCCCAATAGGTGCTGGTTTATGAAAGAACGTAATAAGTTTACCAAATCTTCTGATACTCATACTATGTCCTACCCAATCCCATCCACTTTCAAGATGATACTTTGCAGACTTATCATGGTTTCCCAATACAAGCCACTTTTTACATGGAATATTTCCCAAGTATTTTTCTTCCCAACCCTGTGTTTTAAAAGCAACATCCCCTAAATGTATAAGTACATCATAATATCCAAGGACAGAGATACCTTCCATTATTTTTTCATTGTAATCGTCAGGTCTATTGCAGTATCTAGCAATATTTTTATGTCCTAAATGTGTATCTGTAGTAATCCAGTATCTCATCTTATCCTCCTTTAATAACAAAGGGGCTTTCTCTGAGAACTAGTATTCGATTACCAGCTATCTTGACCACTGGGAATACCCTGAGGTCTCAGCCAGTTTCTCGCTCTTGAAAGCCCCTTAGCTCGCCCACAGAGATTCGAACTCCGATTCGAGGATTAACAGTCCTCTTGCTTACCATTAGCAGATGGGCGAATATTATATATGTTTCCAAATTTTTCTACTTACTATTTCACTTATAGTGCTTTTAGATTTTAGCTTATATTCCTCTGCTAACTCCTGATATGTGATATATTCTTTTTCTTTTACTCGTTTCCTAATTTCTAAAACATTTTCTTCTGAAAGAGGACTATTGGATAATCCTGCCTGTAAAGAGTACTTTTTAATTCTTTCACCAACATACGGACTATCTAACATATTTTCAGAAGCAGTTCCTATACCAATATTGTCCCAAGAATTGTCAAGTTTATTATTATTAAAATGTCTAACTTGCATACCTTTTTCAAATACTTTATTTCCATATTTCTGATAGGCTTGAAGTCTATGAACTTTTACAGTATCCTTATCTCTTTTATTACCTATAATAGGATGAACACAGAAATACTTATAACCATCCCCACCTATAGATGTTTTTAGACTTGGCACTCTAATTCCTTTTACTGTGTTTCCGTCTTTTGAAACTCTATATTCATTATTATAGGCGTACAGTAATGCTTTTTGTTTCTTATTCATATCCTTTCTTTTATTTAGGCAGAGGCGTGAGGAATCGAACCTCTTGGATAATAGATTTGGAGTCCATCCCTAGAACCATCATAGGATTAATCTACGCCCCTAAATTATTTACTGTATCCACACCATACTCATCAAACCATTCCCGAAATGTAATCATTTGTTTAAACTTATGAAAGTTTTCCTTATCCCACTCTAGATACTTCTCATAAATAGGACTATCTGGTTCGCAAAATCCAAGGATACACATATCTCCATCATAGTGAGTACACTCAATATCAATACAAAAGTGTTCACTCATTTGTCTTCCTCTGCTATTTCCTGTGCCAAATCGTCTAGACACCTGTATTCTTTTAAAATACGCCTTTTAGATTCTGAATAGGTATATTTCTCCTCTGAATCAAATCCTAGAAATGCTTTCAGAAATATTCCACCCCATTGAAAAGCTATCCTATCAAGACTGATAGCAACTATAATAATAAGTAATAATTCAAGTCTTGTAATATACATATCCATCTCCTCTACTATACACCATTATTATAGTACATTCGGGGCAAATGTGTGTTACAATAAATTAATAGAATAAAAAACATTTGCCCCTAGTGGTGGCGGAGGGATTCGAACCCCCACGACAGTTACGAGTCTGATTTACAGTCAGGTGAGCCAGCCAATTGCTCAACGCCACCATATTTACTACTATATTTTACCACTTTTTATTCGTTTTGTCAAGTACTAATTAGTCCACGTGGCAGGGATTGAACCTGCGACCAATTGCTTAAGAGGCAACTGCTCTCCCACTGAGCTACACGTGGTGGCGGGCTGTCGCCATGCAGACCATAGTCCACGTAGGCAGACTCGAACTGCCAACTTTCTGATTAAAAGTCAGATACTCTATCCAAATTGAGTTATACGTGGTTATACGTTTTATTACTAAGTAGATAACTAATAGTGCTCCTTGAAACCCCAAAAAGTTTTCCTAGCTCTCTATGTGTATACTTTTTAGTACTATATAGTTCTCTAATCTCTTTTACTTGTTCATTATCCAACTTTGCATAGCTATTATTTTCACCAAATTGTTGTGCTGATAGCTCCTCTTTGGACTTTTTTAAGTGACATTTCTTACAGAGCAACTGACACTTTTCTAATTCCTTATATACCTTCTTCAGATTACACCCTGTTATAATCTTTCCAATAGCATACTCTTTATTTTCTGGATTGGTGTGGTCAAACTCTAAATTTTCAGTACTTCCACAACTAACGCACACACCACCTAAATGTTCTAATGCTTCTTGTCTTCTTGTGTGATATCTTTTTTTACAATATTCACTCATGTAAGCATTATAATCTTCTCGCCTTTTGTGTGGCATTACTCCACTCCTTTATTTCATTTTCTCCTACGAGAAACTTTTCTTGCAAATTGATTTGGCTTCCCTAATAAACTTCTGTTCCATGAAACATCGCATCGTGGGCAGAAAATATTTTCCCTGTCCATACTAAGACGTGATTTGCATTGTGGACAACGAGTATTGGTGAACCAAATTTTTTCTTCTTTTTTCTCTTTTTCCATTCAATTACTCCACTAATTGTATCATATTTTTACCCTCTTGTCAAGGGTCAAATGATTAGCAGGGATGGACTTACATTTCTCAAACGCCAGCCCTGCATAGGTAAACCGTGATGGACTCGAACCATCCGCCACGACTTTATAAGAATCGTGCTCTTCCCCATGAGCTAACGGTTTATGTTTCTTCTTCTGTAATTTCTCACTTTTTCTGCATGAGCATCTTTACAATCTTGACATCTACACCCGTGATGTTCATATTTCCAAGAAGTTCCATGTTCACATAATTTTCTTCTAGCAACACCAATATTGCAGGATAAATGACTAAATGCTATATTCTCCAAATCATAAAATAATTCTTTAGGGTCTTCACTGTCTAACCAAGGGACTTTATGCTCGATAGAAAAGTTACCAATATCTTCTATCCTTTCTCCACATTGAAAACAAATATCTAAATCATCTATTTTTGAAAATTTTACTAGTGCAAACAAAATAGATTTTCTTAGCCTATGGGTTGCTGTACCAATTGGCATACCTAGTTGTTTATACTTCTTTTTATTACTGTTATCCATGTTGTCCTACAACTTTATGAATAATAAAGGTGTGCCTCTTGGGTATCGAACCCAACTCATTGGTGCTTCAAACCAAGGTCTCACCGTGAATACGAAAGGCACTTATAGTTGTATTACTTTACTAAATGTTTCTATCTCTGTTAAAGGAACTAATAATCCTTGTGAATAGTAGCCCTTGTTCTGAGCTTTTCTCGTAGGATAAGTTTTCCTCCAGTCATTCAATCTCTTTCTCATTTCTTTTACAGGAAACATATAAACTTTCAACTCCTGTGGCAAAAAATAAACTATCCAGTCTGCCTGAGTTTTCTTAGCCCACCCCTCTGCAAAGGTAGTACTCACAGATATAGTTTCAATAAAGGCATTCCCTGTTAAGGTAGCCCTTCTGTCTGCTTTGTATTCAACAGTAATAATCTTACCGTCCATACGAAAAGCTCTATCAATTCCCTTCTTTTGCAAATCCATTCCTACTTTCTTTATCTCTGCAAATTTAGAGAACTCACTATCAAGGTAAGCTTCTGCTTCCTCACCTTCAACCAATTGTTCCTCGAAATCAAAAATTTTCATAATAGACCTGATTGGACTTGAACCAATGACCTCTGCTTTATCAGAGCAGTGCTCTACCAACTGAGCTACAAGTCTATAGTATAGAGAGGATTTCCAACCTTCTTTGTGGATTTGTGCTGTGAGTCGCAAGCATATGGCATTTCTGCATTTTGTACCACCACGTTTTTACGAGCTAGTCTTAACCAGTTCGGGATTCGGGCTAATCTCTACTCTATATGTTGGCTGGTATCCTAACATTAGACGAATCCGCTAGGCGGACAATGGAATTAAACCATCTTCTCCAGCTTGTGCACCTAGTTAGACTCGAACTAACGACCCCTTCCTTGTAAAAGAAGTGCTCTAACCTACTGAGCTATAGGTGCATATTGGGAGCAGGTTTCAGGTAACGAATAACGTATCTTCTCCTGCTCCCAGTTCAATCTCTCGATTGCTTACAACTTAATTACTAATTTTATGGAACTACGGTATCTTGAATATCTTCTGTGCACACAAGACTACCACATGAAGTATCATACCATTTTCCACCAGTAAGAGTACCATCAGGCATCTTACATTCAGGAAAACAAGTTACAGTATTGTCCCAATTAAATTCACGTGGAGTACAACTAAACTCTACGCAGGTTTCAACCTGGTATGGTGTACCAAACCAATTTGTAGGTACGGTTCTGCCATCTACAACCTTAGTATTTCTGAATTGATTAATAGGCAGGTCAGGGTCAAAAACTAAACTACAATTAAAGTTTCCACCGAACACACATACACTTCTTCCAGTTGGCTTACACTCTGGCTTACCTTCACCCTCAAATTCTGCATAAGAGGCAAGAGGACAGTTTGTACAGTCTTTTTGCCAAAGATAGACATAAAGGGTATGTTTACCTTCTGGTATTTTTACTGTATACGTGTATGTTTCACCATTTGTTAGTTCTTTAAACCCAATGGCATTTGCCGGAATTTCTAGAACACCTTTACCACTTGCATATCCACATTTCAAATTCGTTGGTACTATTATTGGATTGTCCATTAAAATAAAAATCTGTGCTAGTTGAGTACCAGTACCAAAATCTAAATTTAAAGCTCCAACAGTAACAGTTACCTCACTGTTATTTTGCACCATCTCCACATTAGTAGATGTAAATGACGAACACATTCTTCCATCAGTACTAAGGTCATTTGCACAGTTATTACCACTTGTGATGTTCCACAGTTTTAACCAAACTCCACCTGCACTTACTACAGATACAGATACAACTAACACCGCTATTAAAACTAGTAATACTTTCCAAATTTTACTCCACATATACACTCTCCTTTCCTATTTTACTTATCTTATGTTTGACAATAACAACGTATTGCCATAACAAGTTCATAATTCTAAACGATAATGGTGGTGGTTTAGAATCACCAATAATTCCTTTACATCAATTTTTACTTTCGTATCTTTTACGATTTGCTGTAAGCTCCAAACGCCTATTCGTCCTCCTGCTAATAGCATAAGGATTTACTTTCTTTAGGTCTCTTATGGGCTTGAGTGGTCTTCTCTCACCCTTGAACTCTGCTGTCAAATCATAAATACTTTTTATTTTCATAGTACGACAGGCAGGACTCGAACCTGCAATTTTCGGATTAGAAGTCCGATGTTTAATCCATTAAACTACTGTCGCATATTTTCTATACACTTCTATTACCACGTGTACCAAAAGACAGATAGAAGGATTCGAACCTTCACTATGGTTCTTGGAATTTCACCGAGAACTGTGCACCATTACACCATATCCGTCTAGCTGTACTTATGTTTTAGCCCCTAACCCATCCCTAAAGCCAGCAAACGAGTGGGTCGTCTATCTATCTAAAGATTCCGCTAAGTCTCCCCAAGGAGAGTCGAACTCCTGTTTGTGGATTGAGAGTCCACTGTACTAACCACTATACTATGGGGAGTGGTGGAAGTTTAGCTTAGGAGACAGGAATTGAACCATTATCTCCTCATTTCTGAGTGTGCACCATTACACCACGCTTTATAAACTGCCAAAGGTGGCTCTACTGGGAATCGAACCCAGCTTCTCTGCTCGAAAGGCAGAAGTCCTAAACCGATAGACGATAGAGCCGAGTGATGGGAACTGGATTCTATACCAGCATTCTAAGGCATATACCTCGGTTTTAATTAAACTATCCCATCTTGATGTGGCTTTCTAATATTTTTTGTGGCAGAAAGCCTAACGACCACTGGTAGTTCAGTAAACCACAGCTTCTCAAGCAGTTACTAATAATAGTATATCACATTTTTCTTGTTTGTCAAGACCCAATAAAATTATTGATTAGTGTAGGAATTGCAGTATCCATACCTACAATATCTAAACTATTCGCATCTGATGGGTCAGCAATACTGAACCCTGTTGATGTCATTCCTACAACAATTAACTTAGCATTAGGATTAATCTTGTTTCTATAGTCCGCCAAGGCTTGTACAGGATGGATATTTCCACACCAAGTTTCGTTGTCTGTAAGAATTATAAAAGCGTCAACATTTATGTTTTCTTTTAGTGCCCATACTATAGGCAGAGAACAGTCAGTTCTACCGAAAGGCATTCTTCTCATGTATTCTACTACATCATCCAATCTTTGTCTAGGACTGATGTTCAAATCCACAAATTCGTGTGAGAACCCTTTGATAATTACATTTGGTTCTACGCTTGCTGTTACCAATGCTAGTGTTGCTGTTGCTTCACGTGCAGAGATATTCATTCCAGCAATTGGAGAACTCATTGAACCAGACACATCACATGCCAGCAAAATCTTCTTGCCTGTAGGTTCAACTGTATCAAATGATTTATAGAAAGCTCCGTCAAGAGCATCTACAATTTTAGGTGCTACATCCCAAGAACCACTTCCTTTCCATCCTTGTCCACTAGAGTAAGTCTTTAGTGCTGTCAGTATAGATAGAGGATGTAGTCTTGATTTCTTAATTTTTTCTACATTTGTTAGAGCATTAGCAACACTGTTTACTGCATCAAAGTTTTGTTCTGCTAAGAAACCAACTTTTGACATGTTACCCAAGTTTCTAACTAGAGCATGGATAGGCATCTTTCCGTCACCGAATAGAGCTTCCCAAACCTTAGCAGACTTTAGGTACTCATTAGGAATCATTTCTCTTGTTAGACCAAACTCGCTGATTAGTTTAACAATATCTGATTCTGTTTTTGCTAGTTGTGCTAATTCATATCCTTTCAAAATTTGGATACGTCTATCAGTAGCCACGTTATCAGATACGTCTTTCTTTCCTACTGCGTAACCAAACAGAAAATCTTGAACAGTATTTTCTGGCTTAGGGTGTGATAGTCTAATAGCATCACGGTGAGTCCACCCATCACGTTGTCTATACTTAACCAGTTGGTAAGCCAAATCGTTTGGACTCTTTTCAGTATACCAGCTTGCAACACTGTCACGCAAAATTCTTCCCCAACCACGTAAACCTTGTACGTATGTTAGGAAGTGTGACAAGTGAGTAAAAATTCTGGCAACTTTTGGTAGTGCATATTTCGCTCTCGCACGAGTCTTGTGGTCACCCACACTTAGACACATAGCTAAAGCAAATAGTGCAGGGTCATTCTTTACTGCTCTACCACTATCACTGATAGAAACAATAGTATCTACTGTCCGAACACCGTCAGACTTGATACACTTTGAAACTATCCCTGCGTTTTGTTCTGTTAAATCTTTTCCATTAACGTAGTAAGTTCCACCTTCTGTTCCCAAAATTAGGAATCTTTCTAGTTGTTCCCAAATACTAATACCAAATACGTATCCACCAGCGTTGTTCTCCACTTGGTTTTTACCTGCAATTGGTTTACTTTGGTGCGTTCTCTTAGTATTAAATGTTGAATATGTTTTGTATGACATAGCGACCCTCCTTAAGGATAAAATTAGTCAAATTAAACGTGGATAAAGTTTGTAATAAGGGATATTTTAGAACTTTTCATTCAAGGAGCTAGTCTGAGACCCTTATCGTTTTGATTTGAGATTTTTTTGCAGACGACTAACTGCTATTTCTCTTGATAGAATAGATAACCTTATTACTTCGACCCACAGCTATTCAATTATATGCACGGATAAAAATTGGTATGGGTGTTTGTTACAAAATTTGAATTTGTTTGATAACCCAAAACCTGCGACCCGTGAATTATATAATAAAT
>Ga0164310_10000538_pt1 | contig 20292 bp, 17 predicted proteins | sample GuaBasSedimGuay1_FD_121795 | JGI IMG/M metagenome (GOLD analysis project Ga0164310, IMG submission 121795) | Subseafloor sediment microbial communities from Guaymas Basin, Gulf of California, Mexico - Guay1, Core 4569-9, 0-3 cm | ecosystem: Environmental > Aquatic > Marine > Hydrothermal vents... | reverse complement strand
ATTTTATTTGATGAACCCTGTAGTGCTCTTGACCCGCATGCAACGGCGAAAATAGAAGACCTTATTACTAATTTGAAAAAAGATTACACTGTGGTCATCGTTACCCATAATATGCAGCAGGCCGCCCGAGTGTCTGATTACACAACTTTCTTTAATTTTGGTGAGCTGATTGAATTTAATACAACGAGGAAGATCTTCAAGTCACCAGAACGAAAGATGACGGAAGAATATATTTCCGGGCGTTTTGGCTAATAAAGTGGTGGAACCTCTTGAATATTGTGAATAAAAAACTCTTAGCGAAGGAAACCAAGGAGGAGGACATTGTACCAGTTGATATGCGCGCTTTATTCAAAGATGAAACTGAAATTATTCCTGAAAAGCTTGTGAAAAAATATGAAATCCGAATGGCTGTCAAGAAACTGAGCCATTGGTATGGAAATAATCATGTTCTCTCCGGCATTTCGCTCCCCATTTTCAAAAATAAAGTCACTGCTATTATTGGCCCCTCAGGCTGCGGAAAATCAACATTCCTTCGCGACTTGAACCGAATGAATGACCTTATCAAGATTTCGAGAGTTCGTGGAAAGGTCTATCTCGATGGCATTAACATTTATAGTGAAGGTATTGATCTAATCCAATTACGAAAGAAAATTGGCATGGTCTTCCAAAAACCCAACCCCTTTCCCATGTCCATTCGTGATAATATTACCTATGGCCCCATTATTCATGGAATAAATAAGGCTTATCTTCCAGGGCTTATTAAAAGCTATTTAGTAAAAGCTGCTCTTTGGGATGAAGTTCATGACCGCTTATCTGAGAGTGCTTTCTCACTTTCGGGAGGGCAACAACAAAGATTATGCATTGCACGAGCTTTGTCAATCGAGCCGGAAGTTATCTTATTTGATGAACCCTGTAGCGCTCTCGACCCACATGCAACGGCAAAAATAGAGGATTTAATTACGAAATTGAAAGCCGAGTACACCGTGGTAATTGTCACTCATAACATGCAACAAGCAGCCCGAGTATCTGATTTCACGGCTTTCTTCAATTTGGGTGAGCTAATAGAATTTAACTCTACCAGAGATCTCTTTCGAAGCCCCATAAGAAAAATAACAGAGGAATATATTTCCGGGCGTTTTGGCTAGATAGTTTTAAAATAATTGCTGACTAAAAATAATGATAATAAATTGGTGAAAATATTGAATGAAACACGAAAAAGCTTTGGTGGTACTATTCGTTTCAAAGAACTGATGGATGAACTCAATAGTTACCTTGGAAAGCTGACCGATTTAGTTATTGAAATGATAGAAAAAGGACATAAAGCACTCATTGAAGATGATGAGGGCTTATTTAAGAAAATTGAGGAAAACCTTTGCAAGGTTCATGAGCTTTCTTATCAAGTAGAAGACAGCGTCCAAAGCAGTTTGGCACTTCACCAACCGTTTGCAAGTGACCTTCGGTATATCTTATCAACTTTGAAAATCACCAACGAAATTCACCGCTCAGCACACGATGCAGTTCACATTGCCAATAGTACCACCTATGTTGATATTGCATTAAATAAGGAACTTATCAAACGTGTGGTTGAATTAGCTAAGCGCGCGTCTCTAATGTTTGAGAAGAGCATTGATGCTTTTCGCCACCGGAAAGAACTTGATATTACGGAATGGAAAAAATTGGATGATCGCGTGGATTCACTCCACGCCAAACTTATCGATGACATCATCGCAAAAATCCAAAAAGAACCTTCTTGGGCACGAGCAGGTATGAGTCTTGTTTTGGCAACCAGATATATCGAACGGATAGCCGACCACGCCTGTAATATTGTCGAAGAAAGTATTTTTGTGGTGACAAGTAAACGCGTTAAAATCGAATGAATCACTCTTGGAGTCTATCCAGGAAACCATACACAAAATTATTATGTAAAAAACCAATCAACAGAACACAAAAAAATCGTGACAAAAATTGGTGAGAAAAAAATGTCCTTTGGTCGTCCTTCCAAACAAACCGTCTGGATTTTAATTGCATTAATACCGATAGCTGCTAGCTCGGGCTTCTTTCTGGGCTGGGCACTCTATGGGGGTCATGGTGGTTTTGCAACCGTCACGCTTGAAATAAAAGGTTCAACAACGGTGGAACCAATTTGTCTTGCGACAGCGCCCATATTTGAAGCGACGCACCCAGGAATTCAGATTGGCATTTCTGCCGCAGGTTCAGGCACAGGCATTTCAGCTGTAATAGATGGAACCGCAGACATTGGAATGTCTTCTCGGCAAGTCAAAACCGAAGAAAATATCACGGCACACGAAGAAACTAATTTGTGGTTACGCTCCTTTCCGATCGCAAAAGATGCACTGGTAGTTATAACAAATGCTGCAACAACAATCACACCTTTCGATATGAATCTCACGCTACTTCGAATGATCTTCAATGGCACCATCAGCAGTTGGGATCATCCTTCATTAGCCGGCCACGGTTTAACAGGAGCCATCCAAGTTATCGCCAGAGAATCAACCTCAGGAACACGCACAGCCTTCGATGAAATGGTCATGGGAGATGATGATTATGCATCTGACTTCCAAGAAAAGGTTTCAAATCAAGAAGTACATGATGAAATTGCCAGCAATCCTCAAGCAATAGGCTATATTGGACTTGCATACATGAGCCCTAGTGTAAAAGATGTCCTCATTGATGGCATTAATGCTTCTAAAGAACATGTTCGGGATGGTAGTTATGAGCTTTCCCGGAGCCTTTTTCTGGTGACTCTTGGCATCCCTAATGTTGATTCGCTCATCTGGGAATATGTACAATGGCATTTGAGTCCAACAGCTCAAAATTATGTTGAAGAACTTGGCTATATTGCTGTTCAAGCTAAGAGAGATGATTTTATTTAGACGAGGAGGCGATAAACATATCTGAACCTCAAGACAAGTTGTCGGCTACCAAAAAAGAACTGGACGAAGCAAAAATGTCAGAACAACAACAAACCAGTGACGACTTAGCAAGCGATGAAGAAACCATTATCGCTATTGGAAAACAAAAAATCAGTTTTCAACATGTTGTTCTACTTCTTGCGGCAAGTTTGTCGGTGATTATTGTTGTTTTGGTGTTTATTTTCACTGTTCTCGAGGGATATAGGATCATCCCGGAATATGGTTTTATTGATTTTTTGTTTGGGCATGAATGGGACAGTCCACATGAGCAATATGGCATTCTTCCCATGATTGTTGGCACCATTCTTGTCGTTCTTATCGCTGCAGTAATAGCAATTCCTGTTGGTACAATGGCAGCAATGTATCTTTCAGAGATCGCCCCTGAAATCGTCCGGAAAATTATGAAGCCAATTATTGAGATATTAGCAAGCATCCCTTCGATAATCTATGGATTTATAGGTTGGCGAACGTTGGTATTATTTTTACAAAACCAATTGGGGTTCAAGTCTGGAAGGACGGCATTCACAGCTGGGGTCGTGCTTTCAATAATGATACTTCCAACAATAATTACTATCGCCGATGATTCCCTTAAGGCAGTTCCTCGAGCGTATCGTGAAGGCTCGTTTGCTCTAGGCGCTACCAATTGGCAGACCATCCGTAAAGTCGTCTTGCCAGCCTCGAGTTCAGGCTTGACTGCAGCGTACATTCTTGGCTTTGGGAGAGCCATTGGAGAAACAATGGCAGTATATTTTCTGGCAGGTGGAGGCAAGAATCTACAATGGAACATTTTCAGAGGTGTTGATACTTTGACTTCTTTGATTTTGAAACAACTGCCAGAAGCATCTATTGGAAGCGTAGAATACCATGCCATCTTTGGTGCCGCATGTGTCCTTTTTCTCATAACATTTTGTGTTAATCTCATAGGCGACTTGCTTATCAGACGTTTCTCTAAAAAATTCAGAGGTGCAAGTAAATGACTAAGGAAAAATCTGACAACTCCCTAACTGAAAAGGATGTTTCTTTCGATGACTTGCCGAAGAGGAAGCGTTTGCTTAATCCTAAACAGTCACAAAAAATCGGCTATAGCATGCTGCTTTCTTCAATCATTTTTATCGTCATTGTGTTGGGAGTTTTTCTTGGCTATATTATTATCAACGGTTTGAAAAGCATTAATTTCAAATTCATTTTCTCGAGTTATAATCCAACAGTAGGGCGTTATGGTTTATTCCCATCCATTATGGGTACCTTTTTACTCATTATTGGCTCAATTGCTATCGCAGCGCCCCTTGGTTTGCTTGCTGCGATTTATCTTACAGAATATACGAAGGGGGGCATAATTGTCTCTATAATTGACCAAGGCATTAATAACCTCGCAGGTGTACCTTCTGTGGTCATTGGTGTTTTTGGTTATGCATTATTTAGTGTTTATCTTAAGATGGGTTCATCTATGATTGCTGCTTGGCTGACGCTTGCTTGTATGCTCTTACCAACAATTATTAGAACATCCCAGGAAGCACTTCGAAGTGTGCCTCGTACATATCGGGAAGGTAGCTTTGCTCTTGGTGCAACCAAATGGCGAACAATTCGGTATGTTGTTCTTCCCCCTGCTTTGCCAGGGATAACAACTGGTATAATCCTTTCCCTAGGGCGTGCAGCTGGCGAGACTGCAGCGGTACTCTTCGTTGGTTCTGGCGTTTTTTTCAACAGATTTTTTAATGGTTTTAGTGGAACGTTCATGAACTTGCCCAATTTCCTATTAACACTTTACCGCTCAGCTGGGGGGTGGGAACAAGTGGGGGATGTAATGTGGCTAACAGCATTTGTTTTGATTTTAATTGTCTTCTCCTTCAATGCAGTGGCAATTGTTATAAGAAATCGTTCGGAAAAGCAACGCGGCAGCTATTAAACCTTCGCGGCAATCTCGAGAGAAAAAAAAAGAGAAAAGTGGAATTAAATCCCGTTAGGGCTAACTCCAATGGGATTACTCGAGACACAAAATTCTATGCAATAGCGACAGTTTCCAGCATCCCAGTAATTCCACCACCACCAACCATTATTAGCAAAGTCGAGCATGGAATTTGCCCACCAGTTAAATGGTGAAAGTTGGTCATCAGAATCCGGCCACGAATCATCCTCCCAAGCTTGCGTGTTAATCTTTAAGGGGTGCGTTTTGGGGATGAGAACATATGCCATTGTCTTTTTCCAGTAGATATATCCTGCGCCATCACGTTTCACTATACCATAGAAATCTTCAGTCACATAGCCGGACCCACCGTAACCGTCACCGACATACCATTTCATGTACATTTCGCCTGCCCCTTTTGGCCAGGGGTCAGAATCGATTTCATAATAAACGCCAACAAGGTTAATTTTCACATAATAACAATCGTTTGGATCCCAATCGCTTGTCTCAACAACATAAGTGTCACTATCTTCATAGAGGTCTGAGGGGGAGACACCATAGGCTGTTTCCCAGGACCAGTTATCACCATCAGGATCTAGGTCAATGCCAAACAAGTCTTTGTATGCAGCCCAAGCAAGTTCAGAACAATACCAACCATCAACACCAGAAAGACTATTTGTGCCATCAATTTGCTTTGAGGTCCAACCCCAATCATAGACTGGTCCAACAGGATAACCATCAAGACCGCCATCGAGTTTAGATTTGCACCAGTCAACTGCTTGTTGTCTTTGAGCGTTAGTTAGCCCCGCAACACGGATTGCAACTGCTATCTCAGCATGCTCATTCACGCCTTCAAGCCACGTCGAATAGCCCAAACCATTTCCGGCATTGTCACTTTTAGTCGAATGGATAACATATGGTGTTCCGACAGGCATCCAACAATGCTGATCTCTATCCCAAATTTGCTCGCCCGGCTGAACGAAGCCAGCAAAAATTTCCGTGTGTGAAAACTCACCAGGGATCAAATAATCGAAAAATGATCCTGCTGTTCCAAGCAAGATAATATCTCCCGGTACCAACCCATTATATAATAAGCTGTTTTTCCCATCATCAGCAAATTTAAGGTCAGCTTGGGCCCCCTCTGTACTTTGAGTTGATAGCCTAACTAAATTGCCCGGCATGGGAATTTGATTGATATTAATGGAAAGCGGGATTATCAAAAGGATCATTCCACTCAAAAATAGGAATAAGAATATTGATCGTTTTTTATCTCCTATCATCAAAAACCTTCCTTAGAGTTAATTGCAAAGCTATATCTGTAAAAGAACCTTAAAGGGTTCCACTTTTTTACGTAAAAGAAAACAACCTTTTTATTTTATTAATCCCAGCGTTTACAACCATTCTTAGTTTTGGAATAGGAAAAATTGTGAGTTGGAAAAATGAATCGTAGAAAGAAAGTTGTTTTAACGGCATTAGTTTTAAGCATTATGACATTGGCAGGTCTGGGGGCACTGAGGACTATTTCAGACACCATCACTTTAAAGAAAATCAGAGTTTACGTTTATTCCATAGATATTTATGACGACTTCCGGACAGGAAGCTATGAACTATTGCTTAGCTTCAAGTTTATGCGTCATTTTGGCGATTTTGGCGGGCATCTTATTAATAACGATGACCAATATCCTAAAACAAACACCTACTTTGAAAGTTGTGAAACCTTCGATGGCGGAGTTGAAGAGATAAAATATTGTTATGAATACTTTGATTACAGCTATTGTAAACCATTAGGTGAGGCAAATGGCATCGTTTTGGTAACTTTTCGTGTAAAGAAAAATGTCTTTAGCCATGAAGATCTCGTTTGGGGCTTAGGTGGGCTAGATGATACTTATGGCGTATACTACGAGAAAACCCTCTATTTTAAAAAATATAATGGAGGATTAATAATAAAGTATATGTTTTTAGAGGTATAAAGTGAAAAATAACCCCCCCTCTTTTCCTTTTTTATAAAAAGAGAAGGATGGTAGAAAAGAAATTGTGAGGTGTAATAAATGGAGTTTATTTATAGATTATTTGCACGTAGAAAATATCTACTGAGGAGTTTCTTTATTATAAGTTTGCTTGTGTTTGCCTCATTAACTGTTACATTCTTACCCCAAATAGTTAACCCACATATCCTTAGAAAATACTTAAATGATTTTGTTGTTGGGCATTCAACTGTAGCTCAAAACACCACGACAGCAGACTATGACTTTAGATTTTTGATCCATTCAAACACACCTTCTTTTCTCAATAATATGAACAGCATCGCTGAAAAGGTTTCACAAAAGGTTTATGGCATGTATCAGGTTGATGAAATAATTTTCTTCACATATTTTTCATTAGCAATTCTTAATATTTCGAATTCTGATTCTTTCTTAATTGGTGTTTCAACAGAATTTTATCAAGCACTCACCAACTCTTGTTTATATCCTCATACTCCCGGCGCCATTTTGCTTTCACAATTTCAGAATGATTCACTTGGTACTTATCAGGTATCACTTCTTGGGATAGATGCCACACTCAATGTTACAAATAAGATTCTAGCAAGTAACTTTACTACTGCGTTCCCTAATTTTGAGCACTTTCTTCGTGATTATTTGCTGTCCATGCGATTACCAGATCGACTTTTTTTTATGCCAATTAACGAATTGATAATACAATATGATATACTTATACAAAGTATTTGCAGCACTTGTTATTCTCTGCAAGGATATATCCTTTTCACCCAGAATCAGAAAGACATTATTTGCTGGTCAAGGGATTCTTTAAAGATGGTTAAGCAATTTGAAACCTTATTTATGAATGAACTCAAAGTAGTTAGTACTATTACTTTTTTTTCCATGAGCCATAACGTTTACATCGAAGAGAATATCATCTCAAAAACTGCTTATGCTTTTATCAGCACAATTCAGTTGATAGTTTGGACTATCTCAATTATTTTATGTTTGCTAACGATAAAGAAACTTCAGAGTTGTAATTTCAAACATGAACTTCGAATATTGTTCGCCGGCAAACGTTGGCATCAACGCCTTTCATATCACCTCCTAGAAAGCTTGATGCTAAGCTTCGCTAGTGTTCTTGTTGCTTCTGCTTTTCTTTTCCCTTTTCTAAAAGCTCTAATGCTTTTTCAAATGTCTTTTTCTTTTTCGACTACGTTCCTGCTTCATCTCTGTCTGATTCATACTTTTGTTTTCTTTAGTATATTCAGTGTTTTCATAGATTTTGAGTTCTTTTTACATAGGAATATAGAACATTATTCTGAAAAAATCGAATATCGACTCTTTGCTAAAATTCCTAGGCCAATTAAGTGGTTGATCCCTTTCATAGCTGTGCTAATTTTTTGGTCCATCCGAACAGACTGCCTTGCTTTGCTTATGTATGTGTCCTTTGTAGTTATTTCCTTCTTTGTAGGTTTACTGACTGCCTTGTTTGCGCGGATAATGCTATCTCTTGGGATGCGACATTATTATAAAAAGAAGGAACGTTTGGATAATCCACTTAGCTCAAAATTTATCTTATTAAAGCTTTGGCACAAACGTTTGAAAACTAAGCTATTTACTCATACTTTTGTTTTGGTATTAGTTTGTTCGGCTTTTCTCTTCATGAATTATTCCGCAGATGCAAAACGAAGTGAATATTTATGGTGGATGGGGGCGGAAATAGGGGTTAATGTTCCCGCAGAAAATACTTCTGCCATAACTAATGCTTTGGATGGCATCCCCAAAATAATCGATTTTACCCCGAAAATTATTTTCAACCGATACTCTAAAGGAGATGAAGTTTTTAGTTATAGATTTAATGGGTCGACAATAATAGAAGTTAGCAGCAGCTACATGGGGGAACGCATTGATGGAATAGTTGGGCTTAATTTTTCGGATTATTTTCAATTTTATAATGATTGGAATAAAAAAGGGTGGTTGAAGGATGGTGAGCTAAAAGGATTTGATGAACAGACAATTTTTGTTTCTCAAGCAATTCATGCTATGGGGATTAAGGTTGGTGACACTGTTTCCTTTTATAACAGCTCCTATAATTTTACCGTCAAGGGGATAATAGGCGCCTGGCCTTCAATAACAGATCAATATGGAACAATAAGCTCGTCTAAGCAACTCTTTATTATTGACTTGGGTTTTCTTCAAGGATTTCTAAAGGCGAGTAACATATCCTACAACATTCATTATAAGGTCCATACTGCTGAGAGAGACATTCAGACTGTGGTGGATATTTTATCTGGAATTACCACTATATCAATTAATGAGTTGGAATATTTAAATTTGGAAGTGTTTGTAGGGATACGAAAGATCTTCTTAAATCCGATGATTATTTTAGCTCAATTATTGCTCTTTTTATGGGGTGGTTTATTCCTATATGAGAATTTTGAACGGGATACTTTAAACTCAAAAATTAAACAATTAGGCATTATTGCCCTCATAAAAGACAATAAACGCCCTCTTTCTTGGTATCTGTTTTTCGAAGGAAGTTTACTTTACCTTGCCTTCTTTTTTGTTTTTGTAGTGATGTTTGCGATTACCTTTGGCTTCTTGCAAGGCTTTGGTGTGCTTTATAATATGAAAACGATTGTAATTTCCCGCTATACTATCTACAATTCGATTTTCTTGCTCATCTATTATCTTGGGTTGTTAATTTTTCAACCTTTGATTGAATATCGCAAATTAAAAGAGCTAAATCTAAGCTTGCTATATCGACATTCGGAATAGGATGGTGGAAAAAATTACAGAAGAAAAAACACTTGTCGTACATGATTTGACTAAAATCTTTGCCCATCCATCAAAAAAAGACACCAATTTTTCTCTTTTTGCAGGTGCTTCTTTTAGAATGACCAATAATGCCCCCAATTTCTTATTGGGGGTTTCAGGTTCAGGGAAAACCACATTACTTCGAATTCTCTCGTCGCTTGAGCCCATTAATGCGGGGGAGTTATTCTTGAATGAGATTGCCATTCATCTTCTCAGGGGAAAGGAAAAAACTGCCTTTTTACGGAACCTTGGAACTATGGATCAATTTCCGGCAAATAATCTTGCGTTGTCTCTTTCTGTCAGGCAAAATTTAGATTATACACTGACCCTTTATACCTCTTTAACACGAGAAGAACGGCAAAAACGAATTAAAGAATTCATTTCTCTCGTAGGGTTAGAACGACATCTCGAACGGCGCACTTTAGTTCTTTCAGGGGGAGAGCTCCGCCGTTTGGCTTTACTTTGTAGTTTAATCTATGAGCCTGAGTTGCTCTTATGCGATGAGCCGACCTCGCAACTAGATCATAACAATAAGCAGCTGGTTATTCGGTGCATTGAAGAACTTCAGTCTATTTCTAACGCGTTAATAGTGATTGCTACTCACGACCGGACAATTAGTAATAAAAATCCAACCTATGAGATAATTGATAGGAGGATACAAAAATGTCAGTAGTTTCATTAAAGAATATTACTTATAGTGTAGAAGACAAGCATTCAAAAGAATTGATATCTATCTTGGAAGACGTTAATTTACAAGTAGCGGTTGGAGAATTCCATTTGATAACAGGACCTTCAGGTTCAGGAAAAACCACTCTGTTACAAATCATTGCCACTATTCTTCAACCGACAGCTGGGGAGTTAACATTATTCAAAAGAAATGTTACTCGAAACAATTATTCTTCTGCAGACCTTTTCGTCATTAGACCGAAAATTGGTTTTTTATTTCAAAGTGTCTATCTACCAGAGAATTTAACAGTAAAAGAGTATTTGGAAGTTCAAACTTCGTTATCAAATATTGGTCTTATTTCTGCTAGAAGCAAGTTCAATGAACTTCTAAGTCAATTTGGAATTTCTTCAATATTAAACTGTAAGCCATCGACTTTAAGCGGCGGTGAAAAACAGCGAGTTGCTTTGGTGGGTTTGTTAGCCAGAGACATTGAGTTGCTTTTACTTGATGAACCAACGGGGTCATTAGATTATGAAAATCGTAAGAACCTTTGGGAGTTAATTTTCAAATTAAAAAAGAAATTAACGATTATTGCTGTAACTCATGATGAATCTATTGTCTCTAAAGTGGATGTGCATCACAAATTAGATTATGGTCATTTGCTTTGAATTAGCCACTCTTGTTTTCAGCTTAAAAAAGACAAGAAAATTGTGTTTGTCAATAATTTTTTATAGGAACTTTTTTCTGTCCTTTTACCATCTTTACTCTTAGATGTGAGATTATGACACACACAAAAGGGGCAATTGCTACTACAAGTTCTCATTCCGCCTTTTACAACATTATTCCTGGTGCTCTTGAGGAAGGTCTCGAGGTATATGCTATCTGTTTCGACCGCGACTGGGCATTATGGTCGCAATATCCCAAGCTTCTTGAAAAGATTCATGTTATTCGAGTGAAACATTACAATGACGCTGAGAAGATTGTAGGAGCATTCAATTCGATCGAGGAGGATGTAATTATTGTTCCCCACGGTTCCTTTGTGAGATATCTCCCGGTAAAGCACTTAAAACAACTAACCCACCCCATTTTTGGCGGGATAAAAATTCTAGGTTACGAAGGCGATAGAGATAAAAATGCCGCACTTTTACAAGAGTCAAACATTCTTACGCCCCGCATTTTCAAAAAGCCGGCTGAGATAGACCGGCCTGTCATGGCAAAACTTCATGGCGCTGAAGGCGGGAAAGGATACTTCATTGCTGCTAATAAAACAGAATTTCTTGCAAAGAGCAAAGATAAACAGATTGATTTTATTCAAGAATATGTCAACGGTGTTTCTATTTATGCTCATTATTTCAGCTCACCACTTTACAACCGATGTGAACTTCTCGGGTTTGACCGGCGATTAGAATCGAATGCAAATTCGCAATTTCTTCCGCCCTTTATTCCCCCAACTTTTACTGTGGTTGGTAATGTTCCAATTGTTGTTCGCGAGTCGCTTGTTCCTGAATTCCTGCGAATGGGGCAGAACTTCGCTGCGAAAACAGGCTTGGTTGGACCGTTTTGCCTCGAGACAATTGTTACGCCGGACTTGAAAATTTACGTTTTCGAATTTTCCGGGAGAATTGTTGCCGGCACCACCGTTTGGGTTCCTTTTGGGAATACATATGCAAACACTCTTTGGGGCGAACCTATGTATATGGGTAAGCGCATTGCCCGCGAAATTAAGGAAGCTTTCAAGCGTGATAAAATCGCCAATATTATTGTTGATTCACCTAATTTGGAGGAATTATAAGAGATGATTAAAAGAGTAGAAATGCAAGAAGTAGTTGAAAGTTACCAATCAAAACCAACTATCGTTATTTTTGGCAGCCATTCTGCTATCGAAACGGGCTTAGCATCTAAAAAGATGGGGCTAAAAAATCTGGTTGTTGTCAAACGTGGGCGAGAGCGCCAGTATCTTGCTGAACAAAGTCATCTTTTTGATGAGGCAGTAGTTCTTGATGATTGGAAAGACATGCTCGAAGCATCTGTCATTAATAAACTCAAGAAGAAAAATGGTCTTGTAATTCCCAATCGCTCAATGGTAGTCTACTTGGGCGCTGAGAATGTCGAGAACTCCTTGGACTTGCCGCTCTATGGCAGTCGTGCTATGTTGAAAACTGAGGATCGGACGACAAATGAAAAAGCATACATCGATCAATACGGCCTTCTTAAACGGGCAGGTATTCGTACCCCTCGAGAAATTGATAAAAATAATTTAGGAATTGTTGGCATAGACAAAGAGGTTCCCGTGGCCCTCGTCAAGGTCCAACAAGCAGGAAATCCTCTGGAACGAGCGTTCTTTTACATCACTTCTGAGGAAGACTATTACCGGCAAGCCAAAGCATTGAAAGAAAAGGGTTTGATTAATGATCAAACACTCGAAGAAGCAAGAATTGAAGAATTCATTATTGGCCCCTACTTTAATTGTAATGGTTGGGCCTCAGGATTAATGAAGAGCAAAGCCACACCGTATGAAAGCCAAAATGGCATTTCTTGGTTGAATCTGGAAAACGATCCGTTTGAAAATCCGGCGACTGACTGGGATTTTGTTGGTTTTGGTCAAAGGTTACAAACGAACAGTAGCGGCTTTCTCCACTTGCCGGCAAAAATACAACTCCAAATTGGAGAGAAAATTAAGATAAAGAACGAAGAAATTGGTCATACAATGAGTACGATGCGGGAATCCAAAATGAATGAAGTTGTCGGCTCTATCCCGCAGTTTTTAAAGACAGCCGAAGAAGTTTACCCGCCGGGAATGATTGGGTTATTCGGGCTACAAGGTGCTGTCCCCATAAATCCCAAGACAAACCGACCCGAATGGGTTGTCTTTGATGTAAGCATGCGTGTTCCTGGCGACCCTGCTATTGCCGCAAGCCCGCAAATGAATAGCTTAACAATAAAATATCAAAAATATTTACCAAAAGGTGTTACCTACATTACTTCTCCCCTCGACCTTCCTATGATAGAAATTTTACAGGCTTTCAAGACCAATCAACAAACAAAGATTGTCACCTGAAATGCTTTGAATTAAAAGAAAAAACGAAGAGATGATAAAGTATCTCTTTAAAAAGAGATTCTAACTTTAGTCATTCTCTTTTTCTACATCAATGGGTATGTCCGGGATCTTGAATTCTTCTTCGAGGTCTTCTTTCTTCTCCTCTTCTTTTTCCTCCCCTTTGACTTCTTCGAGTGTAGGCACTTCTGGAATTTCTAGCGTTTCTTCTTTAACTTTGGGTTCGAGCTCAACAGGCGGTTCTCCTTCAGGTTGGCTTAATGCGCTTTCCTCGATTTTTTCCAGTTTCTCGATGATTTCTTCTTTTTCTTCTTCTATCTCCTCTTGTTGCTCCAGATAGAACTCTGTTAACTCATCTTCGATTGTCTGAATGCCCTGGACCACTTGTTGTTTCAGAGCATCTTGCACTTCGATGATGTCTTCTTGAAGTTCTCTTAGCTCTTCTCTTTTGGTCTGCAACGAAATCAGCGATAAAAGTTCTTCTTGAGTATCTCTAAGAGTGTGCCAATCCTTGTAACGATCAAAGGGATATTGCAATTTTACTCGCGCAACAAGACGTGAGCTATCGCCTTCTATCCAGGTGCTTTTTGACCAAAGGTTCGTTATTTGCTGTTCACCTTTGTGTTCTCTATTTCGAAGGTTCCAAAGAATCCGTAAGCGGTCAAAGGTTAAATGATGCATTTTTAACAATTCTTCTGCGCTTTTTTCTTCGAGTTCTTCCCAGAGGGCCATTTTTTCTTCCCAAGTTCTATTCCGCGACCAGACCATGAGTACAATAAACATTGGGATTACAATAAATGCTCCGATTTGTGATAACAATTGATAGCCTGGACTTAAAGCTGTGAGATCCAGAATGGCGATATTAAATCGCGCAAGGATATAGAGTGTATAAGCCGCAATTACTATTATCCAGAGGGAAACATTAATGTAGATATTTGAAAAGAAACGAATGATAGGGCTTGGTTTAATATAGACCCGGAAGGCATGCCAAGAACGGTCGATAAGGAACCAGGGATGCTCTTTTCTCTCATCATCTGGCATAAAAGCAAGCTTTTCTTTGGGGACAAACATCGTTTTATAATGGAAGTAATCGAATTGTGCGCCGTCCAATACCCACTCACCAGCATCATTCTTAACAAGGAAGATGAGTAATGGAGCATAGTCCATGGGGTGGGAGAAGCGTTCAACAAAGGATTTTTCACCCCTGAGATAGAAATCTGCACCGATAAAGAGGATGATTATTCCAAGAAGCAAGGAAAGCCAAGCACTAATAGGTATCAATGCAAAGAAATCTGTTTTCCCGGCTATTTCTAAAATGGCGTATTCCAATCCCGTCGTCCAGAAGAGTATACCCGGGACAACAAAACCCACCATACTATCAGGCACCGTTTTCCAATTTTTAATGCCAACAATGTTACGTTTTATCATCCCTTCAAATACCGTCCAAATCCCTAGGCAAATGAAGAGGGTGCCAGCAACTAATAACATCAAATATTTAGTCAAAGAATCTGCTGGGCCAACGGGATAGAGTTCTGAAAACTGCCACAAAAAGAGTGTTGCGATGAAGAAAGGAACGCTTAAGAAAATAAACTGAAAGGGGAATAATTGCCGCGTCCAAAGAATAAAATATTGCAATGAAAGGGTTTTCGCTTGGGCCGGGCTGGAGGCATCTCCAATTACTCTGAAGAACGTTCCGCCGCCGATTTTCCAGCGCTTTAATTCAGTTTGTAATTCACGAGTTCGCATGGTTACTTTTGGGCGAAATCGGTGTTCAATCTCGAGAGTTTGATCTGTAAGGTCATAATTGTCTTCTTTTAGATTAAGATAAACTTCTGCTCCTTCTTCGGGGCGAAGTCTGAAGAGGGCTTTTTTAAGCGTTTCTGTTGGCCAATCATCAAGGCTGTCATAAAACACCTCTTTCAGATCCTTGATAGTTGGTTCTTGCTCTGTTTCTACCATGGTTTATTTCATCTCCAATTTAACTCTTAATCTTTTTCCGAGGTCGTCATTGTTGAGGGCAAGAATTCTAATTGCCAGGTGGGCAGCGTTTTTCCCATTATCTATACCCACTGTGGCAACCGGAATGCCCGAAGGCATCTGGACAATGGACAACAATGCATCCAGTCCGCCCAATTTGGCTGAAACGGGTACACCAATGACTACTCGTTTCGTTTTACTCGCACAAACACCTGGCAAGGCAGCGGCCAAGCCTGCAATTGCGATTATCACTTTTGCAGGCGTTTTCGACAAATAGTCATCAAGTTCCTTGGCATTTCGATGAGCTGAAAGAACAACCGCCGTATGAGGGACTTCAAATTCTTTCAAAATGGCGACGACTTTTTCAACAATCTCATTATCTGATTTCGAGCCAGAAATAATCGCTACAACTGGTTCCGTCATAATTTTGTTTTCCTCGCCTTTTTTTTGTATCTTTTATTTGTTTTTTACTATCTTTTAACCTTTCTAGTTAATTCTTTCGTAAAAATTTCAATAACTCTCTTCTCGTTTGAGGGCCGCTTCTTGCGCCAATTTCTTGAATACAGATAGCTGAACAAGCAGCGGCAATTCGCCCCACCTCTTTAAGCGCTCTTTGACGGATGAGGCCATAAAGCATACCTGCTGTAAATGCATCACCCGCTCCGGTAGTGTCTCGCACCTGAACATTGAAGCTTGGGATCGTAAGGCGCTCTTTATAGGAAAAGAGCATTGCCCCCTCCTTCCCTTTCGTTACCGCAATAATTCTTCCTTTCTTCTCTCTGGCAAAATTACTGGCAACTTCTGAAATCTCTTCTTCAGTGCACCGGAATATCTGACCAAATTCTCTCTGACTTGCAACGAGAAGGTTTGCATGTTGTGCCAGCCGGAAAGCACGGCTTGGGTTTTGGGCGATGAGTGCTCCTGGGCTAAGGGCAAAATTAATCTCAACCTCACTCTCGAGAAGGGCTTCGATGGCACTAACATTACGTAAATCTGAAAGGGAGACCCATTTAGCCTTCGAAAAGAACTCCACAGGCAATTCTTCAGGTGTTATTGTGTCTGCAGCGCCACTATAAGCAAGAATAATTCGTTCACCACTATTATCAACACAAATGTAACAAGAGCCGGTATGTGTTTGCTCTGAAATAATTAATGTGTCATCAATATGCACTCCTTCTTTCTGCAAGTCATCACGTAACATCGTTCCGAAATAATCATTCCCAATTTTCCCAGAAAAGGCTGTTTTTAACCCTAAGCGACTACAAAGAACTGCCACATTTGCTGCCGCACCACCTGGAAGCATCTGAAATTCTCGGACAAAAGCCTCACTATCTTTTTCGGGGAATTCATCAACTTGAGCAATCATGTCAATTAATACTGCACCTATAGAAATGACATCATAGACTTCTGTCAAAGACATTCACATCCTATTTACTTAAAAGACAAAATCACTCTTTTAAAGTTCTTCTGTTCCTAAACTTTTCTCTTTTTCGTGAGGGGTTGATATCACTTGGTCTATTTGGCAGGGCGAAAAATATTGGCAAGAGGATAGTCATTCCGCCTATCAGAATAAACATCGGCGTAAGAAAGCCATAGGGTTGAGGGATCGCATCATACAAGAACCCGGCGATAAACCCTCCGGGAAGCCAACCTATTGAGCGGAAAATGGCAATTGAGTTATAGACCTTGCTTTTCCGTTCACGATTGACGTTCGTGAAGAGAGCAATTGTTGAGGGAATCCACAAGGAGATTGAGATTCCCAGTAACACACGAGCGAGTATCATTATCCAATAAAACCAGGGGAAAAAGGTGAAACAAATAGACAAAATCACCCAACCCAATCCGCAGAGCTCCGAAATAAACAAAAAAAGCTTTGCGCCATGCTTGTCGATGAACCGGCCAAAATACATAAACAATAAGACGGTTAAACTGGTGATCATTGTTAGAAGGCTGATGTCTTTATCAGTAAATGCGTAGGGGCCAAATAGGTCTTCATCTTGCAGCCCCGCCCAGTGTACGCCCATGGCTATAGACCATAAAAAGGCGTCCAAAAGAAAGGCAAAGGAAACCTTCAAAACCCACTTGTTTTTAAAAGTCTCAACAAAGCCTTTGAAAAAGTTGCTCTTTGTTTGGGGGAGTATTTTTTCGATGTGTTTTTCCGGTGCGGGTTCTTCCTCTTTAGGTTCTGCCGCCATTTGTTCCTTTTTCTCTTTTGTTTTTATTTCCTCTTTTAATAGCTTTTTTGACGGATCAGTTACCGTTGCGACCATTACTATTGCAATAATTGAATAGACTATTGCCCCATAGAGATAATAATAGGCACGCTCTTGATTGGTGTAACTAACGCGCATAACATAGGTAAGAATGAAAATAAGTACTGCAATCAGCACCTCACCAAAGAGTCCAAAAAAGGAGATAAGGGAAGCAATCGCTCCTTTCTTTTTTTCTCCTGCTGTCTCTGTTAAAATAATATTCGCAGGTGATTCATTAATCGACAATGCTAAGCTTAAAATTAACGAAGCAAAGATCACCCAACCGATGTGTTTTGGTGTAAAAATAAAGACTGTGAAAGCAACCGCCATGAGGATTTGACCAAAAACCCATGTGCCTTTATAGCCTATGAAACCATTTAAAAAATCTGACAGGATTAAACCCAAAACAGCTAAAATCGAAGCGACAGTTGCAACAATACCAAACAACTTTTCAGAATCTTTAATCTCGAGAAAATACAAGCTGTAAAAAATAAAGTGAATAATATTGGCTGAACTTACAAAAAAAGCGGAGATTGTTAGGAATTGAATATTGCGTTTTCTTTCCTTTTTTGTTAGCAACTGTATCCCGGCTGTAGGGTCCTCTTGCGTTTTCATTGCGAGTTCTTCATCTTTTAAATACTCAGCCATTTGCAAGTTCTCCTCAACTGCCCGGGAAAGAAGCTAAGAAAAGCTTCTAAGGAAAAATTTGTTCAAGGTTTAAATTTTTTCTCTTTTGTTTTCATAACTTAGGTAAGCGAAGCTGCCTTTTGCCTTAGAATCTTTCTGTATTTCTTCTGACGATTTAGAACATTCTGAAAATCTTCAGAATTGAGTTCATGAAGTAAATCATAAAATACTTCCCGTTGCGCCATTTCTTCTTCCGGGAGCCCCTTTATAAACTGCTCATAATCTGGAAATGATCGAAAAAGATTGATCAACCCCTCTATTGACCGACCGGAATAAGCGACCGTTGCAGGCTTCAAGGAATATTCATTCCCATTAAAAGAAACTGCAAGGCCACCATTGTCACGAACAAATTCAAGCATCTGGATGTCAGTAATACTATCACCAACAGCAATTGCTTCATCTGCCCTCTTTCCAAGAGAAGCCAAAATGTCTTTGACGTACTTACGCTTTCTTCCGCCACCACAAACGATTGTACGCTGAAAAAGTGCTCCGAAAGGCGATTGGGGCATTTTTTCGAAGAAGAAACGGTCGAGTTCACTCTTCACAGCGGGTAAGCCTTCTCGAAGATATTTTGGAAAAATCTCTTCAAACAATTCATTTAAGAGACTTGTATCTTTTGGTTTGAGATGGAAGTCAAGGGTTGTACATCTGACATTCTCAATTGGATGAGCCAATTTTCTCGCAATAGTGTGAGCGTGTTGTGTATAGCTTGTAGAAATAATGTAAGCGGGGACTTTTTCCTCATGGAGATAATCGAACAATTTCTTAGCGCCGGGCGTTAGCTCTGCGTTCTGAGAAATTTCAAGCAAGAGCTCTTCATCCCCGTAAGAAACAATTATTGGTGCAATTAATTTGAGTGTATCTCCTGGCCAGTAATCTTTTTTTCTATCTACTAAGAAGAGCTCATCGTCATAAAGGCTGATCATTTTAAAAAGTTGATAGAAATCTTCTTGCTTTCCTAAGCTCTTGCCAATGGTCGCCAGCACATCGGCTGCGTGATCTATTGGGCAGAGCGGCCCTTCAAGGTCGAAAAAGATTATCATAAAACATTCAACTCTTTAAGATGAGTGACTCGTTTTTGTATGAGTTCTTCTGTTCCGACATCTTTTCGATGGAAGAGTGGGCCGTTTACGAAACTTGTTGCTTTTTCAGCTTTTTTCTCGGCTTCGCTTATGGACTCTGCAATCCCAACAATTGCTATTGCTCTCGAGGTTGTGGTAATAATCTTTCCTGGTTCAATTTCATTTACTGAGGAATAGAACAATTCAACTTGTTCCTCTTTTATTTGTTCATAATTGATTTCAATAGGCTCTTCCTTTTTTGGCGCGACCGGATATCCTTCTGGAACCAGATATTTGCAAACGGTGGCTTTCTTTTCAAACTCTACTTTTATACTTGCCAAATCACCCTTTATCATTGCCATAAAGATATCGATTAAAGGTGTTTTCAAGAGTGGCAAGACATTCATTGCTTCCGGGTCGCCAAACCGAGCATTAAATTCGATGAGTTTCAATCCCTTCGGTGTTAGCATAAAACCACCATAAAGAATGCCGATATATTCTTCTCCCGTTTCTTGCTTGATAGCTTTTGCAGTTTGTTTGACAATTTCTAAAGCTTTTTGAACAACTTCGGCCGAGATGAATGGAAGAAGGTGGTCTTCCGCACTATAAGAACCCATACCTCCCGTATTTGGTCCTTTATCTCCTTCATAGGCTCGCTTGTGGTCCTGGGCTATTGGTGTGGGAACAACTTGTTCGCCGGCAACAAAACATTGTAATGAGAACTCTTCACCCTCGAGTAACTCTTCTATTACAACTGCTTCCCCTTTGTCAAACACTTCTTGACAGTATTTTATAACTTCCTCGAGATTCTTTAAGTGCTCTCCCATCAATTTTACGCCTTTTCCTCCGGCCAACCCGTCTCGTTTTACTGCCACCTTCCCAACAGCATCAACATATTTGGAAATCTCCTCGAGTGGTGTATCGGGCAGAAAAATCCGATAGGCAGGGAGCCCGGCTATAT
>Ga0164310_10000537_pt1 | contig 20293 bp, 36 predicted proteins | sample GuaBasSedimGuay1_FD_121795 | JGI IMG/M metagenome (GOLD analysis project Ga0164310, IMG submission 121795) | Subseafloor sediment microbial communities from Guaymas Basin, Gulf of California, Mexico - Guay1, Core 4569-9, 0-3 cm | ecosystem: Environmental > Aquatic > Marine > Hydrothermal vents... | reverse complement strand
AGTATCTCTCCTCACACCTCCAGCGCCCCCGGCGGGATTTGAACCCGCGACCTCTCGCTTACAAGGCGAGGCGAAGTAACCACTTCCGCACCTCTATACGGAGGAATAAGAGAAGCGGTGCACATAGCGCTCTTCCGGGCTGAGCTACGGGGGCGTTTTGTTAGGCTTTTCTTCTTCTACTTTTGCCTTGGTGACACTTACTAGGACTATATCCCCCTCCTTCGCTCCCACCTCATCGAGCACCTCAGGGGGGATGATTACTCGCCGTTGTGACCCGACTCGCAACGGTGTTTTCTGTTCGCTCATTCGCTATCACCATGGTATTATTGGTGATGGGTATATAAAAAGGTATCGGTATGTTATCAAAAATCACAATGAAGTGAATATGTCCAACTTGTGTATATGTTGTGGGGTTCAGTAAATATAAGGAATATTCTCTCTTCGCTTGAACATATCCTCAATCATCTTCGCGGTCACAACCGAAAGCGCAATCACTTTCCTCGTCTGTTCCTCACTTAACCCCCAAGACTTGCACATCCTTCTCACCGTGCCTTCATAAGTCTGTCTCCTCACATCGCCTTTACGAAACTCCGCGAGAATCTCGTTCGCATCCCTCTCCAGCCCCTGCGACATCGCCTCCACTTCCTTCTCCGATTTCATTCGCAGTATGTCCTCCAGCATCTTTAGCATGGATTCAAGCGAGATGGAATCGGAAATCCAGATCACAATCCTCTTGTCTTCTATCTCTATAATGAACTTTACTGCAGTCTTTCGGTCTTCAACATTCTCGATAATGCCCCAAATTATGGAGAATTCATCGGGTTCACCTTCGTGGTTCTTGTTCCGCAAATAGCAGGAGGCTTTAACCTCTTGCGTTTTCTTCTTAACGGGATACATTCAATAAGTATAAAGAAAGTTTTTAAAATATAAAGATTAATTTAGAGAATAAGAAAATGATGGTATGTCCCAACTGTGGAGCGCTCGTGCAAGAAAGGTATCATACTGGCGGAGTTGTTCTCCACTGTTCAAGGTGCGGTTTTTATCAAATGCTTCCCTACCGATCTGAAGATAACTCTTCTACCGCTGCGGGTTCTTATGGGAATCGCTTATGCATCTCTACTTGAGTGCCTCCGATAGTTTTTTCGCAATCTCTTTATTATCCAATAATATCTCCACACCAGCCAAACCGCGCTTCGAGAAACTCACCAATACACGGGCGTCCGATTCGAGTGTCTCCTCGCCAGTAGAACCAAATTCTATGAGCAAAGAGCCAGCTTTATCGTTAAAATCAATATATGCGGGATGAGGAGTTCTTTTATGTTTCCTCAGCACTTCTAATTCCTTTTCAGCCTCTTCTAAATTTGAAGGTCCGAAATTTAATGAAACTCTTTGGGATTCGGTTTTTTGCTCCATTTTTGTCTTCGTTAGATTGACTCTTAGCTCGATTTCTCTTAACGCATCTTCCTCGCTAAAGCCGAAATACTCGCATAAAAACTGAAGGAAACTCCTGAAGTGCATATCCATGTATTCCGTCTCTTTATCCGTCAGCATTTTTTCTATGCTGGCTGCCCCGTCATCGCTAGCGCACGCAATACTGCTGCTTAGGGGACTTACGCCATTTGTTTATGTTTTCGGGTGCATCTTGATGCTTCTTTTAGCGAGTTAGAACCGTCTCAAAATCGCCTTCAGGACATTCTCCACAACGGCGACAATACCGGCATATATACCAATCTGCGTTGCGACATTAGCCTCTGTTACTGGCGAGCCACCTGCATACATGACCGCCCCGACCACTATCCCTACAAGAACGGTCGCTGCGAATTTTATTGGCTCGAAATTCTCTGTTCCAGCCGACTTCAGATAGCCACTCGCTGCGAACACTGCCGCCGCTATTATCGCTATTAGAATCGTTACGGGCATCTTCCACATCACCGTATTATATATTGCAGTTATGTATATAAAAAGTTATCGCTTGCGAACCCCCCTCCCAAGCTCCATAAGCATATCCCACATCTTCCACGCGAGCCATTCGAGCACACACCGCTTTTGCAGTTCTGAAAGGGGCAGGTCATCTATTGTCTTGTTCGTGTTTGTTCCTCCTCTGTGCTTATTTATCTCCTTATCAATAATGCGAAAACATTCCATATAGTGCTTTTTACCCATTACCATTTGCATCACCTTTCGCTTATTTTTATTTCGTTTTTTCGTTTTTTATCTTATTATATGGAAAAAGAAGAAAAACTGAAAGAAAAACCACAACAAGAATAACAAATACGTGACGAACGCCGCAATCGCTTCCTCTTCCTCGCTCATTTCCCTTTACCTCTCACCCCCTCAGTGCATCTTCAATCTGCCAGCTTAAAGTGAAAAAAGCCTTCCTGAGTCCCACTAACCTTCTCAGGTAACCCTGCTACCGTAATTCTAAACATATTACCCGACATAGCACCGATACTCAATATCTCATATGGACTCTTACCTATCTCATCAGGGCGCAAAGCTATTGCCCCGCGATATTTCATATAGACAGTTGTGTGTAGTCTCCAAAGCATATCAAAGTGTAGTTCTATATGTTCCACATCACGCTCTATATCTTTCATATCAACCTTCGGATACAGCATCGGATCTAAAAGAAAAGTTATCATGTCTTTTATTGGTTCGAGTTCGTCTGGAATTTCGCTCAAATGTTTGTATTTATACATTTTTCAACTCCTCACCACACCACAAACACTTTATCACAGGCACAAACTCAACACCGTCATCGTGCTTAATAAGCCTAATAACGAATATCTTTCCCGTATCGCCACTAAGTGGGCATACCTTCAGTTGTTCCTCTGTCATACTTTCTCTACCTCTATATCCCTCGCGATCATCTTGAAGACATACCCATCCCATGTGTAAAATTCCAGCAACCACTCGCCCTCACCACACTTCTCCGCCGCTATTGCCGAAATACCGTCACAGTCGTATTTTGTCGTGAGTTCTTCAATTATCCCCTCCTCAGTTTTTTCTTCCATATTCTTCTTTCACCCCCATAGTTGCCTTATCTCTACCCGTGTAAAAATTTTCAGTAACTCTTCCTCGCTATACTCCCTCGCCGTTACTCCTGAGAAGCCATCGTATTTTGTCGTGGGCTCTTCAATTATTCCCTTTTCAGTTTTTTTCTTTATCATTCATACTCACCATTAAAATAATACATACATTATTTTATTATAATATTTTAAAAGGAGGTGTTTTGGAAAATGGAAGAAGAAAGATGGAGGAAAATAAAAGCAATAGAAGAGAAACTTGACGATATGTGGAAGGACCCGAACTTACGAAAGGAGGTAGAAGAGTTTCAGAGGGAACACGGAGAATTAACTGAAGAAGAACTTCGAGAAAGGTTTACGATATAAAGGGAATGGGAGTATTCTCAAAACACCTATTTCCTTCTTATATTTTTATTTCCCCCTTTAATGGAGATTCGTCCCATTTTAGTTTTCTAAGAGTTTTTAGGTAGAGAGGATGCAATGTTTGATATGCTTTGATTTTCGCAATGTCATAATCTATATTGTATAGTTCACAAACCGACCTATTGTAAATGTCTATGATATTAATTATCGCTTTTAGGTTTTCATCGTCTGTTACATACGCCAGAGATATGTCTTTTGATGATGAAAGTAAGTAATTTGCGTAATTTTCTAAGGAGGCAGTTTTCCGATCCGGGAGAACCGATAAGGTTTTAATTGAGGGGAGAGGAACCTTGGCACGGTAAAGGATTTGAAATTCTGCGTCCGATACTGGAATTTCTTTTGTGGTGAATATTTCCGTTTCCCAGAATAACTGAGCATAGTACGCATCAAAATCTTCAAAGGATTGTCTCAGGTGGAAGGGATAGAGATATAGGACCGGTTTTGTTTTTGGTATTATGTATTCCAAGGAGTAGATTAGAGTTATATAATTCATCTGGCGATGGAAGAGGGAGTAGAACCCATCTAAAGAGAAGCATAGGAGTGGTTTTGGTGATAATTTCCCTTGTGTTCTTACGAATGTGAGTGCATCTTCGGACAGGATGGCATGTGATGCGTAAGAGAACCTCATGGAGGTATGCGAGCGTTCCCTGAAGCTCCACCTCACTTTCATTTCTCAAATATTAATATCTCGTCATTCAAAATATTTCTCGTCCCCGTAGAAGATATAAGTTCTGTGAACTGATAAAGTTGTTTGAACCCCAAGTTCGTGAATTCCTCTCTCGCCCAGCCCACGTAATCCACTATCTCCCCCTTCCTTTTCTGGTTTCCTATTATAATAGCCAACCGCCCGCCAGTTTTAAGAACACGATACATCTCCGCAAACGCGTCCGTCATCAGGTTCTTCCACGATTCTTCATCCTTCGTCAGGATTTGGTATTGCTTTAATTCGTCCGGTATCTCCATCATCTCCCCCGGTCCCGGGTTCTCTTTTTCATACTTGATTGCCGACCCGTAGGGTGGGGAGCACACAATACTATCGAAATACGAAGAAGGGAATGGGATGTCAGTTGCAGTTCCAACTACGAATTTATGCTCCGTTTTTCCATGAGAACGTAATTTATCCCTTATCTGGTTAAAATAAATTCTCTGAAGTTCTATTATCTCAGAAGCACGCTTCTCATATTTGAATTTTGTCTTGAGTAGCGTGCAGGCGGCACGTATGACGTCAAGTAACGGATGACCGTTATTTTCGCTTGCAATTGGATTAAAGATAATTTCCTGTTCAAAGAACCAGATTTTCGCTTCGCTCATATACACATAGAAAGGCACGATGTCAATGCCCACACTATTCAACCCACACAGATATGCCTCCGTGCATGTAGTGCCCGAACCACAGAATGGGTCTAAGATGAATCCTTCACTCTCAGGGCACGTGATATTGATGAGCGAGCGAGCAATCATGGGACGCATTCTCGCTTTGAATGGATACGCTATGTGAGAGAACCACAAGTCTGAATATTTCCAGATGATTTTTCTGCACGCATGTATTACCTCCTGAATGAACGTTCTCTTGCTATCTATTTCCGAAAACCATGAGGAACGGAAAAGGAGCTTGTCAGTATCGCCATCGTTAAAGATAAACGAATTGTTCAGGATATCGTGCTCGATCTCTGTTGCTCCAAATGCTTTCAGCTCCGCATAGCAGAGCTGGAGTTCATAATACCTGTTCACTATGTCCAGTAGTTTTCCTGTATGCGTCATTTTATCCTGCCAGAGCTCCTCCCACCATACCTTCTCGCAACATCTCTAACAATGACTTCTCCTTGTCTGTCATGGGCTCAAGTTCGTCCACAGGATGATATCGCACTTCTTTTTTATCATCATCCCATTCTACCGCAAACTTCGGCTTGACTTTTTTCTTCACGCACTCATCGCAGACTATTGCGATTGCATAACCCGATATCCCGATGATAACGTTGCCCCATGTGTTATTCTCCCACTTCGCTTTTCGCTCCAGCATTATACCGTTGATGTGTTCGCTCTTTCTCAGTGACCCACCACACGCACAGCATTTCACATTTTTTTTATCCATTCTTCCACATCCATTTTTCTTTTACCTCCTAACCTCAGAATTCTTTACTGTTCTATTTTTTAATATAGATTCCCGTTTCTGCTTCATCATATACCACTTTGGTCTAAGTACACCTTGCCGCTTCAAAAATTCACAAATGCGATGTACACCTATACCATACTTTTGGCTGAGGCTATGTGTGCTCGCTCCTGCCTTATATTCTTCTATTATTTTGTCTCCTACTTCGTTAAATCTTTGTTCTCTTAATACAGTAGCCCTAATAGCTTGAGTCTTTGCTGATGTCCTTGTCAATCCTCGTTTCCTTAACAAGTATCCTATCTTATTAGGTGTGTGTTGTGTTATTTTTGCGACTTCATTTACCGATTTGCCACTTCTATACAAAGAGATAATTGTTTCAATTTCTTCTTTAGAAAGCCCCATTCGTCTTATACTCCTCGCATCCCAAAATTGTCTTTGAATCTCTTTATAATTCGGCTGAGAACGAATAACCGCTCGAATAATTGAAGGCGTAGTGTCAAAGAAAGACGCTATCTCTTTATATATTAAACCAGAAATGCGCATTTGTACAACTTGCCTAACTTCATCGTTTGTAAAATCTTTAACTTTCTTCTTATATGCTGTATCATAGTAACGCAGAGCTTTCATCGCTTCTGCTTTCTTAACGTATAATTTGTTTACTATCTTACTAAGAAAACATTTGCCATCTTCTCTATTACTAATTTGTAAGCGAACACCATCCTCCCAGTTATCATTCTTTGCCTTCTGGACGTATATATGTGACTCAATTCCTTGCTTTGCTAAAAAAACCTTCATCTTATAAATTACATCTGCATTGCTTTTCTTCTGCGCTACTGTGAGTATGACACCTCGCCCTGAATATTTGTTGTTTGGTGTTCTTATTGATATATTCCCTTCTCCATCAAAGAACCCAGCTATATAGCTCCAGTTCATTTATTCTTCTTATCTTAAAATGTTCTAATTATATATAAAGCTTAAAAATACTTTAACTGGCTTATCACACATATAAATAATAAACGATTAGATAACCTTCTCAAACACCAACACCCACTCATAGTCCAGCAAATCCAAATTTTTGACCTTGGATCCGTACTTCTTTTTGTAGAGTATTCTCCAGAAACTTTGCTGCGGTAGCTTGAAGAGCAGAACCTCCTTGAGAACGAATCCTGCAAGCTCACATAATTTGATTGTATGCTTATGTAACTTCACGACTTTGAAGTTTCGCACAAACGGTTTTACTATAACAATCATTTTTCCACCTTGCTTTAAAACAAGATAGCATTGCTCATATACAGTCAGCATGGCTGAAAGATATGTCTCCTTACGGAGGTTGCCGATGTTATCCTTTTTCTTTGCTTCCGTGTATGTATTATAATGCCTCTTCTCTCTCACTATCTCATCTCCTCTCGGTGAATGATGCTTATCACCCATACTCTCCTCATAGGGAGGAGATGTCAGGCAACAGTCAATGCAATTGACACCATAAGGCAAATTGGAGATATTATCCTCTCTATCGCTCAGAGGTCTGTCGTGTCTCAGATGAAGTCTCTCATCTCTACCATACTGACCATCGTATCCTTTCTGTGCAATCCCCCCTCCTTTTTGCACCTGCCCGAAGGGGGGTGAGAAAATTACACTATCAACTTCGCCATGAGGTAGTTTCGCAATATTATTTCCCTCGCTATAAGCCCTTGTATGTTTTCTCTGCTCATCCAGTCGCCACTTATATTTCTCTGAAGCATTGTCCCCACTGTCATGTCCTAACGAATACGGTGGTGAAAATAGGATGCTCCCCACGTCTCCTATTGGTAAATTGCCGATATTTCTCTCATCATCTCCATACCCCCAGTCTTGCCTATTAGCCTGCCTTTCTAAAGCTTCATCCGAACTGAGTGCCCATTTCCTCCCTTCTTTAACCGCCTGTTCCTCTACTTCTCTTAGCCTTTTAAGCCTTTTCTCCTTGTCTTGAGGGTTATGCCTGAATGAGGAAACATAAGGAGGCGAAAAGAGAACGCACCTGATTTCCTCTTCATGCTCTTTTAAAATAGTACTGAGTTTTCTCGCATCACCGCAGATATGAATAGCCTTCCCGAACCTCGGATATATCGGCTTGCCACACTTCTCGCAAGTCTCTATCTTTATCGGGAACTTTTCTATGACCTCATCAGGATTCTTAACATCCATGGCTGGCTCGTAACTATCTTCGGTAGGGTTACATTCGCACCATCCCGTAACAGGCGGTCTCTTCTTTAGAGCTCCTAAGAACTCCTTGATTTTCTCTTCGGTTATCTTTCTTGAGATTTCACACCAGTTGTGAAACTTCTCTTCTAACTCTACTCCGATGGCGTTTCTGCCCAAAAGCACGCACAAAATCGTTGTCGTACCAACACCATTCATGGGATCTAGCACCACATCTCCGGGCTTTGTGTATCGCCTGATCAACTCTGCACATAGCTCCACGTGCATTTTCGCTGGGTGCGCGACACTGGAGCCATCGAAAAAAGTCTTAAACCTCCCGAACCCCGGTGCGGGTGGGAACTTCAATATCTCCTTTACTTCTATACCGTCTATTTCAGTCATAAACATCCCACTTCCTTTTATACTTTCTAGCATCCTTTCTTACCATGAGAAGCCATTTCACTTTCTTCACTTTATGCGTTTCGCGCCATTCTTTAAGTTTCTTAAGGAAACCACGCGTACTACCCGTCTTGACCTGCACGAAATCTATCTCGCTGCCATCGGGCGAAATCGCAACGAAATCGAACATGTTGAAGATGTCCTGCGTGCCATACCTTGATACTTTCTGAGGCATATAGACTTTCCAGCCACGCTTCTTATATTCCTGTGCCGCTTCCCGCTGGTGCAAACTACCCTTCGTGGTCATCGTATTTTCTCATTATGAAATCAAGAACTGTCTCAGCAATACTACCGGTGAGCGAATCGTGCGCAACATCGGATTCTACAATACCAACGAAGAGTTTGTTGTTGTGTCTCTTCAGTATGAGTATGTATGATGACGAATCGCCTCTCCTCCGAAAGAGGAAGCTGTCTATGGATATGAGACATGGGTTCTTTCTTCCGTATTCTTGTGCTGTTACCATTTCTTTTTATGTTTTAAAACATCAGACAGCACTAACAACAGATCCTTCCCCGCGATTAAGATGCTTGATCCTTTTCGCTCGCCTCGCGCTTCAAGCACTTCTCGCAGTACATCCTCACCGCAGATGCGTGCGAGTGCTTTGAATGACGCTGTAATAACCGCTTTTTCATGCTTATTTTTCTGCTTCTTTTTCGGCATTTTCTCCTCCTACCAACCCTTTTTGCAATCCATGCTTTATCTCCAATTGAGATAAGCGAGATAGAAACGAAACAAGTTCTAACTCACTTGCCTCTCGCCTCGATAAGCCATGCCTGAGACACTTCCACCGTGAAGCAAAATCCCATGCGCCTGAATCGGCAGAATAGAGTGAGTCCCACACATCTTTATACCGCAGAGCATTAAGTGAAATCCCGAAGCCGTGAAGCTTTACATCACCTAACTCGCCTCTAATCATAGTAACTATCCTTCTGATTTGCTTCTGCGAGCCTCGCCGGCAAATGCTGCCTATACCCATATAATCGAAAATTAACCCTTGGTCTCTGAACCTATCTATGCAATCAAGATAATCCTCAACTTCCCAACCCTGGATAACAGGGATTGGCTTTGCTTCCACATCACTACACCGTTCAAGTAGTCTGATGTGGTGCTCAACAGTCATTTCAATGTGCTCGGCTACGGTTCTGTGCCATTTCCGCAGAATGGTGGGTTCGCATGGATAATCACGAAGTGCAAACACATCAGCATGGACTTGTCGTACGAACCTCAAATAATCTTCATCGCTTGTTCGGTATCCACCCCCTATCAATGAGGAGAAAAAGCCGCCGCAATCAACAAAAACGGACTCATGATAGTCTTTACGCTTAAATGACGAAGCAATCTTTGATTGATAATTAATCAGCACATTTTGGAATCTGAATTTACTTGCAGTTGCCACCTGCGAGCCTGAAGCGAGTGATATATAAAATCTCATATCCCCTCACCTTCCCCCTCTACCAGTTGGCACTTGAGTCTCCACACATAATCTGTATTGAACATACTCTTATATTTTTCAGGGATTTGATTGACATGAACTTTCAGAATCTCTGTGATTACAACCTTTTTTACTTCAGAACCGACTAAAAACACTCCTTCGGTGGGCAAGTTCTCTCGCAACTTCGATAAACGCTTGTGCCAGAACGGCGTATCCGCCTTATACTCGTAAAAGTAGCCTTTTTCTTCAATACTCTCAAGTTTTTCTTTCCAATATTTTCGTTTAATAGTCGTGCTAAATTTCATATTCTCCTTCTCCTACGCATGAATGTGAACGGGCTTGTGCATTCCCGATGCCTGCCAAGGAATGTGAATTTGTATCCCCGGCGCCGACCCAAGAACCGGAATTCATGTGTTTTTTCTTTGCTCATTTCTTTAACTCCGATACTTCATAGTAAAAATGCGACCTATACGCGCCATTTACAAACGGATACCATTTTAGTTTCCTTTTTAGCCCTCGTTTACCCTCTAAGTTGCTTGCCCCTTCTAACCACATCGTGCTGACTGGTACCAAATAAAGATTTTCCTCCTTTGATATTTCAAGAAAGACTTGTTTTGCTGTGTTGAGAGAAACACCATGGTATAAAATGGTTTTAAAAAGAAGATCAGGGATATAATGGCGCGTATTAGGTTCGTACCGAACTTGTTCTCGCATCCAGTCTTTCAGTAACACCTTTTGTCGTGGTGTCATTTTATCCTCACTTACCTCCAAACTTTTTCAATCAACATTATTCTTCTATCGCCTCCTTTACAGCCTCCACTATCTTATCCCATTCGTTCCAATACAAAAACATTGTATCTATTTTGTTTCCTCTGTCTGTCAATATCTTTACACCATCGGCTGAAATAGTGAGTGATATGTTCGTATCTTTGGTAGTAAGCATTACCTGCTTTGGTTTTATCATTTCTTTTCATCTTCATCCTCTATTACCAGATACAACACATTATTCTTAATCCACCACGACTTTATCTCTGGGTGATTGTTGAGCAGTTCACGGAGCGCTACATACTCTTCCGCAGTTAGAATTCGGTCCGCGTGCCCGGGGATGTAATAGCCTTCTTCGGTTATAGTTTCTGAAGATGAAGAAGATGTGATATAATGCCAGGTAATGCGATAATAAGCATTCTCAATAGGGGCTACGGTATACGGACTACTACTATTATTAGAGGCGGAAACTACTTGTTCTCCTATCCTCAGATTTTGCTCAAACATCACTCTAACATCTCCATCAATTCTTCTAACTTCCTTATTGTCCTTTTCCTAATGGCTTCCCTCCTCGATCCTTCTTTGGCTTTCAACTCTTTCCACTCATCAATGCTCATGAAAAAGGCTGCAAGAGGGAAGTCGTAGTAATCTGCGATTAACTTCAGCTTCTCAAGCTCGAGTTCTATTTTATCACATGTTTTCCCGCTCATCTTTCCACTCCTTGTCCATATATCCACACACAATGCACCACCATGACTTAAATACCGGATTGTTATCCTCGATCAAGGGACTCCCGCACTCCGGGCATCTTCTATATTCGTTCATTTTTATTACCACCTCTTATCTTTTTTTATTTCAAACTTTGAAAAGCCAAGTTTTTTTATACGCTCCAAAATGGCTTCTTCAGTATAGAACTGATAGATTACTCTCAGTTTAAGCCCTCGCTCCTCTGCAAATTTTTGTATTTTCGATAGCAATTCGTTATATTCGTCTTTCTCTAACCAGTATTTTGTTCTGTATCCAGCATCGTTTATTACCAGTCGTTTATCTTCTTGATAATGATAGTCTCCAAAGTCTCTAACCACTTTATGCGAAGTTATCAAACTAATCGTTATGTGATGTCTTATGCTACCGCCACTCAGGACTATGCTCTCAATCACTGAATTAAAATAATATAGCTTTGGTCTGCCAAAATGCTTGATATAGCTTAACGCAGCCTCAAAGGTAGTTATCATAGGTTTTAGTATGTGCATTATTCCTCCTCCATCTCTTTAATACGCTTTTCAAGTTTCTCTACCTTCGCTTTCAACCAAGAATAACTCTCCCACAATGCCTCCCAAACCGTAATATAGACAGCGGTATCCCATTTTTCAGGATAATCCAGTTCTGCGGCTACGAGCGCTGCCAACTTAATCGAATCGCGAGAATTAGTGCAAGTCTCGCGCTTGACAATTTCCTTGGCGACTCTGACGATACCATACCAAACATCGAGGGTTGCGGTTGAGAGACAATAGCGGCACATTTCGTATTCGTTGCATAGCTTCTTTAGAATTGCTGCGAGTTCAAGATCGGAATCTCTTGACAGGTCGTAGTCTGGATTCAATACGGGTATTTTATCTGCTTTCTCCTTGCTCATTTTATTCCTCTTCCTCCCACATCTTTACTTCAAACTTTATATCGTATTTCATTCTTTTTTCACCTCCTCTTTTTCAATCTCCTTTTCTTTTTCCACCCACTTGTCGGTGAAAATGTCGTATAGCTCTAAGAATGTCTGCCTCGCCCAGTCCGCTAATCCTCTTCGTTCCAATTCTCTAAGTAGTGCCTCTCGTTCTTCGGGATTCTCGGCGGGAAAATTAAAGATATAAACTCCTACCAATGCTTTGTTGTCATATTCTCTGTATCTATTCATCCTTTTTCACCTCCTCAATCCTCCAACCTGCCGTTCCCATCACATTGACATCCTTCAGCGCTTCCACCGCATCCCTAAACTCACTTATCCGCTTCACATCGCCACACACTATTGCCACCCTCATTATTTTATCACCATACATAGTCATTGAAATTGACTGAACAATATCTCGGAACTCCGCTTCGCACTCCACCAGCTCACTGATTAACATTTGTTTCCGCTCCTCCGGTGATCGTGGCAGTATGTATGCTACTATACCGATTTCCTGCCCCTCTTTGTTATTACGAGCAAGTGAGCGCTCAACATACAGACGAATCAGGTCCCTAATCGCTTCACTTTTCGTTGCGTATCCTTGCTCTTCTATTATTGACTCAAAGATCTGCAACAGCCGTTGTGGTAGTGATACTGTGAATCTACTTAATTCAACCCTGCTCGTTTTTCTTTTTCTCTTCATAGAACATGGGCGAAGGAGACACACCGGCTTGACGGTGTGAGGAATTCGCCCCCTCTCACCTCCTTGCTCTTTAATAACAAACCCGTATTTCGCTCCAATAGCCTCACCTTTGATACCACAAAATATCCTATTCGCCTCCAGTTGAAGTCCAAGACCGAAATTCTGTTCTTCGTGTAGCCTGATACCCAACCCCGAACTGTCTTGTTGCCCCGTGTTACCTCTACATAGTCACCCTTTCTGTACACGAACGGGGTCGTCGTGCCGCCATACGGCTTCCTCACTCCGCCCTTCGACGGCTGCTCCATGTGCAACTTCCGTCTTGAATATTTCGGACGTGTTATCACGTCAAACGGGAACGGTGTGAGGTTGACGTCGCCAAGTGCTAACGAGCACAGTGCTATCGCGTCCGTGACGTGTGATTCCGGCACACGTGCAGCCTTATCACTCGCCTTTTTCAACCCCAGTTCTTTCCGTCTTTGTGCGGTCTCCCAGCCCTTAGCGGTCATCGTCGGCGCTATCTTGCTCAGTTCCGTAATCAGCCAGTTCTTGCCTACCTCCACCTGCGAGAAGTTCTTGCCGTTTCTGCTCACTCGGTGATTAAATGCCACGTCCTCCACTTTTATCTCACTTATTGGATACACCTTTGCAAGTTCTTGCGCTATGCGCAGTTCCAGCTGCTTGCGTGCCAGTATGCTCGGTGGTATCTTATGACCTGTCCTGTTGAGGAATCTGCATTTGCGCCTTCTGCACTTACGATGACGTCTATTTCTCCTTCTTTCACTACGCTTTGCCATACGATCCTTTACGTTGGTTGGCAGTTCCAGATTATAACTGTACAGCGTTGCCTTCGCACTCGCAACCGCCACGCCCGTGTATTTGCTGCCGGGATCTATACCCAATACGATGGGTTGCTTATCCCTGCCGGACGGCTCTCTTGTCAATTGCACTGCGAATATCCCAAGCTTCGTCCTTACCGGCTTCGCCTTGCCTTCCCTTATCCACCTTCGTGCACGAGATGCTTTGGTGGGCATCAAAGGCTCGCCATCGGGAGCAAAAACAGGCACTCTTGGGTTGGAGATAATCCTCCTCGCGGAGTGGTTGCTTTCGGCTGCTCCCGAAAGCGTCCCTTCCCCCGTGAGCGTATGGGCTGTGTCGCCTCCCGCGGAGGGGAAGCCCGGATGCCTCGGGCATCCAGCATCAGAGCCTGGAGCTAGGGAAGCACTCCAGGGTGTTGGTCCCATACCTCGGCTACTCGTTGGCATTACTCACCTCCGAGTGGGGTAGTCAAGACTTGCGTTGCCCGCCCGGGCGGGCAAGCCCGCCGTTTTAACGGCGGGTTCTTGACATACATCCAAGTCTCTTCTTCATTCATTTTCTCCTTCTATTTTCTCAAATTTTAAACCCAACTTCCGCTTCAACATTTCCGTTACTTCCGCATCAAGCGTTTGTATGAACTTCTCCACCATTTGCTTTGACTCATTAGTCTCAGTCAGCGTAATAGTAATCACCAAGGATCCCATTTGTGTATGCACTTTGTATTGTAGTTTATGCTCACTATCGTTCTCCATTTCCTCTCCTCTTCTCCCATGCCTCTATCAAAGATAACAGCGCTTTCAAGTCCGCTATCTTTTCTTCTATTTCCTCAATCTTACCCTTCAGCAACAGCAGATGTTCGCGCTTCATTCCTCCGTCACCACCTAGGTCGCAATGGCTTATGTACCACTGTTATCTTGTGCCCGCAATACGGACAACGATATTCAGTTCTATCACTAAATATATGCTCTTCTTCCGCTACAAACTTATGACTCTTTGGGCAATACATTATTCTCTTTCACCTCCACTTTATCGTTACTCCTCTTTTTCCAATTATGATAGCATGATATAGAGCAAAAGTTATGTTCCCCAAGTTGGCTAGGATACCTCTCTATTTCTGTTCCACAATTATCACATTTTATTTTGAGTTTCTTATTGTTTCTCTTTCTTAATTCACCATAATATTTTCTTGCACATTCACATGAACAAAAATTATTTTTAGCTAATGCAATTTTACTTGGGGGAAGTGATATCTTTTTGCCACAGTAAGCACACTCCACCTCCAATTGCTTCCAATTTGGGTTGTTTGCCCCACTATAAAACTCTTTTCTCCACTTCTGTCTGCATGCCCGTGAGCAAAAAAACCTCTTACAAGCTTTAGCATAGGATTTTTTGATTTTGATTTTCTTTCCGCAAGTGAAGCATGAAACTTCAATAGTAGCATTTTTGCTTCTAAACTCAAAAAAGCATTGTTGAGAACAAAAATGATGATTAACCCTTCTTATATCTTTTGCTTCCCGCTCGAACTCTTTTCCGCAGTTATCACAGCGAACCTTTATAACTTTTCGCTTTTTTTCTCTATCAAAATGTGGATTGGGATTGACAACTCGTACATCGCTACTTATTACCTTCTCCTTCTTTAAATAGCCTAAAACATATTCCTCAGCATCTTCTCGCTCAAGATCCAGTTGCCAAATAACTAAAAGTTTCCAACCATTCTTCTTAAAGATATCTCGCCTTGTATTTAGCTCCATTGTCGGTCGGATATGAGGGTTAAGAAGAGGAGCATGCCAATGTTCTCCAAAAATTTCAATTGCAATTTTCCTTGAGATATCAACAAAATCTGGATTGAGATTATCTATAAAGAAAGAGGAATCTCCGACATATACAAACGGAAGATTATACTTCATACATATCTCTCCAAAAATTTGCTCTGGTTTTGATATTCGTTGCCCTGATACTTTAGCTACCCACCGATTAAAACATTTTCGAGAACAAAAATTATGTTCTTTTAATGCACTGGGGAGTCTTTCTATTTCTGCTCCACACCAAGCGCAATATGTCTTAACTTTCCCACCCCGCCATTGTGGATGATTCTCCCCACGCATATGCTCACTTTGGTATTTATATCGACATTCTGGTGAGCAGAAGTTTGTATTTCTGATTAAACTTGGTGGGAGAAGTATCTTCTTCCCGCAATATGCACACGATACTGTCTTTCTTCGCCAGCGAGGACTATTCTTGCCTATAAAATACTCTTCTTGGCATTTTACTGAGCAAAAAGTATATTTATGCCCTTTTAGCTGTGAAGGTCGCCGAAATATCTCTTTCCCACAATTTGAGCATTTTACTTTTACTCTCTTTCTTCTCCACTTATGATAACATTCTGGAGAGCAGAAGCGAGCTTTCTTTGCATAGTTCTTCGGTACAAATTCTTTCCCACAATACTCACATTTTTTCGTATCCATAATACTTCACTCTTCCTCTTCCTTTTTCCTCTCCTTTTTTCTTTCCCTGTCCCAGTAAGGGGATTTACACTTAGGACATATTAGTGGCTTCTTTTCTTTACGAGGGTGCCACTCATGTCCACACCTTTTACATCGTAATGTAGGCAATTTTATATCCATACTTATAGGTATAGCTTATGAGTATATAAAGTTTTATCACCAATGATATATCTTGCAGATTTTACGAAGGAGACCTTCCGCCGTTACTGGTAAAGCGTTTATAACAGCCTTGCGTGCGCTCTTTGTCTCTGCCTTGGTGCGAATAAACGATGCACCTCGGCGTGCAATATCAGCAAGATCGTGTGGCGTGAGGAACTCCTCTTTAGTTCCTATTCCGATACGGACATTACCGTTTTTATCGCGCCACCCTGCTACTGACGTGATTTTACATCGTGTTGTAACTTCGACTTCGCCCATCAGCCGCGCTACTGGTTCGTATTTATTTCTCTTCTCTTCGTCTGCAACCGCTAAGAACACCTCCCCAATATTTATCCGCTTCTTCTCCTCTTCAATCGCTACTGGAACATGCCTGATACCAATATACGATGCTAAACTGAGGACGACTGATGCATTCAACTCCTCAATCCCGGCATAACTCGCAATAACATCTTCTTTTTTCGGATCAGGACCCAGTATCGTCTTTATTATCTCAACCGCTCTATCTTCGTTTGTAATTATTTCCGTAGGTACTTGCACACCAAGTTCTACCTGTCTATCCAAAACTTTCAACGATACTATCTCCTCCCCCTTCTTTGCTTTTCCTCTTGTTGCTTTCTTCGGCTTAGCCAGTGCTGTCGTTACTTCTTCCGGCATCTCAATTTTTGCTACTCCATAGCCTGCAGCGTCAGCAGCCTTAATGTGTTTACACCATTCTTGCCCTCGCTTGTTTACTCGGAAATCTAGGCAGGAACACTCCGGCTTCTTCGGATCTATCACGTAAGTCTCTCTGTTTTCAGTGTTTCTGCATATTATATTCTCACCTTCCAACCGGAACATGAATTCGCCATCCTCCGTCCTTATCGTTTTATCCCATTTCTCTTCTTCCTCTTTCTTCTCCTCTGGCTCTACTACTTCAACTTCTGCCTCTACTCCCTCGCTACTTTCTTCTTCCGGTGGTTCCTCCTCTATACCCTCTGCCTTTACGACGTCTATTGCCTGCTCCGTTGTGAGAAATGTCGTGTGGAGTTTCCTATCCACGGCACGCAGAAACTTCAGAACCTCTTTTGCCTCTTCTTCGGTCTCCGCCCGCTTACCTAATATTTCAGTAACGAGTGATTTTAACCTATCATGCCCTATCCTGCGTCTTTCTGCAATGCTGTATATCTCTTTCCAAATCTCCTCCTTTGTCTCTCCCATTTTTTATATCACCTCCTACAATTCCCCCTTTCGCATCTTCTTTATCACATTTATTTCCCATTCCGCTTCCTCAACTCGCTCCTTAGCCTTATCGCGCTTGGTCTCTTTCTGCTCCTGCAAGTAGCGAAGATAATCGTCTGTTTTTTTTATGTTCTTTCGCTTCATCATCCCTCTTATCTCCTCTGCATAATCCTCTTCGCTCTTCTCCCCTTTCATCATGCATACCTCACTAATATTTCAATGATAGGTATATATAAAAGTTTTGATACACTATAAAATATTTTCAATGTCAAAAGAGCTTATATACTATCCGTGGGTGCATTCAAGAGAAAAAAATACCATGGGGGAGCACAAAAAATGCTACTGCCTCCCTCTATCACCACTTGCGCGTCCGCGCCCGCGGTGCTGCGAATTGTCGCCGCGATGCTGTGCACCTACAATGCCTGTTGTGATACATGAAAGATCTCTCCTCCGAGCACGGTCCCCGAGTCCCGTATTTTCGGATATATTCTATCCTTCCTCCACAATCTCGTCAATTACGCATCCCACGCGTACGAACAATCTCCCCTCACGTATTCGCGGGAACATGGCGCGATAGTTCGCTCGCGGGAACAGACAGGCGCCGAGCGTGAAATCGTCCATCAACCTAATTATTTCGTTTGCCGCTTCTCTCAACACTTCCACATCCACAGCACCGGTAATTGGTTTCTTGTCTGGCATATGAAAACTATTTATTCTATTCCCTCTGTTATATAAATAATTTTATGCTCACTATCGATAATGCAAAGGAGATAGCGATAAAATATCTCGAGACGCACTTCCCCAACGTCCTCAGTGAGGGTGTCTTAATCTCACAATACTACAACCCCAACTTCAACCGCTTCGTGTTCCAGTGGTCGCATAGAAAGGGCATTCTCTACTCCGAGCCCGAACTGGCAGTCGTCTGGGTCTCCAATACCGGCGAGATATTGAAAGTATCCATCACGTGGTCACCTTTTGAACCTTCTCTGCTCGCACTCACTCGTGATGACTGCGTACGCATGGAGAACCGCGTACGAGCAGTGTCTGCCGGTATTATGCCCATACCCGCATCATTTGAAATTATCGGTTATCATCGCATAGACAAGAACTTATACCTATCGCTCTCTGGTGCACCTCTGCACGACTGGTACTGGATAGGTAAGGCAGGGAAGGACATATACCTCGTGGACGAACGTGGTCGCATAGTCGGTATGCGTATCCCGCCACCTTCCGAATCCTTTTCCGTGTCCGGAATAATAGGATGCTGGTATACTGATTCTGGAGTCACGTGGAAACCCTACTGCTGGAATTACATAATCAACATAGCGGACAAGTATTTCAGCAGATGGTTCGGGAACACGAAAAAATGCCTCACTCCACCTGTTACGAAGGACGAACTTGAACCACTATACACGGATCCGGCATTGAAAACGCTCCTGATAGTATCACACGGGCATTCCTACTGGACGTTCATATCACGTTACACGACAAATACCTACTGCTCACCGGATCCTACGACGGAACCCAATCCGGATGAATGGTGCTTGTGGGCGACCTCCTCGCCGCCGGGTGGTGAGTCTGTGAGTGGGCATGACCTAGTTGTAAGGGACATGCTCGCCAGTAGAACAACGCCGATACCGCTGGCTATATTATACCACTGTCATGCAATGAACGATAAGGGACCGGGATACTTTGAATACGAGTACCGTAAAGGTTCCACTACGAATACCGCTGTAATTGGACTGAAAGATACAACCAGCGATTCTTGGGCTGTTGCTCATACTTTCCTTGAAAATTTCCTGTCGAAGATAGACAATGATTGGGACAAGAAGATCTGGGACGCTTATAACGAGGCAGTGGACGAAACAAAGGCTATAAAAGACCACATAGATTTTTCGGGTGATAAGAATCTTACATTACGAAAGATAGGCCCCACGAAAACACCCACACCCACACCTACGCCTACACCCACACCGCTACCGACACCAAAATTCGTATTCGTCACCCAACCCACGATATACTATAACGGCAGATATTACAAACTCAATGAGACTTTACGTGCACCCCCGGGCAGTAGTTTAGTGGCGTACGCGGACGTAAAAGAAGTAAACAATGTAGCCGGCTGGTGCACGTTCCGTGTTAATAACTACGATACAGACGAGTTGTTATGCAGTAGTAGCAAGTTCTTTAACGGCTATGATGCATATACGCTGATGTGTAGTTTTGATATGCCCGCTGAGAGCACATTCGCATTTTTCAGCACATGCTATAGCGATACCCCAACGGATCATGCGGGTTGGATTCTTCTATCTCCTACCACACCAACGCCTACTCCCACACCCACACCAACGCCTACACCCACGCCTACACCGACGCCACCGCCCGTACTGGGCGAGTGCGTGCTCCCACGCCTTATCACGGGCACACTGACACCGAGAATAGACACGGGTAAAGTTTTTTATAGAGTGAGATGTATAATTGATAAATGGGGAGTGAAATGAGTGAGGGAGCGAGAGCGTTAGGACCGGCGTATAAATTTCGTGGCACACCGTTCATATACAACTACGCTGATGGGGGGTATTATTATCCTGGAGATACACTCACGGCGGAGCCTGGCGATACTTTGATGGCCGGGGCGACCGTGGAGAACACGAACAATACACCGGGCACAGCCTGTTACGGCGTTGTGTGGGGTGGATATTATCGTTGTGGCCCAAAGACTAAGCATATAGATGCGGGCGGCGTGGAGCCGATGCCGGGTTGCGTTTTCAGTATGCCATCAACGGACGAGGATGCGGTATTGCATTGCGGTTCATACGAAAATGGCACATGTTATTCT
>Ga0164310_10000536_pt1 | contig 20296 bp, 13 predicted proteins | sample GuaBasSedimGuay1_FD_121795 | JGI IMG/M metagenome (GOLD analysis project Ga0164310, IMG submission 121795) | Subseafloor sediment microbial communities from Guaymas Basin, Gulf of California, Mexico - Guay1, Core 4569-9, 0-3 cm | ecosystem: Environmental > Aquatic > Marine > Hydrothermal vents... | reverse complement strand
CCCCATCAACCAATCCGAAATCAACGACATCCTCTGGCGCGCCTGCGACACCTTCCGTGGTACCGTCGACCCCGCCGAATACAAAAACTATATCCTCGTCATGCTCTTTGTCAAATACATCTCCGACGTCTGGCGCGACCGCTACGAACAACTGCTCACACGCTACGACGGCGACCAGGAGCGCGTCCAACGGGCCATGCGCTACGAAAAGTTCACCCTGCCCGCGGACTGTGACTTTGACACCCTCTACGCCCAGCGCAACGAACCCAACCTGGGCGAGATCATCAACATCGCCCTGGAGGCCATCGAGGAGGCGAACAAACAGAAACTGGAGGGCGTCTTTCGCAACATCGACTTTAACTCTGAGGCCGCCCTGGGCCGCACCAAGCAGCGCAACGAGCGGCTCAAGAACCTGCTCAACGACTTTGCCGACAAGCGGCTCGACCTGCGCCCCTCCCGCGTGGGCAATCTCGACGTCATCGGCAACGCCTACGAGTACCTCATTGGCCGCTTTGCGGCGGGGGCGGGCAAAAAGGCGGGCGAGTTCTACACCCCGCCGGAGGTCTCCACGCTGCTGGCCCGGCTGGTGGCCCCCCGGCCTGGCGACCGCATTTGCGACCCCGCCTGCGGCTCCGGCTCGCTGCTGATCCGCTGCGCTAAGGAAGCTGATGGCGGAGACTATGCCCTCTATGGCCAGGAGAACAACGGCTCCACCTGGGCGCTGGCCAAGATGAACATGTTTCTCCACGACGTCAGCTCGGCCCGCATCGACTGGTGCGACACGCTAAAAGCGCCCACCCTCGTCGAGGGCGACCATTTGATGCGCTTTAACGTGGTGGTGGCCAATCCCCCCTTCTCCCTCGACAAGTGGGGCCAGGATACGGCGCAGAACGACCGCTACAACCGCTTCTTCCGGGGCATCCCGCCCAAGAGCAAGGGCGATTACGCCTTTATCACCCACATGATCGAAATCACCTACACCGACCCCCACCAGGACGGGCGCGTGGGCGTCATCGTGCCCCACGGCGTGCTCTTCCGGGGCGGCGCCGAGGGCAAGATTCGCCGCAAGCTGATCGAGGAGAACCTGCTCGATGGCGTCATCGGCCTGCCGTCCAACCTCTTTTACGGCACCGGCATCCCGGCGGCGATTTTGGTCTTTAAGCGAAACCGGCCCGACGACACGGTGATCTTCATTGATGCCAGCCGCGAGTTTGAGGCAGGCACGCCGCAGAACAGGCTGCGTCCGCAGGACGTTGAAAAGATTGCTGCGACCTACTGGCAGAGGGAGAGCATGGACAAGTACGCCTACCTCGCCGACTTTGCTGAGATCAAGGAGAACGATTTCAACCTCAACATCCCTCGCTACGTGGACACTTTCGAGCCAGAGCCGGACGTAGACCTGACAGCGGTGGCGGCGGAGATCGCTGATCTGGACGCGCAGTTGGTGGAGGTGGAGGTGGAGATGCGGGGGTATCTGAGGGAATTGGGGATTCAATGAGTAAAATCAAAGAAATACCTAAAGGCTGGAAAGTCTCTACTCCGAAAGAGATAACAGATAGAGGCGGACTGATGACGGATGGAGATTGGGTAGAATCCAAAGACCAAGACCCTAACGGTAATATACGGTTGGTTCAATTAGCCGATATTGGCGATGGACGCTTCCTTGATAAGTCCAGTAGGTATATGACCGAAGAGAAAGCCAATGAATTGAAATGCACACATCTCGTAAAAGGAGATATTTTGATTGCCCGTATGCCAGATCCTTTAGGTAGAGCTTGTATTTTCCCTGGACTAGCTATTAAAGCAGTGACAGCCGTCGATGTTTGCATAATCAGGACAAACGATCAAGTCGATGATTATTGGTTAGTGCACGCTATCAACTCCTTCAATTTCAGAAAAGAGATATTGAGGCGGGCTAGTGGATCTACGCGAACGAGAATCTCTCGCAGGAATCTTGAGAGGATTCCGTCGCTAGTTCCCCCTCTCCCCGAACAACGCAAAATCGCCGAAATCCTGGGTGCCTGGGACAAAGCCATCACCCTCACCGAGCGGCGCATCGAAGCCGCGCAGCAGCGCAAAAAGGCCCTGATGCAGCGCTTACTCTCCGGTCACGTGCGGTTTCCGGGGTTTGTTCGGTCACGAAAAGCACAAAGCATACGGTTGGGGATATATCCTGGGGATTGGAAAATTCGACGGCTGTCAGATGTGACGGAAATTCGATCTAGTAACGTAGACAAAAAAACCAAGCCATCTGAGCAGCCCGTACTTTTGTGCAACTATATGGATGTTTTCAACAACGACTACATACATAAACAGATAGAGTTTATGGAGGCGTCCGCTACTCAAACTGAAATAGAAAAATTCACTCTGAAAGCGGAAGACGTAATCATTACCAAAGATTCTGAAACTCGTGAGGAAATCGCTGAGCCTTGTGTGGTCACCGAGGACTTGGAAAACGTAATCTGTGGTTACCATTTGGCCGTTCTCAGACCACGAAGAAACATTATCTCCGGGTTCTTCTTGAAGGACGCCTTGCGTTCCTTCAACGTCCACCATCAATTTGTCAAATTTGCCAATGGTATCACCCGATTCGGCTTAACTCTACCAGCCGTGCATAGTGTTTTAGTGCCTGTACCACCGATAGAAGAGCAGCGCAAAATTGCCGCTGTATTGCAAACCTGCGACCGCGAGATTGACCTCCTCATCCAAAAACTCACCGCCCTCCAACGCCAGAAAAAGGGCCTGATGCAGCGGTTGTTGACAGGGCGGGTGCGGGTAAATGTCTAGACAACTAAATCATCATTATGAAAGGATAAAAGTATGAGTATTCAATCTTCTCCAAGGACAATTCAGGGTTTGTTTGGCGCAGAGAAATACTATATTGATTTCTATCAACGTGATTACAAATGGGAGACAGAGCATGTCGAAATGCTGCTCAACGATGTCTTTTTCAGGTTTGAGACAGAGTACAAGCCCGATGTTGATCCTACCAGGGAGGCTATTAGTCTGTACCCCTGGTATTATCTCAGCACGTTTGTGACCAATTCGTTCAGCGGGCGCAAGTTTATCGTGGATGGGCAGCAACGTTTGACTACCATCACTCTAATCTTGATCAAGTTGTACCACCTTGCAGCGGCCTACGAACACACAAATGATATGAAGTGGTTAGATCGAAAGATTTGTGGTTTTGATGATGAAGGCTCTACATACTGGATGGGAACAAACTCACGAGCAAAAGCCCTGGAGAAACTTTATTCGAATGATGATCAGCTAGATGACGGCGATCTTAAAAACCAAGAATTGACGATTCGCAATATTTATCAAAATTACCAGTTTATAAGCAAATACCTTGCGGAGCAGTTGAATACGCCACGACGAGCCAAAGCCTTCACGCTTTACTTTCTGACCCGCGTGGAATTGGTCGAATTGCACATCGATGATTCGCGCGACGTGGCAATGGTCTTTGAGGTCATCAACGACCGGGGCGAAAAGCTGCAACCTTACGAGGTCTTTAAAGGCGAGTTGCTGGGGCAGTTAACGAAACAGGAAGTGGATAACACCTACTATGACCTGTGGAACAGCAGCATCAATCCATTGCAAGATTGGGACAAGCGTGAGCCCGATAACTTCTTCCGGTTACTGTTCAGAAGTCAGCACACCGATAGTCGCCAGGATTATCGTGATTTTGATGGAGAATATCAGCGTGTGGTCTTTTCAAACAAATGGGATCAAGTTTTGCACCTCAAAAGAAATCCGGAGGGAGTCAAGCGCTTCCTGAAGGAGGGTGTTGCCTGGTACGCGACGCTTTACCTCAAGCTGCTCGAGCTCGCGCAAAAGGGCGGTTTAGGCAATTATGTTTTCTTCAACGCTAACATTAATCGTATGGAGCGCCAACACCTACTCGTGCTCTCCGCAATCCACGTTGACGACCCGGCGCATGATGAAAAGATAAGGCTGGTCTCGCGCCTCTTTGATCGTCACTTTACCCTGCTACAACTAACCGGCAGTTATAATTCCAATGGCTTTACAGATTCCATTATTGCTCTCAATGATGGGATACGCGGAGCCAGTTGCGATGCAATTCAGGCCGCGTTTGACGCTCAACTGCTGGAAGACATCAGCAAGGCCCGGGGTATCACAGTCAAAGATCCATTTCAATGGAATCTGTTCCGTAACGCTGGCTATGAACTGGGCGCGCGCTTTATTCGGTACTTTTTTGCCCGTTTAGAACGTTTTATTGGCAAAGAAATCGATGTAACTATCGACTATTACTATAATCTCGTGCGAAATCGGGGAGCAAAGCAGGGCTATCACATTGAGCATATCCTGGCTAACAACGCAGAGAATCGCGCGCTTTTCAATGATGATGAAGACCTGTTCATTACAGAGCGTAACCGGATGGGGGGACTTGTGCTTCTCAAAGGCCGTGACAACCTTGCCTCCAGCAACGAACCTTACGCTGAAAAACTCAAGACCTACTCCCATGCTACGCCCCTGGCTGCCTCTTTGTCCCCAGACTTTTATCACAACAACCCCGATTTCAACGACTTCATCGCCAAGTACCAGTTGAACTTCCGCTCAATAGAAACATTTGATGCCGAGGCTGTGGAAGAACGGCACCAGTTATACTTTGAGCTGACCAAGATCATTTGGGGAGATGATTCGTTCCCGTTGAAACAACCCGCATAAGGAGCACACCCAATGCCCCAACCCCCATCCTTCCGCGAAGAACTCATCTCCCAGATCCCCGCCCTGCGCCTGCTGATGGCAATGGGCTACCAATACCTCACCCCCGATGAGGCGCTGGCCCTGCGCGGCGGCAAAAGGGGCAACGTTGTCCTGGAAGGCGTGCTGGAGCCGTGGCTCAAGGCCCACAACCAGATCACCTTCAAGGGGCAGACCCATCCCTTCTCCGAGGCCAACGTCCGCCGGGCCGTCGAAATCCTCGTCCGCGAACCCTACGACGGCCTGATCCCCACCAGCCAGCGCGTCTACGAACTGCTCACCCTGGGAACCAGCCTCAAGCAGACCATCCACGGCGATAGCAAGAGCTTTAGCCTGCGCTACATCGACTGGCAGCACTCGGAGAACAACGTCTACCACGTCACCGACGAGTTCTCGGTGGAGAAACGTGGCAGTCACGAGACCCGCCGTCCCGACGTCGTCCTCTTTGTCAACGGCATCCCCCTGGTCGTGATCGAGTGCAAGCGCCCCGACCTGGAGACGGAGGAGAAAGGCAAAGCCTTCGAGGAAGCCGTCAGCCAGATGCTGCGCAACCAGCGCGACGACGAAATCGCGTACACATTCACCTACTCCCAACTGCTGCTGGCCGTCAGCGTGAACGACGCCTACTATGCCACCACCGCCACCCCCAAAAAGTTCTGGACGCTGTGGCGCGAGCAAGAGAACGGCCAACCTGCCCAAATTGATGTCGACGTACACCGGTTGATCAACCAGCCCCTCGCCGAGGCCGACAAACAGCGTCTCTATGGCTGGCGCAAATATGGTCAATGGGTGCGTGGCTATTTTGACGATCTGGACGCCGCGGGCGACCGTCTGCCCACGCCCCAGGACTGCACCCTCCACAGCCTCCTGCGCCCCCAGCGGCTGCTCCACCTGGTCTACCAGTTCATCGTCTACGACGGCGGCCAGAAGAAGATCGCCCGCTACCAGCAGTACTTTGCCGTCCAGGAGACCATCCGCCGCGTCGCCCACCTCAACACCCAGGGGATGCGCACGGGCGGCGTCGTGTGGCACACCACCGGCAGCGGCAAGTCGCTCACCATGGTGATGCTGGCCAAGGCGCTCGCCCTCCATCCCAACGTCAAGAACCCCCGCGTTGTCATCGTCACCGACCGGGTCAACCTCGACGCCCAGATCTGGTCCACCTTTAAGGCGTGCGGCAAGCAGGTCGTTCGCGCCAGGTCTGGTCGAGATCTGGCGCGCCTGATCCGCCAGGGCAAGGTCGACATCATCACCACCGTCATAGACAAGTTTGACACCGCCGCCCGGCAAAAGGTGCGCGAGCAGGACGCCAACGTCTTTGTGCTGGTCGACGAGAGCCACCGCAGCCAGTACGGCGCCATCCACGCCAAAATGCGCCAGGTCCTGCCCCAGGCGTGCTACATCGGCTTTACGGGCACGCCGCTGCTCAAGCAAGAAAAGTCCACGGCGGCCAAATTCGGCGGCTTTATCCACAAATACTCGATGCGCCAGGCCGTGGCCGACGGCGCTGTGGTCCCCCTGCTCTACGAGGGCCGTATGGCCGAGCTGGCGGTGGACCAGGAGGGGATCGACCGCTGGTTCGAGCGCGTCACCCAGGGCCTCACCGACGAGCAAAAGCTGGACCTCAAGCACAAATTCAGCCGCGCTGAAGAGATCAGCCGGGCCGAGCAGCGCGTCAAGCAGGTCGCCTTTGACATCAGCGACCACTACGGCCGCAACTTTCAGGGGCACGGCTACAAGGCGCAGCTCGCCACGTCGAACAAGGCGACGGCCCTCAAGTACAAAGCCTACCTGGACGAGTTCGGGATGGTCACCTCAGAGGTCGTCATCTCCCCGCCCGACACCCGCGAGGGCCACGAAGAAGTGGACAACACCGCCAGGCCCGCAGCGGAGGCCTTTTGGAAAAAGATGATGGAGCGCTTTGGCGACGAAAAGAGCTACAACCGCGAGATCCTGGAGGATTTTGGGCGGGCCGACGGCGTCGAGATCCTCATCGTGGTCGACAAACTTCTGGTCGGTTTCGACGAGCCGCGCAACACCGTGCTCTACGTCGACAAGCCCCTCAAGGAGCACGGTCTGCTCCAGGCCATCGCCCGCGTCAACCGCCTCTTTGAGGGCAAGGACTTTGGCTACATCGTCGACTACCGGGGCGTGCTGGGCGAGCTCAACGAGGCCATGGAGACCTACAACGCCCTCGAAGGCTACGACGTTGAGGACATCGCCGGTACCATCACCGACACGTCCGCCGAGGTCGCCCAACTTCCCCAGCGTCACTCCGAGCTGTGGGACGTCTTCAAGACGGTGGACAACAAGCAAGACGTCGAGGCCCTCCAGCAGTTCCTGGCCCCCGAAGACGTGCGCCAGCGCTTTTACGACGCCCTGACCGCCTACGCCCGTACCCTCAAGGTGGCCCTGAGTACCGCCGCCTTCCACCAGGAGACGCCCGAAGCCCAGATCGCCACCTACAAGCGGGACCTGCGCTTTTTCCACAACCTGCGCACCGCTGTCAAGCAGCGCTACGCCGAGGCCATCGACTACAGGGACTATGAACGGCGGGTCCGCAAGCTGCTCGACAGCCACATCCAATCCTCCGACGTCACCGTCGTTGTCGAGCAGGTCAATATCTTTGACGTCGAGGCGTTCGAGGCCGAGGTTGCCAAACTCCCCACTCAGGCCGCCCAGGCCGACACCATCGCCCACCGCGTCAAGCGCACCGTGACCGAGAATATGGAAAAGGACCCCGCCTTTTACCGCAAATTCTCAAAGCTGATCGACGAGACCATCCAGGCCTACCGTGAGGGGCGCATCACCGAGGCCGAATACTTGCAACGGGTCACCGAGGCCATGCAGGCCGTCCGGACGGGGCGGGACGCCGACACGCCGGAAAAGCTCTTCCAGTACCGCGACGCCCCCGCATTCTACAGGGCGATGCGCGACCCGCTGGCCCAATACGAGGTCAACGCCCCCGGCACGACAAAGGACGAGTTGCTGGCCGACGTCGCCATCCGCCTGGAGCAGATCATCGAGCAGTGCAAGATCCGCGACTGGACCTCCAACCCCGACGTGCAGAACGAGATCAAGTTCGCGATGGAGGAATATCTCTACAGCATCAAAGGCCGCCACGACATCCCCCTCACCGGCGGGGATATGGACGTGATTTTGGATAGCGTGTTGGAGGTCGCCAAGCGGCGGGACAGATTGTAGGTGGCAGTTATTCAATGCCTGTTTCGAAATAGGGTGCCTTTATGACTGTAATCATCGCACATAAGTTTTGGAAGGTAGTAGCAGTTATTGCTGATTGTCGAGTCTCCTACCAACCACCATATGATGAGGTGGACGACTATTTACAAAAGATCTATCATATCGAAAATAAGTTGGTGATGGGTTTTGCTGGGCCAGTTCAGGGTGCCTACAAAGTAATGGAGTTAGTGAGAAAGAATTTACAAGACTACTCAAAGCCCTTGATCGCAGACAATCTGCAAGCGGATGTGGAACGCTGGATTCGCCATAGGTATGGAGAGCTTGACGTATCAGAGAGAAATAGGCTCAGTTTCATACTAGCCACTGTAGAACCCGGCAGAGAAAAGCAGAGTGTTTGGTTTTCATCTGACGAGCAAGGAAATGTGAAACCGTCTTCAAAACCTTCTTGGTTTCCCTATGTTCCTGAGTGGAGGATTATGGCTCTCAAGCCCTCCCATTCCACACCAACAGAGTTGGTGAAAGAGGAAAAGCAATATCCCCAGATTATCGGGGTTACGGAGGAGGACCGCAAGATTATCGAAACGACTCTTTCCCGGCACTATGGTTTCGCCTTTAAGCAGCCCGAATTGCAGATGCAAGCGATTTTAGGTTCTCTCAAATTCCAACTGATGGCAAGACAGACCAAAAAAGTGGGCGGCTTGTTTCAGTGTGCTATGTTGAGCGAGAATGGCCTTCAGTGGCTTGGCTACGCTGGTGAAAACGTGATTTTGGAACCAGGAGAGGGACAATTTGTACAACGTAACATCCTTACAGGCCAAACTCTTCCACTGATGACGGTATGGGAGTGGGCAAAAAAACAGCCACCCCCCGGCAGTCTTGGAGCATTTGAGGATCCCGGCCTGGAAGAGGCAGTCGAGAGACTCCAAAGGCTCGAAGAGAATTCGAATGGTAACCTGATAAACAGCAAGTGATGAGTACTCAATCTGTGCAATACGGCACGATCCGTATCGAATACGAACTGGTCTACGCCCCGCGCAAGACTCTCGTCATCACCGTAGACCCCAACCTGCGCGTGCTCGTCAAAGCGCCGGAGGGCAGCCCTCTGGCCGACGTCGAGGCCAAGATACACAAACGCGCGTCGTGGATCATCAAGCAGCAGCGGGAACTGGAACGCTACCTGCCGCACCTGCCACCACGCCAATACGTCAGTGGCGAGACCCACCGCTACCTGGGCCGCCAGTACCGGCTCAAGGTCATTGAGGGCGCGAGCGCGAACGGTGCTGGCAGCGTCGAGCGGGACCGGAGCTATATCTATGTCACCACACAGAACAAAACCGACAAAGCGCGCATCAAGCGCCTCCTCGACGATTGGTACCGCGCCCACGCCAAGGTCATCTTTCGCGAGCGGCTAGACGCCTGCTACCCCAAGGTCGAGCACCTGGACGTTGTCTATCCAGACCTCATCATCCGCGTGCTCAAATCTCGCTGGGGCAGTTGCAGTCCCAAGGGCCGCATTACCCTCAACGTCAAGTTGATCCAGGTGCCCAAGTCGTACATTGATTACGTCATCTTTCACGAATTGTGCCACCTGGCAGAACCAAACCACAGTCCGCGTTACTACGAGTTGTTGGAGCGGGTGTTGCCGGATTGGCGGGAGCGGCGGGAGAGGTTGAATGGGTTTGAGTTTGGGTAGTTGTGGAGTGGTTGTTGTGGGAGAGAGGCTTTATGGACAATGATGCATCTCATTCTCAAAAGGCCGAGGGTCACCATATTGCCCAGGCTAGTGATGGCAGCACGGCCATCGTAATTGGGCGTGATGTCATCGTCTACGAAGGTACAAAGCCTATCTCTGTCGTTGGCCACGCCACCGATTCCATTCGCGGAAGAAAGGATGACGCCGTCATCCAACAACCCTCTTTTGACCCCCTAGACTCGCAGAAATATGCAAAGTATATGTTGAACGCCTTTGTGGAATGGCGAGAACGGTATACCCCCCTCTCAGCAGAATATCGAGAATTTGAACTATATATTGTGAGCATGTCCTCACCTGGAGCACAGCGCATACCTGTTCTCCAAGTTCCTGATTTAGCTCCAGCAGTGGTGCTATTAGGAGAATCCGGTGCAGGCAAGACAACTGCACTTTGGAGGATGATTGTTGATCTCAGTGAACAGTTGACCCAATTTGAGCATGGTCATTTACCTGTGTTAGTGCGTCTTCGCGACTGGAGCCCAGCCTGTTCAGTTAGACAACTTGTTCAGAATCAATTTGCAATTGCTGGCGCGAGCTACGACACGGTTGAAGAGGAACTAATAAGTGGAAATTGCCTAGTTCTCGTAGATGGGCTGAACGAACTGCCTCATAGGTATGACCAAGAAGATGCTGCACGACGCGATTTACAGAACTTTTTTCACAGATATTCTGAGAATCAATATATCTTCACTTGCCGCACGCATCACTACGACCCAGAGTTTTTGACTTCGAAACCCGAACACCCTCTACCCTGTTTCGAGATCCAGAGACTCGATCGTGGAAGAGTAAAAGATTACGTGCAGCGGTACTTCAAGAATGACGTGGCTAGCGCGGATGACCTGCTTGAGCAACTGGAGCTCTCGAACGATCACAAATGGGGGGAACAGGCATCCTTTGTCCACCTGGCGCGCATCCCTTTGCACTTGCAGATGATAATCCTAGAATATCAGCGAACTGGAGAAATCCCTCCCAACAAAGCCAAGATGCTTCGAAAGTTCGCTTCCCATATGGTGAAACGAGACAGAGTGCGACAGGCAGCACGAGTCGGGCTGGACCCAAAGCAGCGAGTACTAGGGCAACTGGCATATAGGAGCCTTAAAGCTGGTTACTACTTGTCGCTTCCAGAGAGCCTTGCCAAGACAATAGTCGGTGATGCTGTTCAGAATCTTCGTGCCGAGGGGGGTATATCATCCGACATCCCCGTTGATACTGTGTGGCAGGAAGTCTTGTCGAACAACTTTCTTTCCGTGTATCGAAACGGAGGACGTCGGCAGTCTGCCCCTGCTGCAGAATGGCTTCATCAGGTGTTATTTGACTATTTCCTTGCATGCGAAATCATTCGAGTGCTGATCATTCCTGGGACAAAAGAGGCCTTTACTATGAGGCAAAAGCTGGATGTAGTGGGAATATGGGATCAGCCTTGCCAAATAGCGCTGGGACTCGTCGACTCTCAGCAAGGAGCGACGTTCTTGGAAATCCTGGTTCGAACTGCTCCAGATTTGGCTCGGCGCTCATTCACAGGGCAGAGTGAAGAGGATGCTGCTGATCTGTCAGATGCGATAGTATCCCAGTACACCCAGGATGACAAGTGGGATGAGGAAACACTTGCACGAGTTTCACTTGAGCTTTCCTATGTTCCTATCGTGGATAGTCTCATAAACGCCTTCCGAGCATGCCAGGAGTACAAGCGTCAGTCGATAGCAAAGATTGTCTCTTGCATTGCCCGCGAACATTACGGCTCACCTGGGGCTGAAAGATTCCAAGATATATTGGAATCTTGGATAGCGAATAGAAACGAGTTGATCAAGTTCTACTCAGCGGTTGGACTCTGGGAGCGAAATCGTGGGCGCGCTGCTGGTGTGCTTCGAAAGCTGCACAAGCGTGGCTCCCCCGAGGTACGGGGGGTGGTTAATGATCTAGCCGATGAGTGGAGTTTGCGTTGAATATTTGCCTTGGCTACCCCAAACTCACTGCCCTCCCACCGCGCTCCACGCGGCGCATACGGGTAATGCCTGTAGGTACTCGTGACGGCGCTGCCTGTTGGGTTGGGTGACGTGAACTTGAGCCAGAGACCAGCACTCGAATAACAAGGAGATTTGATGGACAACAATTCACCTCACACTCATCAGCAAGCCAAAGGCAATTATATTGCCCAAGCTGCCGACGGCAGCACAGCCATTGTCGGTGATGTTCATATCCACACTCGCTCTCAAGCTGAGGAGTTACGCGAGTACTTGGCTCAAGCCGTTGCCGCCTACGAGGCGCGTATGTATCAGCTTATTGCCACCCGAGCCGCTCTACCAGAACACCCCTACAAGCTCCTCCACCCCTTCAAAGTCGAAGACGCCGACACCTTCTTCGGCCGCGACGCTGCCACCGAAGAACTGTACGAAAAGGTGTTGAGCAGTCGCCTCACTGTTCTTCACGCTAGAAGCGGCGCTGGCAAGACGTCGTTGCTCAACGCCGGCTTGTCACCTCGTCTCATCGGGGAGGGACACCTGCCAGTCTATGTTCGGACCCGCGCCTACGAAGAGGATCTGGCTTTGGCTGCCAAGCGAGCTATTGCCCCCCCCTCCCATGTCACTTGGCCAGAGTTGATGCCCACTCTCTCCTTGCACGAGTTTCTGAGCTTGGCCTGCACCCATCTCAACCAGACGCGAGAATTGGTCGTCATCTTTGACGGGTTTGAAGAGTTCCTCGTTTCCCTGCCTGAACCGGGTTTACGTTTACCCTTCATCAGTGCTTTGAGCGATTGCTGCGAGGATCAATCTCTACCTGTTCGCTTTATTATTGCCCTTCGCCGAGAGCATATCTGGGATCTAGATGAATTTCAGCAACTCTTTCCTCGTATCCTGCAAAACCGCTATGGGTTGCCGCTGATGACTCAATCTGAGATAGTAGAAGCTATCACTGGGCCCGTTTCACAACTGCGAAGAGAGGCATCGTTTGAGCCAGCGTTGCTGGAGACACTGCTCGATGATCTGGGCCGAACAGATGTGGAACTGACTCATTTGCAAATCGTCTGCACCAAGCTCTTCGACTCTCTGCCCAAAGAGAAGAGAATCATTACCGTTGATCTATACCGGTCACTAGGGCAGATAGAAAGGATACTGACCACCTATCTGAATGATACTCTGTCGAAATTGCCACATCATAAGCGTTCTGCAGCTCGCAACATCTTGAAAGCGCTAGTCAGTTCCGAGGGCACAAATCGAATCTTGAATCTAGCGGCTTTGGAAATGCAAGTCCCCCAGGATCCGAACTTGCTTGAAGATGTTCTGGAACGCTTGGTGGACACACGTCTACTACGCCGAGAGGAAGATACTGAGGTAACAGAGTATGAACTGGCTCACACATATCTAGCAGAGGAGATCATTCATTGGATTGGTCGGGATGAACTCGAAAACAAGAGATCTCAGGCACTCTTGCAACGTGGATTAGTCGACTGGCGTGTGCATGGGGCACTGGTAGATGACGATCGACTTGACATCCTGCGTGACCACGTGCAATACCTTGCTCTGGATAGTGAGGCTCAAACACTGCTGCTAAACAGCGCTCTGGGCCAAGGGCACGATGTCGGCTTTTGGGTTGGGCAGGTCGAAGACAAAGAAATCGCCGTAGGGCAGATTGCAAATCGGTTGGTTGACAACCGGCATTTACGCAGAAAAATCACTAGTGATCTCAGATCCAACTTGGAGCGGCCGCTACGCCGTCCTTTGTTCTCAGCTCTTTTGAAAACCTTCGACAATGTGAAGGGCACCAAGAGACGTAGTACGGCCAGGGTGCTTTGGGCGTTGCGATCTTGGCTGTCTATCGAAGAACTGCTGCGCGTTGTAGGTGTTCTGGCGCCAGTTTGGGCGGTTCAGAGTATTCCCTTTGTTCTGGTCTTGATCTTTCTACTCCTGGGCGGCTCACGAATATGGACGTTCCTGACCAGGGAACAAGCTATACCGGTTAGTTGGGTGCGTGTTCCTGAGGGAAGCTTCACTATGGGGTTCGACCAGACAGAAGCTGACTTCGCCCGCACTCTGTGTCTCGAGGGAGGGGTCTTTGATGAATCCGACTGTCCCGACCCCGAGAAATTGCTTAGGTGGTCGGGGAGACAAACCGATGCACGGTTGCCAGCTTTCGCCATTATGGACAACGAGGCGACCAACGCACAGTATAGACGATGCCTCGATGCTGGTGTCTGTCAAGTATCTGAGGATTGGAGCTATGACAGTGACGGTGTCAACAAGCCGGCCACAGGAGTGAGCTGGACCGAGGCTATGCTCTTCTGCCGGTGGCTGGGAGGTCGTCTACCGACCGAGGGGGAGTGGGAAAAAGCAGCTCGCGGTCCTGATGGTAGCTATTTCCCGTGGGGCAATGACTGGGATTCATCTATGGCAAACCTTGAACGTCAGATACCTGGAAGCGCCCACGTTACTAGATATGCTGAAAGCGACATCGGCTATTATGGCGTCAAGAATATGGCCGGAAATGTGCGCGAATGGACGGCAAGTGTAGGGTATCCTCTTCCCTCAGGCGGAGTATTCGCCAACAGCGTTCTAATGCCCGACCAGGTGGATGAAAACATACCAGTCGTTGTACGTGGTGGATCCTGGACTAATGAGCGTTCAGTAGGGATGGTGGCGATGCGCGGGACAGATGCCATCTATATGCGGAGGCCAGAAACCGGCTTCAGATGCGTCTGTCCCACTGGGATGAGTTGCGAGTCGCCTTTTGGGGCTTGGTGGATATGGTTCGGCGAGTACTGAACCGCCCAGTGGTCTACAAGGCTCTGGGGACACTCTTGCTTTCGGCAGGGATGATCCTCGGCTGTTCCTTGAGCGGCAGGCTCGCTCGGGAAGCGATTGACAGTCAGATCGCCCAGCGACTGGACTACTTGGTTATTATCAGTACGCCGGTATTTGAGTTGCCCCCGGCCACTCCTCTGCCTACGTTTACACCTGTTCCTACGCCTGTACCGACGGCTACACCCACACCAACACCGCCACCATTACCGGCCACAAGGTTGTCAATCCCTGCCATTGGTTTGAACATTCACATTGTGGAAGCATTTCCAACCACCGTGACTTCTTGGACCGGGCAGCAGAAGCTTGTATGGAAACCCGTTTCGTACGCTGTTGGGCATTACAGTACCAGCGGATACCCCACAGAAGGAGCTAACATCGTTCTCGCTGGGCACAATAATACAAAAGGAGCCGTATTCCAGCGTCTATCTGAATTGCGCATTGGTGATGAAGTGATACTCTACACGATGGACGATGAGTTTCACTATAGAGTCCACGAGAAGATAATCTTCCCCTATCTAGGGGTTGAGGAGCAGGGAGATGCCAAGTTGCAGTTCTATGCTGCCCCTAAATCCTCCGAAATAGTTACTCTGATTTCTTGCTGGCCATATGCTACCAACGCTGAGAGGATTGTAGTGATAGCAGCTCCATCATCTGATTAGTATGTCAACCAGCATATCGCTGCGCAAAGCGCTTCGTACAATACCATGCTTCCAGTCTCTACCTGCGCAAGAACTGGACGCCGTTGCCACATGCCTGATCCGCAGAGACTACCAGCCTGGTGATCGGCTTTGGCGCGCAGGGACTCGCGTGGATTTCATGGGAGTCATTCAAAAGGGTGAAATCGTCGTTGAGTATCGAGCGAACGGTTCGGCCAGACGTTCCACCCACTTGACGGCAGGTTCTTGCTTTCAGCCACCCGACTGGAACGCTGAAAGGAATGTATCGTCTGTTTCAGCCTATGCCGCGACTGACGTGACCCTATATGCCCTGCACTCGGAAAAGCTCCGCACTTTGCAGTCAAGATGCCCCACTCTAGATGCTGTTTTGACCCCGGCATACCAAGGTCGCATTCGTGGGCCACTTTGGGGTAAGCTGTGGGCGGTGATTGTTGCCGTGGTGATTGTTCTACTCGTCTGGCACGATGCTACCAGGGCATTGTCGGGCGCCTTCTACCTGGTTTCCGACGAATTGCCTCCTCCTGTTGGCTATCAGGAGATTTTCTTACTTAGCTATGCTATGTTTCTTGATCCGCAGGCAGCGCACACCTACAACAAAGAGGGCTACACCTGGGCTCAGATGGCCAGCAAGCGGCTTGCGATTGCCTCCTTCGCCCAAGCTTTGAGCGTTGACGGTGCCAATGGGCCAGCCCTTAATAACTTGGCTGCCATTTACTTCACCGATGGAATTGCCCACAAAGCCACAGCCTTTCAGCAAAGGGCGGCCGAAGCCGATCCGAATACTGCGGCTATACGATACAATCTGGGCCTCATGTTGACCGAACAGGGTGACTACCTTGGAGCTGCCCGTACATTCAAGGAGGCAACTCGCATCGACCCAAATTGGGCATTGCCTTACCTCCACCTGAGCTTCATTAACTTGCAGATAGAGGATTATGGCCAAGCAGAGCAAGCAGCTCGCACTGCGGCTCTCCTAGATCCTGCCCAGCAGTCGGCCCACCTGAGTCTGGCGATAGCACTGTATCAGCAAGGTAAGAGTCAGGAGGCGCATACGTCTATCGGGCGCGCCATGGAGATGAACCCTGATGATGTTGTTTCCAGATTCTATCAGGCTTTGATTCTGCATGATCTAGGAGATCATAATCAGGCGTTACTCATACTTCGACAGCTTCTTAACTCACCCGCAGGCGCTCAACAGAGAGCCCGGATAGCAAGTGAGATTGAGAGTATACTTCGTTTCTCGGAGCCGTTGTCCGGAGATCAATGACCCGGTGAGCGATGCTGACCGCCAGAATACACTATACGAGGAGGGACCTATGTAACTTGCCACGTGCAATTCACCAACGAAAAGTGTGATGGAGTGTTGATCAAGCTCGTTATGTAGAAAGGGGATATGAGATGAAAAAGCAACTTCTCTTCAGCGTTGTGTTGGTCATTGGTATACTACTGTCAAGTACTCTCTCAGCAGTCGCTCAAGGCCCAGATGATGTGTACGTGGATCCTAGCCGGGCAGAGGGAAACGAAGATGGAACTGAGGAACACCCCTACAATACTACCAGAGAGGGGGAGGCCTATGCACAATCTTTGCCAGATGGAGCAAATCTCCACGTCAAGAACGAAGATGGCACGTGGAGATCTCCTCAGTATGTGCCTCCAGTCGCCTCTGGTGGTCAAGGCGTCCCTTTGCCTCAGCTTGTGCTCTATATTCTTCTAGCAGTTCTCACTATCGGGCTGATATTGGCCGGCTGGCTATTCCGACGACGGGCCCGCCAGCTTGCAGGTTGATGTAAGCACTACAGGCTGCGCAGGAAACCGGTGATCTGCGCAAGGAAGATAACAGACTCAGTAGATACAGATTTCAATCACCCCGAGACCCCAAGGGTTTCAAAACAGGGTTTTTTGGCGAATTTGCGCTCGTTATGGGCAATCTTTCGCGGGCAACTTGTCGTCGCGAGACTCTTCGGGTCGGAAATTTGGATCTACTGAGACTGAATAATCTCGGCAATGCCTACAGCGACACAGGGTAGGTGGAGCGGGCCATTGGGTGCTACCAGCAGCCCTCGCCATCGCCCGCGAAATCGGCGACCGGCGCGGGGAAGATAATCATCTGGGCAACCTGGGGAACGCCTACCGGAACCTGGGGCAGGTGGAACGCGCCATCGAGCACTACACCCAGGTCCTCGCCATCGCGCGCGGAATCGGCGACCGACGTAATGAAGGAATCTGGTATTGGAACCTGGGACTCTTGTACGAAGAAAGCGACCCCGCCCGCGCCACCGAACTCGTGCAAGTCCTCGTGGGCTTAGCGCGAAATCGGCCACCCAAACGCCGAACCAGACGCCGCTCGCGTCCGCGCCCAGCTGGAAAAAACACACTACCCGTAGAGGCGCGGCTCAAAGGGGATCGCCAGATCTCCGTTCCGGCGGGAGCGTTTATCTGGAGGCTCGCAGCGGATCATAATCCGCCGCCCCCTGATTTCCAATTGAGCAGGAGACAGTGCAATGGACAAAGAGCGATTACGCGATCTGTTCGAAGAAGCGACAGTGGACTGTTACGACGAGGACGAGCAATTCACGGGTATTTTCTACGCCCTGGCCGAAGGAGACTTGAACTTTCCGCTCAAGGCCAGGGCGTTGGGAGACCTGGTGGAGGTTGTTGACTTGGATGGAAAGAACAGCAGTCCCCGGCGAGGCATCACAGCCCTCGTGCGCAAGGGAGACCAGGAATACCCGGTTGCCCTGGCCGATCTGGAATTTGTGGATCCAGACCCCGCCAGTGCAGAGTGGCTGGAGGTGTATCGGTACTGGCTGAGTTTGACGTGGTGAAACGATTTCCGTTGCCCCTCGTTCGCCGTGCATACCCTACCGCGCGACAACCGCCTCCACCGCCTGCTCCAAATCCTGCCGACCAGGTCGGGTATAGATGCGGGTTGTGTCCAAGCGGCTGTGCCCCATCAGATCGGCGACCTTTTCCAGCCCCACACCGGCATCCACCAGGTTCTTGGCAAACGAGTGACGCAACACGTGAGGTGTGAGATCACCTATTCCCGCTGCCTCTCCAATCCGTGACACGACTCGTTGAATCGCCCTCTTCCCCAACCTCTTTCCCTGCCGACCGACAAAGACCGCCGCTGCGTCCTTCTCGGGCCGCGCTTTCAGCCAGGCGGATAACGCTGCCCGCGCCTCGGCATTGAGTGGGACCGCGCGCTGCTTGTTTCCCTTGCCCATCACTGTCACCCGGCCGGAGCGGTCCCGTAGTTCAACATCCTCCACATTCAGGGTCGTGACTTCCTCTACGCGCAACCCTGTGTTGAGCATCAATTGAACCAGGGTGACATCCCTGCGTGCCCAGGTCAGTTCAGGCGGAGCGGGGCGCTCTTCCAGTTCCGCCAGGCGGGCCTTGAGTTTGGCGTACTCCAGCATCCGCTCCAGTACCCGATTCAGGGCAGCCTGCTGTTGACGGTCGAGCCAACGGGGTGGACTGCGCTGCTCGGCCACGAACTTGATGCCATTAGTGGGAGTGCCGGCGATGAGACCGGCGGAACGCGCCCAGGTCGTGTAGGCCCGCAGAGCGGCGATATGCCGGTTGACGGTGGCAGGGGCCAGTCCCTGAGTCGTGAGCATCCACTGGCGGTATTCGCGCACGTCTGTGGGGGTGAGTATTTCCGGCGCGAGCGGTTGGCCGTTAGTCTGGGTAAACCAGCGAGCGAAATGAGAGAGGTCGGCAGTGTAGGCTTGGACAGTGCGCGGGCGACGGTCCTGCGCTGCAAGCCAGTTTTGGAATGGTTGCAGGGTCTCGTTCATCGTTTGTCTCCCCAACTTATGCGACGCGAAAAAGGATAGATAAATGGGTCAAAAACAACGCTTATGCGTCCTGTTCGCAGTCTGCGACGACGGCTAAAGTGTCTTATGTACAGCAATTGTAGGATATGGCGACGCATAAGAAAAGTGTCTGAGGATGATAGGGGGTGACACGGACTGCCGATATCTTTTGAGTGATGGAGGCTGCTGGCACTGGTTGACAGCCTGGTAGAGAGAGTGTACACTTTGAAGGAATCTCATTCGAGTCAGTACACAGCACCCCGTGTTGCTGCGTACTGACATTACAGCATATACCACATGAAAGATTAGGTGCAACGCAATGACCTTGCACACAGGAGACCTACTTCAGGAGCGGTATCGCATCGTTTCTTCGCTGGGACAGGGGGGAATGGGCGCCGTCTACAGAGCATGGCACCTCAACCTTCATATTCCGGTCGCCATCAAGAAAATGATACCTCAACCCAATCTCGAAGCTCAAACGCTGACCCAACTTCGTCGCCAATTTCAGCAGGAAGCCGCTATTCTGGCCCACCTGCACCATCCCCATTTGGTCGGTGTGTCAATCAGCTACACTTGTAAACAAGCGCTCGGTTGCGCCCTTCATTTACCGCACAATCGCCAAGCGCAAGCCCTGGAGGAAGGACAATGAGTATGGATCTCACAAGCACTGTGCTCGTTGTGGATGATAACCTGGCTCTGCGTCAGGCTCTAGAGGACCTTCTCGCCGCCGAAGGCTACGATGTGGCTTGCGCCAGCAACGGTGTAGAGGCTTTGGCAAAAGCGACCCAACTCACCCCCGACCTGATATTATTGGACGTCATAATGCCGGACATGGACGGCTTTACAGTCTGCCAACGCCTGCGCGCCGACCCGCTGCTGGCTGATGTACCTGTCATCATGATCACGGCGCTGGCCGACCGCGACTCCCGCCTGCGCGGGTTTGAGGCCGGGGCCGACGACTATGTATCCAAGCCCATTGACACGCCCGAGTTGCTGGCGCGAGTGCGAACGACCACTCGACTCAACCGCTATCGCCGGCTGCTCCTCGAGCAAGTCCGTCGTCGGCAGATGGAAGAGGCACTGCGAGAAAGTGAGGAACGGTTCCGGAACCTGGTTGAGAATATGCCTATCATCTGCTTCACGTTCGACCAACAAGGCCGCATCCTGAGCTGGAACCACGCTGCTGAGAGGGTCTATGGATACAGGCTCTCTGGGATTTCGCGGGGAAGGGCCACATATAGGGGTACTCCAATCAGGCAAACCGGCGATAGCCCTCGAGGTCAAGGTACAAACGCTGGAATAGAGTTGCGACTCGCGGGATGCCGT
>Ga0164310_10000534_pt1 | contig 20309 bp, 24 predicted proteins | sample GuaBasSedimGuay1_FD_121795 | JGI IMG/M metagenome (GOLD analysis project Ga0164310, IMG submission 121795) | Subseafloor sediment microbial communities from Guaymas Basin, Gulf of California, Mexico - Guay1, Core 4569-9, 0-3 cm | ecosystem: Environmental > Aquatic > Marine > Hydrothermal vents... | reverse complement strand
TCTTGGGGTAGGCAACAATAAAGGCGCTAGATATGGGGGTTCGTAGTAGCGGCTTTAGCCGCTTTTGAGCCTTTTGGACGGCTGAAGCCGTCACTACGAACAAAAACGCCAGACTCCAGTAATGACTTTAGTCGTTTGGGCTGCATATCCATCGGCTAAAGTCGCTACTACGATGCCATATCACGCGGCGATGATGCTAAAACGGGAATTGCTGCTGATTCACTATCGGCGACTGGCGGATGCAAAGGTGGACACGTTGGTTCAAGCAACGCGAGTCGAGGGAGGCGGCGTGCTGGTGTTGAGCGGCGCTGCCCTGTCGCCAGAAAAGCTCCAGGCGCTGCTGGACGAGGTGGATTGCCCGGTACTGTTAGTGCGATAGGCTCGCACCTTGTACAACGGTCATAAAGAAAGGCCCCACATACGGGTGGGGCCTTTTTGCGATGGGCCTATCAACAGCCTAAGATTTTGGCTCCACATCCACAATATTGGGGCTGACAGGCTGGGCGGCATGTTGAGTTTTGGGCGCCTCGATCATTGGCGGCTCAATGTCGGCGTGCATAGTAGTCTGCCCGCGCAGGTAGGCCCCCTCGTTAAGTAGCAAAGAGTTGATAGTCAGGTCGCCCCATACCCGGCCAGTCTCTAGTATCTCCACCCGGTTGCCGGCGATATTGCCCTTGATTGCGCCCGAGATAGAGATGTTGTTGGCTTTGATCTCGGCAATGATCTTTGCTCCCTCGCCGACGACCAGGTTGCCGGTGAGATCAATGGTTCCCTCAACGATGCCGTCAATGCGGACGCCGCCATCGGACTGGATATCGCCTCGGAAGTGGGCATTGGGGCCGATGATGGTTTCGATCTTGGAGGCGGGGGCCGCCGGAGGTGTTTTGTCAATAGATGTTTTTTCTCTTCCAAACACGGGTTTTCCTCCTTATTTCGGATAGCTTTGGAATGATTCATTCGCAATTCGATAATACATCGGCCTTGGGTTTTTGTCAATCGTGGCCGACGACACGCTGGCGGGCCTCTGCCAGTGCTTGTTCCTCTTCTTCGCCCAGCGGTTTGGGCGAGAGCCAGCTTTGGACCGGTTTGGCATAGATGCGCGTCGCGCCCCGGCCATAGAGCGCCGAGAGGACGACGCCGTTCCCCTCGCCATCTGCCAGCGCCAGTGCAAAGCTCTGGTCGCCGCCGGTATCTTTAAAGGCGCGGAAGCGCACCATGCCCATGCCCTGTACGGTGTGGGCCAGGGTCTCGTCAACTTGCTGGGCGCGGGCCACCAATCGCTCGGTGCGCGCGTTTGTCTCTGCCAGGCGCGAGGCCAGGGTCTTTACCACCGCGGTCAGGTTGGCGTCATCTTCTCCTTCCACAGCGATAAAGGGCGTCTCGTCGCGCTGCTTCAGACGGCTTATCCGAGATTGCAAATCGAGTATCCACACGACGCCGACGATCACCAGGATCGTCAGGGCTACTACCCAGACCAACAATGTAACGTCCATAGATTTACCTCCTACTCTACCCGCACCGGCCCCAAGATGACGCGGTCGCCGGCCAGACTTCCCCCCAAGTCTACCACAGGAAGCCGCCGAAGGGAAGTCATCCCGTACATACCTACTTCCAGTTGGTAGTCGCCCGGTGGCAGGTCAGATGGCAGGGGCAGCCGGTAGGGGTCTTGCAGGGTCTGCCCCGGCAGCCACTTGGGGAACCACAGGTAAGTGGGGCAGGCTCCGCCCAGAGGGGTGTAGTCGTGCCCGGCGACGGGGCGGCCTGCGCCGTCTATCAGGTGAACAAAGATGGTATAGCTACTGCGGGGAGAGGCCAGAGCACGCCAAGTGAGGGTGAGGTGCAAGGGCCGCCCGGCCTGGACGGGCAGTGGTTCCTCCCAGAATCCCGCCCGCGTCTGCCAGCCCGCCCGCGCCCGCGCTCCCATCAGAGCTATCTGGTTGTCCAGGTTAGCCAGCGCCTGCTCCAGAATTTTTGCCGAGGGAGCGTTGGCGGGCGGCAATACGGTGACGGTCTCCAGTTCCAGCGTGGCCCCTCCGGTGGAAAGCTCTAGTTCTTCTCGCCCGCCGCTCAGGTCAGCGTAGCCCAAGCGGAGTGGGTATTCTCCCGGCGGTAGGGTGAAGGGGATCGGTAGTTCGTATCGCTCCGCCACCACCTCACCGGGCAGCCACTGGGTTGTGAGGAGGCGGCTGTCGGTGGTCCAGCGGGCTTGTGCGGGGCCGAGTTGGGCGTAGGGCATCCAGATGCCGTCCAGCGGCTGCGGCGCGCTCTGGTAGAGGATCAGCTCCAAATGCTCGCCCGCCTGGACGGTGTCGGCCGGCAGATCGTAGCCCAGGATGTGGACGCGGCCATCGGCCCAGACGTCGAGAGAGTGAGTGGGGGCGGTGTCCGTCAGTGGCGGCGCGATGACGCGGTAGAAAGGCCCCTCCGGTAGCAAGCGAAAACCGGCGTCTCGCACCGCAGGCCGGTAGTCGGGCAAGTAGATGTCGCCTTGCTCGATGTGCGCCCACACCGACTCGACCCACGGGTTGGCGGTGGAGACGTAAACCAGTTGCACGTCATCTTTATCTAGCGTCTCCCCCTGGGTGTAGGCGTGTACCCAGAGGGGTGTCAGGTGCTCCCAGTCTGAAAGCAGCACCGCGCCCTCGCCGCGTCCGGCAAAGCGCTCGTAGACGGCGGTGACGTATTCCTCGGCGACGGTGAAATCGCGCAGGGATATGCCACGAGTGAGGTTTAGGGTAGCCTGGTAGAAGGGCAGAATTAGCAATGAACAATGAACAATGAACAATGCACAATGGGCAATTGGGGATTTGGGGTTTGGGAGTTCGAGTTCGGCGATAGCCAGTGCGCCGAGGCCGGCGGCGATGGATAGCGCGACGAATGGCAGGAGCAGGTAGGCCATCACATCCTGGACGGTGTTGAGGGTAAAGAGTAGATGGATGAGGATGAATGAGCAGATGAGGATGGCGGACTTTGGTGCGCGGTAGACGAGCCAAATCAGTCCGGCGGCGATCAAGATAATGACGGGCAACGGGAACTGGAGCCGCAGGAGCGACCAAAAGACCAACGCGCGGTCGAGTTGATCGGCCAGGCCAAAATGGAAGAGGTTGACGCGCAACCCCCTGGCGGTGATGTGCCCCCAAAACCCCTCCCAGGTACGCATATCGGTGGGGCCGAAAGGGGCGCTGGGGCTGCGCAGAGGGTAGTAGAGGAGCGGGGATAATCCCAAGAGCAAGCAACCGAGCAGCAACAACAACGTCCGCCACTGGCGCAGGATGCGGGGCCGCGCGGTCAGGACAAAGAGGCCATAGGCGGGGACGCCTATCAGCGTGACCGGGTGGTGAGCGGCAGCCAGGCCCAGGGTGAGGGCAAAGACAGCCAGCCAGCAGTCGTTATCGGTGCGCCGCCAGCGAATGAGGAGCCACATGTGAGTGGCGGCCAGCGCCGCGCTGACGATGTGAGCGTTGGCGTGGATAGAGTGCTGCCAAAAGTCGGGGGCGGCGGCGAGACACAGGGCGGCGAGGAGTGAAGCGTAAAACGTGAAACGTGAAACGTCAAACGTCAAGTGTGAGGCGCTGAGGTCAGAGGTGATCAGGTAGACGGCGATGACGGTCCAGGCGCCCACCGCCGCCGCCAGCAGGTTGGTGCGGAAGGCTATGGCGCCGAACGGCGCAAGGGTCTGCCAGAGCTTGGCCAGCAGGGTGTAAAAGGTATAGCCGGGCGGGTGGGCGATCCCGGCGATGGCGGGGATGAACTGATACTCGGAGGGATCGCCAAAGAGAGTGGCCGGAGCGGCGGTGGCGGCGTAGAGGGTAAAGACGGCCACAAAGAGCAGGGCCGGAACGAGAATGTTGGATAGCGGGCGCCGGTCGCTGGACGTCATCGGTCGGACCTCCGCGTTGGGGATTGCAGCGACCCGATGACTCTTTGCAAATCTTCTTGGGAGACGGCGCCGCGCCGCAGCAACAACGGAGGAGAGAGGGTGCAATCGAGAAGGCTGGATGGGACGCCTCCCCGGCAGGGGCCGCCGTCGAGGATCAGTTCGATCCGCCCACCCAGTTGCGCCTCGACCTCTTGGGCGGTGATGGGGCTGGGCTGCCCTGAGAGGTTGGCGCTAGTCACTGCCAGTACCCCACCCGCATCCCGAATGAGTGCGCGGGCCAGCGGCAGGCCGGGCACGCGCGCGGCGACGGTGGGGCCTTGGCTGATTGTATCGGGCACGATGGCGGTTTTGGGTAGCACCAACGTCAGTCCACCGGGCCAGAAGCGCGCGATCAATTGCCTGACCTGGCGGCTAAACTGAGGTGGGAGCATGGCGACGCGGCTCAACTGGCCGGCGTCGGATAGCAGGAGCGGGATGGGTCTATTTGATGGGCGTTGCTTGGCTTTGTACAGGCGGGCCACACCGTCCGCGTTCCACGGAGACGCCGCCAACCCGTAGACGGTGTCGGTGGGAAAGGCGACCAGCCCCCCGTTTTTCAACACCTCGGCGGCGCGTGGCAGGGCGTTGTCGCTGCCTGTGTGAATGATTTCTGTCTTCATCGGTATCAGGGGGCAAGTATAACACGGCCCATGAAGGCCGTCAAACGAATGTCACTCCGCCTATGCAGGTTTAGGGCCCAGCGGCTGACCAGGCGCGCGCGTTCAGGAACCGGATCGCCGCGCTTCCGTTTCCAAAGCCGCGCACCCACAGCCCCACGTTGCCCGCCAGCCAGGTGTCGTCCTCGACGGTGGCGGCGTATTCGTCGTTGACGTAGAAACGGCAGGTGTATCCCGCGCAGGCCACGCGCAGCAGGTTGGACTGCTGGCCTCGATGAACGTGGGGGAACTGCTGCCAGCTCACAAGTTCTACCTCCTCATCACCCGTCACCCGCAGGACGGCATAGTAGCCATCGCGGCCGACGGCAAAGGTATAATAAGCAGCATCATCCTGGGCGCGGTAGATCAGGCCGTAGCCGTGGCAGTCTGGGCCTGGGAGTGGGATGGCCTCAATTTCCAAAGTAAAGTCGCCGCTGTGATGGGGCAGCAGCAGCAGCATAGTCTCGTTCGGCGGGGCTTCCAGGCGCAGGGGGAGAGCGGCGGCCTGCCAATCCGGGAGGCGGGAGGGGCGAGGGCTGTTCCAGCCCAGGGCCAGCGCGACGATCAGAGCCAGCGCGCCCGCCAGCGCCAGGGCCGCCAGCCCCAGCTCGACGCGCCACAACCAGCGCGGGATCTGCTTAGCAAGCTCGTTCAAGGCGGTCTAGAACTCGTGTCTCCATAAACGCGGCTCGTCGTGTTCTTTCGACGCAAGTCGCGCCGCGCGCCTGGGCCATATTTAATGCCAGTCTAGTCAATTCTCTCAAGACGCGCCTCCTGTGGTTTGAGGGACAATGCGCTATCGGGGCGTATAAAGTACCTTGATTATGCCACTAAGCGACCAGTTTGTCCAGCCGGTCAGCCTAGTCGTCGGCAAATAGACACCTGGTATCGGTTACTCAATTTGCCTCTTGACAAAAATTAAGTTATATATTATAATTCTTAATATATGACTTGATTTTCTTAAGGAGAAAAAACAATGTATCCTGTCCCAACGGAATGTCCTGTTTGTCGTGACGGTTTACTGGTTACGCGACTGGCCTGCCGCAACTGTGGAACCGAGATGGAGGGTCGCTTCGCCATGGGGCGACTTTTCCAACTCACCCCGGAGCAACTCCATTTTGTAGAGATCTTTGTCCGCTGCGCGGGAAAGATCAACTGCATGGAAGAGGAGCTGGGCATCTCTTACCCCACCGTCCGCAGCCGTCTGGAAGAGATCATCCGCGCCATGGGCTACGAAGTGGTAGAGGAACGGGGAGCCGGTGACGAGCGTCGTCAAGGGATTCTAGGGCAATTGGCCCGCAAGGAAATCTCATCGGAAGAGGCGCTGCAGCTTCTCCAAGAATAGTAGTTCAATGCAAGGAGGTGTGTGATATGTCTGTACAAGTTTTGAGATTGGGCCTTCCTGTTCTAACAATGACCATTTCGGTGGAGCGGCCCCGCCGGCGAAAAAACCTCTCCCCGGTGGATGCTCCTGTGAAGGGCAAACTAGATCGTTTCGTGGGACGTTCTCATCCTGTTGCTGGAGCGGAACCAAGTCTGATAAAGCTACAAATATAGGAGGGGAATATGTTTGAGCAGATTATTGAGACTTGTGCAACGCCCCACGTCACCGTCACCGAGTGTCTGGGCAATCTGGTGGTGCGAGGCGCGGATGAGGAGCGGATTGCCGTCCATGCGCGAGGTGCGGAAGGCGAGGCATCCCTGGAGCAAGAGGGAGAAGCATTTACCCTCAAGGCCAGAGTTGATTGCTTCCTCACCTGTCCCCCGGACACTACCCTCACCGTCCGCGCGGTGCGGGGAAATCTAAAGATCGAGGGAGTGAAAGGGCCGGTCGCCATTGGTACCGTCCACGGCAACGCCAAGCTGCGCGCCGTCGGCCCCGTTGTCCTGGAGCAGACGTTTGGCAATTTGAGCGTCCGCCAGACGGCAGGGGATCTGAGCGCGCAGGTCGCGCGCGGGAACGCTCGCATCCGCCAGGTGGATGGCTCAGCCTCGCTGGAGCAAATAGATGGCAACTTGGCGATCGAAGGAGTGCGCGGCGACCTGGCAGCGAGCCGCGTGTGGGGAAACGCCCGATTGGGGCCGCCCTTTTCTCCTGGCGCTGTCTTTAGCTTGAGCGTCGGCGGCAACCTAACGATCCGCCTCCCGGCAGATTCCAGCCTGCGTCTGGCCTTCCACGCCGGCGGTGGAGTTCACTCACGCGTCCCCGGCCTGGCCCTGGAGAAGATAGAAGGTGAGACGCAAAGCATTTTGGGCAACGGCGAGGCCAGCCTGGAAGCACAAGTTGACGGGCGCGTCTCCCTGCGACTCTCAGAGTTGGGCGATCATCTGGCGGATGATCTACCGTTCGATTTTGTGGCCGATATGGAGGGACTGAGCGCGCAGATCGAAGCTCAAATCGCCGCGGCGACGGCGGAGCTGGAGGCTCGACTGGAAGAGAGCCTGGGCCGCATAGATAGCGAGGAGGCGCGTCTCCGGGTAGAGCGAGTGGCGGAAAAGACGCGCCAGAAGGCACAGAAAGAAGCGGAAAAGGCCCGCCGGAAGGCGCAACACGAGACGGAAAAAGCTCGCCTGCGGGCAGAGCGAGCCGAGCGTCGCTGGCGACGAGCCAGCGGTCAGCGCCCTCGCCCCCGCTCGAAACTCATCTCGGATGAAGAACAGATGCGAGTACTGCGACTGGTGGAAGAGGGCAAGATCAGCCCAGAGCAGGCTGCCGATCTCTTGGCCGCGATGGAAGGGCGCTGATTGATTTAGGATTTGTTGATTCGAGATTGACGGGTTTTTGCGTATTTCAAATCTCAATCTTGTGGCAGACGCTATGCTTGTTTCTTGGGAGATCACGTAAATGTCAAACTACAAACTACTGGAACACATTCGCAATATCTATGCCGAGTACCCCCGCCAGTTCTGGATCCTCATCTTGGGCGTGTTCATTGACCGGCTCGGCGGGGCGCTCATGTTCCCCTTCCTGACGCTCTACATCACGCAAAAATTCAGCGTGGGCATGACGGAAGTTGGCTTGATCTTTGGGCTGGTCTCGCTCTCGAGCATTGTGGGCAGCGTGTTGGGCGGCGCGCTGACCGACCGCTTTGGTCGCAAGGGCATGGTGATCTTTGGTTTGCTCATCAGCGCGTTCATCAACTTGATGGTGGGGTTGGTGAACTCGATCGAGCTTATCTACGTCGGCGCGCTGTTCATTGGGCTTTTCGGCAACGCCGGCGGGCCGGCGCAGCAAGCAATGGTCGCCGATCTGTTGCCGGAGGAGAAGCGCGCCCAGGGATTCGGCCTCCTGCGGGTGGTCGTCAATCTCGCCGTAGTCATTGGGCCGGCGATTGGAGGACTGTTGGCCACCCGATCATACCTGCTCCTGTTCATCTGCGACGCAGTGGCCAGCACGATCACGGCCGGCATCGTGGCCCTGGCGATTCGAGAGACCAAGCCCGCCCTCCGCGAGGGCGAGCCTGAGCAAACGATGGGCCAGGCGTTCGGCGGCTACCGGGACGTTTTGCGGGACGGCGCCTTCGTCCTGTTCATCGGGGCCTGTATTCTGATGACCACCGTCTATATGCAGATGAACACCACACTGTCCGTATATCTGCGGGACGTTCACTCGGTCTCTGAACAGGGTTTTGGATACATCCTGAGTCTCAACGCGGCGATGGTTGTTCTGTTCCAGTTCTACATCACACGCCGGATCGCCAGATACAAGCCGTTGATCGTGATGGCTGCGGGCACGCTACTGTACGCGATTGGGTTCGGTATGTATGGCTTTGTTTCGGCCTACGTTCTCTTCCTGGCGGCCATGGTCATTATCACCATCGGCGAGATGCTGGTCGCTCCGACCTCCCAGGCGCTGGTGGCCGAGTTAGCGCCGGATGATATGCGGGGGCGGTACATGGCGGTCTTTGGATTCAGTTGGGTGATCCCGTCGGCCGTGGGGCCGCTCCTGGCCGGGTTGGTTATGGACAACTTTGACCCGCGCTGGGTCTGGTACGCGGGCGGGCTAGTGGGTTTGATAGCAGCTTGGTCGTTCGCTCTACTGCAGCGCCGTGTCAGGTAGCCTGCCAGTCCGGCCGGTCAGTGGATCGACATTGACGCTCCACTCAGCGTGGAAATACGCGATGCGGAACAGACGACTGAAAATCTGGCGTGCTAAACTCGATAAGGAGAAACTTGTGAATGAACAACGACAAATACTAGAGCTAATCGAGTCTGGGGGAATCAACGTTGAGGAGGGAGTGCGGCGGTTGGAAGCGCTGGCAGAGACCGCCGCAGCGCCCAAGCTTCCTCCCGCTCCTCGCCCGGCCCTGGTGCGCTGGCTGTGGCAAGGTATGTTCTGGATCGGAGTGGCGCTGCTGGCGTGGGGCGGGTGGCTGCTATCCTCCTCCTACACCGGCGAGGCTGCCACTGCCGGACGGTTGATCTGGGCCTGGGTGGTCTTTGTTCTAGGAGTGCTGGGCGTGATGCTAGGCTGGTGGTTGCAACAGGCCCGCTGGCTCTACGTGCGGGTGCGCCAGCACGATGGGCCTAACATCACCCTGGCCTTCCCACTGCCGCTGGGCCTCGTCACTTGGGGGCTGCGCATCGCCCAACCCTTTGTCCCCCAACTGGAAAATGCAGGGGTGGACAAATTGTTTCTGGCGATGCAGGATGAATTACGAGACGACCATCCTTTCGTCGTGAAAGTAGACGATGGAGAGAATGGTGAGCAAGTGCAAGTTTATTTTGGATAGGGGGACAAATCCGCAAGTTGTGGGCGATTGATTTATCTGGATCAGGAGGCGCAAAATGACGAAGGCACCAGAAGAACGGCTAAAGATTCTCCAGATGTTGGAAGAGGGCAAGATCAGCGCGGAGGAGGCGACCACGTTACTGCGGGCGCTGGACGGAGGGCAGCGCCCTGGCTCCGGGACTCCCGGCCCGACTGGCGAGAACCGCTACCTTCGCATCCACGTGAGCGACGTGAACTCGGGCAAAAGCAAGGTCAACGTGACCATCCCGATAGGTTTGGTGAGCGCGGGCTTGCGCATAGCAGAGCGGTTCGCCCCCGAGTTCGACGGCCTCGACACACAGGAACTAGAGGAATTGCTCGCCAGCGGCATGACGGGCAAGATGATCGAGGTCGTGGACGAAGAGGACAACGAACTGGTAGAGATCTACGTGGAGTAGGCTTGATTCTCCGACTTTAGATTCAATAATCCTGGCCGAGCAATCTCATCACACACCCTTCGACAGGGGCGGCGCGCGCTGCGCCGCCCCTGCGGCTGTTTAGTTGCCTCTCTGCTCCGATGATGCTATAATCGCTGCTAATCGCCAATCTTGGAGTATGTGATGAAACTGAATCGAGAAAAAGTCGAGCACATCGCCGATCTGGCCCGGCTGGCCTTGAGCGACGAGGAAAAAACCCTCTACCAGGAGCAGCTTTCGGCCATCCTAGAGTACTTTGAGCGCCTGCAGGAACTGGATACCGGCGCCATTCCCCCCACGGCGACCGTCCTGCCGCTGCGCAACGTGATGCGCAATGACGAGGCCAAGCTTCCCTTCCCCTGCGAGGATATTCTGGCAAACGCCCCTGCCGCCGAGGAGGGATGCTTCAGGGTTCCGGCGGTATTGGAGTAGAGCTGTGGAACTCTGTCAACTGACCATCCACGAGGCCCACGACCAGCTGGCCACCGGCGCGATTTCCGCGCTCGAACTGACCGAGGCGGTGCTAGCCCGCATCTTGGCGATAGATAACGACGTCAAAGCCTACCTGACGCTGACGCCGGAGAGCGCGTTGGATCAGGCCCTCGCCGCCGACGCGCGCCGCGCCGCCGGCGAAGACGGCCCGCTGCTGGGCATCCCACTGGCGATCAAGGACGTGCTCTGCACCGAGGGCGTCCCCACCACGGCCGGCTCTCGCATCTTGGAGAATTTCGCCCCACCCTACGACGCCACCGCCATAGCGCGCCTCAAGGCCGCCGGAGCGATTCTCCTGGGCAAGACCAACACCGACGAGTTCGCTATGGGCTCCTCGACGGAGAACTCGGCCTTCTTCACCACGCGCAACCCCTGGGACCTGACCCGCGTGCCGGGCGGAAGCAGCGGCGGGAGCGCGGCCGCCATCGCCGCCGGCGAGTGCCTGGGCGCGCTGGGCAGCGATACCGGCGGCAGCGTGCGTCAACCGGCGAGCCTGTGTGGAATCGTCGGCCTCAAGCCCACCTACGGGCGAGTCAGCCGCTACGGGTTGATCGCCTTCGCCTCGTCATTGGATCAGATCGGCGTGCTGGCCCAGGATGTCACCGACGCTGGTCTGTTGCTGGAGGCCATCGCCGGCCACGACCCCTGCGACTCTACCTCGTTGGACGCGCCGGTTCCCGACTATGCCGCTGCCCTAACCGGCGACGTGGAGGGAGTGCGGGTGGGCGTGCCTCAGGAGTATTTCATCGCAGGAATGCAGCCGGAGGTGGAGGAAGCGGTGCGCGCGGCAGTGAACGTGCTGTCCGACCTGGGGGCCGAGGTGCGCGAGATCAACCTGCCCCACACCGACTATGCGTTGGCGGTCTATTACCTCATCGCGCCGGCGGAGGCCAGCGCCAACCTGGCCCGCTACGATGGTGTGCGCTATGGCCTGCGGGTGGATGGCGACGGGCTGATCGAGACCTACAAGGCGACTCGGGGGCAAGGGTTCGGCCCCGAGGTCAAACGGCGCATCATGCTGGGCGCTTACGCCCTCAGTGCGGGCTACTACGACGCCTACTACCTCAAAGCGCAAAAAGCGCGCACCCTCATCAAGGCCGACTTTGACTCGGCCTTTGAGCAGGTGGACATCGTCGTCGCTCCCGCCACTCCCACCACCGCCTTTCCCATCGGCGAGAAAGTGGACGATCCATTGCAAATGTACCTGGGCGACGTGTTCACGCTTTCGATGAATCTGGCCGGCATCTGCGGGTTGAGCCTGCCCTGCGGCTTTGACGATGCCGGTCTCCCCATCGGGTTACAGGTGATGGGGCCGCCGCTGGGCGAGGAGACTGCTTTGCGTGTGGCCCACGCCTACGAGCAGGCGACGGAGTGGCACAGGCAAAGGGCAGTATTGTGAGCGATAAACAATCGCTAAACAACGAATCAATACCAAGAAACAAGGAGCAAAAATGAAAGGCATCATCACCATCGCCGGATACGGTACCCGATTCCTGCCGGCATCCAAAGCAGTTCCCAAAGAAATGATTCCCATCGCTGGAGTGCCCCTGATCCAGTACCACGTGGAGGGGTTGGTGGCGGCCGGCATCACCGAGATCATCGTCGTCGTGCGCGGGGGCAGCGAGGCGGTCCAGCACCACTTTGCACCCACCCCCGACCTGGAGCGACATCTGGAGGAATCGGGTAAGCTGGAACTATTGGACGATATGCGCCACATCTCCCAGATGGCCGAAATCGTCTTTGTGCGCCAACCGGAGAGCCTGCCCTACGGCAACGCTGCCCCGGCCCTCGCCGCCCGCAACTGGCTGACCCCCGGCGAGCCGTTCTACTACATGTTCGGCGACGACATCATCATTGCCGACGCGCCGGTGCCGCAGCAAATGCTCGATTCATTTAACAATCATCAACCGGCGGCCGTCCTCGCCACCCAAAGCGTGCCGGACGATGAAACGCATCTTTATGGCTGCATCGAACTGCAACCCGGCAGCGATAACGTGATGAAGCGCATCATTGAGAAACCCGCGCCCGGTGACGCCCCCTCCAATTGGGTTCAGATCGGCCACTTTGTTTTCACACCGGAGCTGTTCGACGTGCTAGAGACCCTGGAGACCGGGAAAGGGGACGAACTTTGGCTGGCCGACGCGGTAGACCGGCTGGCGGCTCGTGCAACCGTTATCGTGCAGCCCGTCGAGGGCAAGTGGATGGCGGCCGGCGACCCGCTGCGCCAACTGAAAGCCTGCATCGAGATGAGCCTGCGGCGCGACGACATGCGAGATGGATTGATCAAGTATCTCCGTTCGCTTGACCTGTGACCACGATGGACGCCGCCGTAGAAAGTTACGCCGGATATCGCCACCCGGAGCGGCCGCGCGCTTTCCTATGGGAAGGTGAGCGCTTGACGGTGGAGGCGGTGGAGCAACAATGGCGCACACTGTCTGGCCTGACCTTCACCGTCCACACAGCCGACGGCCGCCGCTTCACCCTGGCCTACAATGAGGCTGCTGACGAATGGAGCATCCGCCCCAGTTGACCAAAGGAGCTACCTATGGCAATCCTACTTGGCATCCTCCTCGTTCTCGCCGCCGGCATCTTGCCGATGGCCGTCTATGCGCTCATCCTGTGGTGGTTTGATCGCTACGAGAAAGAGCCGCTGGGTTTGCTGATCGCCGCTTTTCTGTGGGGCGCGATCCCGGCCATCATCTTCTCCCTCATCGCCCAGCTCGTTCTAGATATTCCTATCTCCTACTTTGTCTCGCCTGCCGCGTCCGACTTGGTGGGATCGGTGCTCATCGCCCCGCTCACTGAGGAGATTTTCAAAGGAGCGGCGCTGTTGCTTCTGCTGCTTCTCTTCCGCCGCGAGATTGATAGCCCCCTCGATGGCATCATCTATGGCGGGCTGGTGGGATTTGGCTTTGCCGCCGTGGAGAACGTGCTCTATTTCAGCAGCGAGCTGGCAGAATCGGGGCTGGGCGGCGTCATCTTTCTGGCGATACTCCGCGCCTTTGTCTTTGGTTTCAACCATGCCCTGTTCACCGGCCTGACCGGACTGGGGTTGGCGCTGGGGCGCACCTCGCCCAACAAACTGGTGAAAGTTGGCGCGCCGGTCGCGGGCCTGCTGGCGGGGATGGCGGCGCACGGTATCCACAACGGCAGTGTGTCGTTGGGCGCCGAGCTATGCTGGCCTTGCCTGGTCGCCTTTGCCTCCGACTATGGCGGCGTGTTGATATTGCTCGCCATCATCATCTGGAGCTCGGTGCGAGAACAACGCTGGATCACCACCTACCTGGTCGAAGAGGTGGAGCTAGGCACGTTGAGCCAGAAGGATTACGACGTGGTTTGCTCCTATCTCGAACGAGTGGCGGTGCGGATGAACGTGCTGTTCAGCGGCGATTTCCGGCGCTGGTGGAACCTGGGTCGCTATCACCGCCTAGCGACAGAATTGGCCTTCAACAAGCATCGTCTGACCCTTTTCCCTACGGAGGAGAACACTCGGGCGCACATCGTGGAACTGCGGAGGCAAGTAGCAGGGTTGGGAGACACACCCTAACCGGCTAGGCGCACAGAGAAAGCCAGAGCCGCCGCGCTTATTCGGCGGCTCTTTGTTGTTGTAGAGCGGCGGGCAGTGTCCCATCAGGATTTGGGGTGAGATCCGCCCTCGTTTTGCGCCTCCAATTCGCACTCTTATCGGTGTCTAGCGAATCGTTGGCTGGCTATCATCTGGAGGTTATGGCAAGGCCACAAGCCATACGATGAAGAGTATCATCTGCAACAGCGCGCTCGTCGTCGTCGCCCCAAGTTGTAAACGTTCGACGAATTGCATTCGAGTTTGAATCATTAACAAAGGTTCCACTGGTGCTGGCAAATTGAATACTCACCGAAACGCCCTACCTGTGGAACGTAGCACAAACGTTCTGTGTACTATGTTGTTTTCACACGCCTATTGACTGATGCTGAGGTTGACAAAGCATGTCCATTCTAAAGTCAGCCGTGAAGGATGGGGCAGTACCGATATTTGCGCGGAAAATTCGCGTGGGCGAGTTAAGTAGCCAGCACAGGTTTCTTTATAGAACACCGCTGGAGGATTATGGCTACGCCCGTTTGTGGCCCCTTTTGTGCCGAGAACTAGCTACCCTCCAGCCATCATCATCATAAGCATCACGCTATCGCCATCTTCCAGGGCCGTGTCAAGTTGGTCGTGAGTGACCCACTCCTTTCCATTGAGCAATATCTGGATCACCGGGTCCAGCTTGCCTTGTTCATCGTGTAACGCTTGTCTGGCTTTCCGGCCATACCGAACAACCAGATGCTCGATCAAGTCATTGACTGTTTCCCCGACAAACTCCACCTTCAACTCCTTGCGGCCTATCGCCTCGGGCAGCACCGGCAGGAAGAGTTTTAGATTCACCTTCATTGATTTCCTCCTGTCTATATCTGCTGAGTATGCACCCTTCGATTTCTTGGGGTCAACGCCTCCAGCAGGCTGCGGCCCGCTGCACGCTTCTTGTCCATACTGACCACCGCAGGCAATCTGTAAGTGAGCGCCCTAGGCTCGCAGAAGCGCACACACCAGGGATCAACGCCGCCGCACAGATCGCACTTGATGACCTGCCGCCGGTCCACATCGAAAGTGACCGCGCCGAAGGGGCAGGCCACCATGCACATCCGGCAGCCCACGCAGAGATCGTAATCCACGGCCAGCGCGCCCGTATCCGCGTCGCGCGAGATGGCCCGCACAGGGCAGATGCTGGCACACGCCGGTTCCTCGCACTGTTGGCAGATGATCGGCACATCCAGCCCTGCCCGCTCCCACTTGACGATCCGCACTGCCGACTTGGTGGGATTGTTTACATGCACGTGAAACACCGAACAGGCCATTTCACAGTTCCGGCAGCCGGTGCACTTTTCATAGTCTACGACGAGTATCTTGTTCATCATTTCGACCCGCTATTGGAATAGGCTCGCCACAATAATTTGAGCGGGTGGACCACGTCCCGGCCCGACCCGGCCCGCATCTGCATCTCACACCCGGCACAGTTGGTGATGCCCAGGTCATAGCCGGGCGACCGCAACTCCTCGAACAGATAGCGCCCAATCTCGCGCGACTCTTCCCGATGCGCGCGGCGCATGCCAAAAGAACCGGCCATGCCGCAGCATCCCCGGTCAATATCAATCGGCTCCATCCCTGGAATGAGCTCCAGCAATCGCAAGTTCTCCGGGCCCAGGTCGCGCACCCGCAAGTGACAGGGAGTGTGATAACCCACCCGCAGCTTCAGTGGGTCAAAGTCAGTGTCCAATTCGCCCCTCTGATGCAACGCCCACAGAAAGTCGCTGACATCCCGCGTCTGTTCTGCGACCAGCCGTGCATCGTCGCTCTCTGGCAGCAGATAGGGAAAGTCGCGCTCCAGCGCCGTGCCGCAACTGGGGCAACTCACCAGGATCGTGTACCCCTCCTGCGCCAGTGGCCCAAAGACTCTCAGTCTCCGGCGAGCGTACCGCTGGGCCAGTTCCTTGGCCCCGTAGGGAAAGCAGGCCACGCCACAACATTGATGTTCTGGCGCCAACACCCGGAAACCATTGCGCTCCAGGATACCTACGACCGCCCAGCTCAGTTCCGGATCGGTAAAGTTGGCATAGCAGCCGGGGTAGTAAACCACCGCGCGGCCAGAAGCGGGGGCGGACGACCGGCGACGGTATTGGTTCAAGAAGGTATTCCGGTGAAAGGCGGGCAGCTTGCGCTCCCGATCCATCTCGGAGACCCACTCCATCGGCAGGCGAGCCAACGGCCAGTTGAACAACCAGTTGCTCAGCGGTGCGGTCAGACTGGAAGCCTGAAACAGCGTGCCGATGTTGCAGTAGAACTGATCTTGCCACCTGGTAGCGCCTGCCTCCGCCTTGGCCTCAGAAATCATCGCAGGCAGGTCAATGTCGAGCGGACAACGCGCACCACAGCGCCCACAGGTTATACACTCTCGCAGCGAAGAGCTGTCCCCCCGCAGGAAAGCCGCCAAATAGTCGCGCGGCGTCCACCCCGTCTCTCCTCCATAGTAGGGCTGGGTCGGGCACTCGAGCAGGCAATTCCGACATCCTATACACAGGAACAGATCCTGATAGCGAGGATCGCTCAGCCATGCGCGTCGGCCATTGTCGAGCAGGATGGCGTGCATAGGCACATGTGCCGCATCACGGACAGGGGATGCGGGGGTGAGGGACCGTCCAACAGGGACCTCGCCCTTGCTGTCACCGCCTCGACGGGGAACACCCAACGCCACGCTGAGTGCGCCATAGCAGGCCTGAGACCGAGCCACGAACGCCGCTGCATCCCGGTCCCGCACCACGCGCTCGACACCGATCACCAGCACTATCTTGCTCGCTCGCTCCAGTATGTCGGATATGTTGAAAAGGTGCTGTACGAAAAAGACTGTTCCGTCTTTGGCGGCAGCAACGTTGACGCCTAGTACGCCGATGTCAGTAGATTGGCGGGGCGATGGAGTGATAGCTTGGGGACGGAAAGCCTCCCAGGCCGTCTCGGCCGAGGGAGGTTCGAGCTGCCAGTACCGCTCCACGCCCTGGTCTGGGTGGACGAACTGCTCGTCGTAGGTCTCCACTATCTCCAGGCCGTGCGCCTTCAGGTAAGGGCGCAGTTCGGCCACGGTCGCCGAGCGATTGACCAGCACGCGGCGCGATGGACTGGCCAACCGCGCGATCTCGTCGGCTGCCTCCTGGGCCGTAGTCGCCTCCAGTGACGTCACGCCGTACTGCTCTTGCAACGTGCTCGTCAATTGGCCCAGCAACTCGTCCAGGTGATTGGCCGTGTCGGTGCGGATGGCGCGCAGGCGGTCGCGCAAGGCCTCTTCGTCCAGGGGTGGAGCCGCCTGGCGCGGGCGAGTCAGCCGTTCGGCCGACCGCGCGCGCTTGGGCTGCGAATCGGGCATCAAGAGCCACACCGGCGGATGCGATGGCTCTGCTTTGGTTTTCATTCGGTGGTTGGTCTCCCGTGAGTTCGTCTCCATTTTGATGTCCCTGGAGCCAATCAGAACTAGCTCTGTAACTCGGGAAGGATCCGTTCATAGTAATCCAGCGATTCGGGATTGATCAAAGCGTCCCTGTTAAGTACCGGCCTGCCATTGATTATGTTCATGATAGCACTTTCGACCTTTTTCATACTAAAGGTATAAGGAATATCCGGCGCCTCCAGGATCACGGCCGGAACGTGCCGGGGCGAGGCATCTTTCTTCAGTGCTTTTTTGATCTTGTTTTTCAGTTCCTCCGTCAGAGAGAAACCCTCAGTAACCTTTACGAAAAGAATGATGCGCTGATCGCCCTGCCAGGCCTGTCCTATAGCAACACTGTCTGCAATCTCTTCCAGTTCTTCCACTATATTATATATTTCAGCCGTACCTATGCGCACTCCGGCGGGTTTCAAAACGGCATCGGAGCGACCGTAAAAGCTTATGCCCCCTGTGTCGCCGTGTATCACGATATAGTCTCCATGACGCCATACATTCACATCGGGGTAGTAATCAAAATAGGCATTTTTGTACCTTTGGTTATCCGGATCGTTCCAAAAGTAAAGCGGCATAGAAGGAGCAGGAGCCTCACAGACAAGCTCTCCTTGCTGATCGAGTATAGCATTCCCCTCTTCGTCATACGCCTTTACCTTCATTGCCAGGGCCGGCCCCTGTAACTCGCCGGCGTATACCGGGCTGATAGGATTCCCACCGGCAAAACAGCCGTTGATGTCTGTACCACCCGAGATCGAGTTGAAATGCAGGTCTGATTTGATTTCGCGGTATACGTATTCAAAGCCCTCTGCCGAAAGGGCCGACCCGGTCTGTGATATCTGTTTCAACGATGACAGGTCGTAATCCTGACCGGGTTTGACTCCCTGCTTTTGGAGGTAATGAATGTAGGTTGCGCTGGTGCCGAAAACGGCTATCTTTTCATCCTGGATTAATTTCCACATAGCTCCCGTATCAGGATAATTGGGGTTGCCGTCGTACAGCACCACAGTAGCTCCGACCCCCAAGGAGCTCAGTAGCCAGTTCCACATCATCCAACTGCAGGTTGTGATGTACATGATTCTATCTTTACGCTTCAAATCGGTGTGCAACAAAAGCTCTTTCAGGTGGTTGATCAGAACTCCCGCTCCCTGCACCATGCATTTGGGCTTGCCCATAGTTCCGGAGGAGAACATGATATACACGGGATGATCGAAAGGCAACTGTTCAAATTGGAGAGGAAGGTAATCTTCCTCAGCTAGGAAATCCTCGTAATGTACCCCGTTGGGGATCAGGCTGATGTCGGGCTTTTCTGTGGCGTAGGGCACCACAACCACCTTTTCCAGTGAGGGAATTTCCCTCGCCACTTGGGCGGCGTTTCCCAAGGTATTGAAGAGCTTGTTCTTGTAAAAGTAGCCGTCTACAGTGAAGAGAACTTTTGGTTCCACCTGACCGAGACGGTCCAGTGCCGCCGCGGGACCGAGATCGGTAGCGCAGGAGGCCCACGTAGCGCCGATGCTGGTGGCGGCAAGCATAGCGATGGCTGTTTCTATCAAGTTGGGCATATAAGCGGCCACCCGATCTCCCGGGGCAACTCCGATCTCGCGCAGCGATTTAGCCAGGCGCGCCACACTGTCATAGAGTTCTGCGTAGGTCATTGTGGCCGATTTTTGGGTTTCTCCTCTGAATATGAAAGCCAGGTGGTCGTCTCTGTACCTCAAGAGGTTCTCGGCAAAATTCAATCTAGCGCCTCTGAACCACTTTACACCAATAAACTCGCCCGTTAGCAAAGCGGCCTCATCAACCACCTCGCTATAGTTTTGGGAAGCCCTAATCTCGCCAAATTCCCACATGGCCGCCCAAAAGTCCGGTATGTTTTCAACCGACCAATTGTGCAGTTGGGCATACGAGTTGATTTCAAGACCGTGTTTTTCGTTGACAAAAGCAATAAAGCGAGTCATATTGGCCTGACCCTTGCGTTTCTCATCGGGCGCCCAAAGCGGCTTTTTCGCGTTCATGAGCATTCCTCCAAGTTATCAATCATTTGCAGCAATTCTCACTTTGAAACCGAGGAGTGAGCATCCTCAGATGCGGCGCGTTCGGAAACGCGGGCGGCGTTCAGAAACGCGGGCGGCGTTCGGAGACGCGGACGGCGTTTGCAAGACCCAAACCGGCATCTGAGGATGCCTCGCTCGTCAATCTATTGCCAAAATGAGAATCGCTGAATCATCTGTTGACAAACGACTTGCCCATCACTTGCGAGAGTTGCAGTCCAGCGTTCCGCTTCTTCACCAGGTTGACCGAACTGGCGGGGATGAACTGGAGCGCGCCAGGGTCGCAGAAACGAACGCAGATCGGTTCGCCGTCGCACAGGTCGCACTTGATCACCTGCCGGGCTGCGGCGTCAATCCCCATACCACCGAACGGACAGGCGGTCACACACATCTTGCAGCCGATGCACAGATCATAGTTCAGCGTCACCCGGCCCAGGATGGGGTCGCGGGACAGGGCGTCCTTGGGACAGACGGCGATGCAGGGCGCGTCCTCACACTGCTGGCACAACATCGGCAGATTGAACCCTTCCAGCGGCCACTTGATGACGTGGATGCGGGAGCGGCTGGCATTGTTGAAGCCCGTGTGCTTGACCGAACAGGCCATCTCGCACAATCGGCAGCCGGTGCATTTTTCGTGATCTACTAGCAGTATCTTTTCCATAACCAAATTTCTCCTCAAACTAGGATAGCATCCTGAGTAGCTGCGGAACAAAGTGGAGCAGCGTATCGAAGGGTGCGGTCTACTGATATACTGAACGCAAATCAAATGGGTGAATTGCTCCAGTCTCGAAAACATCGCAAGAGAACCGGAATAGAGGCTTTAGTCGGGTAAACGTGGCAAAACTGGGTCAAATCCAGCTAAAGCCTCCAATCCAAATTCACTCAACTCAATTGCGCTCAGTATAGTATCCAAGGCGCTATTCATTTGCGGAACTTGGGTTTCTTGGCCAACCAACGCAACATATCCCAATCTCCAGCAATCAGCGCCTCCTTCTTCGCCCGC
>Ga0164310_10000533_pt1 | contig 20359 bp, 14 predicted proteins | sample GuaBasSedimGuay1_FD_121795 | JGI IMG/M metagenome (GOLD analysis project Ga0164310, IMG submission 121795) | Subseafloor sediment microbial communities from Guaymas Basin, Gulf of California, Mexico - Guay1, Core 4569-9, 0-3 cm | ecosystem: Environmental > Aquatic > Marine > Hydrothermal vents... | reverse complement strand
GTATAATCATCCCAATAGTTTCCACCAAACTCATATGGTAAATTCCAGGTATTGTTGTTACCATGATCTACTGCGTTTTTTGCATTAGTTTTTCCTTCCACCTTCTCATTTTTAAAATTGTTTTGATAGAGTTTATTTTTCTCGGTGTTGGAATATAAAATAATACCATATTCTTCATTTGATAAAAAACTGTTTTCCCATATTTTGTTATTACTTGAATCACTTAATGATAAACCTTCGTTATTATTTGAGATTATGTTATTCCAAATTTCATTTTTCCTGGAAGAATCTATTTTTAATCCAATGTTTGAATTGTCATTAATAGTATTATTTTCAATTCTAGCTTCCGAATCAACTAGTAATATACCATCAGCATTCTCAAAAACAATATTATTTATAATAAATAATCCTGATTTATCTAGATTTATCCCTACATTGTTGTTGAAAATGTCATTGTTAGATATTATATTAGATTTTGAATCAGATGATTGAAGTGATATTCCATAGTTTACATTATTCATAATTTGATTATTCGAAATATTAAATTTATCAATGCCTTTGATTATTATTCCATTTGTATTATTGTGGATTCTATTCTGGGATTTAATTTGAGTATTTTCTGAATTTTTATCTATTGAAATTCCATAAATATCATTTAAAAAAATATCATTATTTTTTATCTCATTGTTTTTTGATTTTGCAGTAATATTAATTCCATTATTGTTATTTGATATATTATTATATGAAATATCATTATCATCTGACCCCATTAGTATGATTCCATCTTTATAATTCATCTTTATCTCATTATCCTGGATTATATTAGATTCGGATTCTGTTAATTTAACTCCAAAATAATTGTTTCTAATAATATTATTTTTAATTATTGATTTATTTGAGTATATTTCCACAGCGGCATATCCAGTTGTTTTCGTACTATTTTGAATGGTAAATCCTTGGATTTTAACATCATCTTTTAGAATTTTAAAGACACATCCTTTATTACCACCATCTACAATTGTATATTCTTTATATTCAGAAATCAAAATTAGTGATTTATTTATGATTATGTTTTCAAAATATGTTCCATTCCTTACCTGAATTATTTCATCTTTTTCTGCCTTATTTACCGCATTTTGTATACTATTAAACCTACTAACATTCCACCCATGAGTCGAACTGTTAAAATCATCATCAACAATAATACTAAAACCCAAATCAGTTAATGGATACATATCACAGTTATTTCCACCAGATATGTTATAAGGAGTATCCCCTATCCCATCAGCATCTAGATCAGTTCCATTATAATCAGACCAATAATTTCCTTCATTAATTATTATATCATACCAAAAGTTGTATCCTTCATCATAAGAATTGTTAGTATTATTTAATGTATTATGATGAATGATATTGTTAAATGGAATTGGCCCCCCTGATGGATATGGCCCTATCCAAATACCAAAATTATTCTCCAATATTTGATTATATGATATCTCATTTTCAAAAGAAGTATTTACTATAATAATACCGTCATTTGGACTGTTATAAATTGTATTATTGTTAATAATATTATTAGAAGAATTAAATATATATATTCCTTGTTTGTAAATTTTAATTTCATTGTTTAAAACTTCATTATAATCGCTATTGCATAGGTTAACACCAATATTGTTATTTGTTATGATATTGTTTGAAATAATTGCATTGTCTGCCGTAATTTCTATTCCACAATCATTATTATTAATGCCACTATTGATAATTTTGAATCCACTTAGATTAACACTTGGAGAGTTAATTGTTACTACGCAATCTTTTTCCCCTCCATCAATAATAGTTGAATTCTTAAAGCAAGCAAATATTTTTATTGATTTATTTATGATTATATTTTCGTAATATGTTCCATTGCAAACTCTTATTATGAAACCATTTTCTGCTGCATTTATCCCATTTTGAATTGTATTAAAATAAGTAATATTCCAGCCGTGTGTTTGTTCATTGAATCCATCATCAACATAAATCACCCCGCCAATTATTTCTACAAGTGGAAAATTATCTTCATTAGTTCCTCCAGGTATCTTATATGGTGAATCCCCAATTCCATTGTAATCCTCATCTGTCCCATTATAATCAGACCAATAATTTCCTTCATTAATTATTATATCATACCAAAAGTTATCACCTTCATCGTAAGCATTATAAAAATTTTCAAAATTATTGTGAAAAATATAATTATTTATTGTTGATACATCCAGAATAATTCCATAACTGCTTTGATTCTCCACAACATTATCGGTAATTCTATTATTTTCTGAATTCTTATTAACCTTTATTCCATTTTGATTTTGATAAAAATAATTATCGGAAATTCTGTTTTCCTCAGCAGAATTCAGATATAAACCATCCTCATTAGATAAAAATGTGTTATGATCAATTGTATTATTGATACAGTTCTCAATTATGATTCCATTATCATTTTCAACTATGTAATTATTATATATTGTTGATTCATTTGATTTTATTCTTATACCGCCATAATATAAACTTCCAATGTTTTGTTTACTATTCCTTATAGTAAAGTTTCTTATTACAATATTATCATGATTAATTAAAACAACATCATCAATTTCATTTCCATCGATGATAGTATATGAATTATTTTCACCAACTAAATTTATATTTTTATCTATTACAATATTTTCGTAATATATTCCACCATACACAAAAATTGTAACATTTTCACTTGCATTATCAATAGCTTCCTGTATTGAAGAATAGTTACCTGTCCCATTCCCACCAACATACAATATTTCATTTGAAGAAGTTATTGAAAACACTAATGAATAATTCGCATTATTTGGTATAGCTGTTTCTACAACTCCAATCAGTGAAAAAACTATTAATAAAATACATATTTTGCTTAAACCTCTCCTCATTTTATACATTTTTTTCCCCTCATACAAACATTCAATCGTTAAATTAACAGCTGTTTGAGATTATATATTGATCATAAGATGTAGATAATATGTATTGCCTCACTTTCCCCATGTAAAATATTTACAATACAATACTTCCACCCTATCTTATATATTACAATATTTAATAAAATTTAAAGCTATAAATCTTTCGGAAAAAATAATTTTTATTTTTTAAAATACCAAAATAATAACTAATGAAAGCGGATTTCTATTGAAATCTGGTGTTTTACATCTAAATCTTTAGAAGAATGGAAATTTTTTGAGATAATCGGTTTTAATAATTCAACCAAACTTATAAAGTATTAGTATTATATTCTAACATTAGAAAAATCTAAATTTGGTTAAGTTGAGAGAAAATATAACATTATTAATATAATTTGTTATATAATAAAATATATAAGGGATAAGCTTTATAATTTATGCCTCATATATAAATGATAACAAAATTGTTGAAAATTAGATTATAAAGGTGCAAGAGGAACAAGATTTATGAAAATGAAACTATTAATTAAAAGGACACTTTTTCTAATGGTAATTTTATCTTTCTTTACTTCATCATTTCCAATTATTCAAGCCGAAACAACATCTGAGGATAACATCATTCAAGAGGACTCTGACGGATTCTGGCAAATAAATTCCTTTAACTTAACAGAACTGCAAAATAATAATTGGAATATAAGTGATAACTGTTCAATACAAAATGGAAAGTTACAAATAAAAGAAAGAATCGTAGAAGGTGATGGAATCAAATACGATTTCAATGGAGAAGATGTTTACATATATCCATTTTCATCAATTAATTTTAATCAATGGCTCCCGCCATTCTTTTATCAAACGAATACCCCCGGCCCATGGGCAAAATACAATAACCTAAAAAATCAAGATTCAAAAACATTTGATAATGAAGAAACAAACAAACCAAGAAAACAGATACATTATTTTCAGTTTAAAATTAAAGAAGATTACGATTCAATCTCACAAATAAATATTAATTGGATAGGTAAAGCAAGTAAGGACCATATAATCAATATGTATTGCTGGTATCCTTTTACTGATCAAATTCCATCATATTTGGGCTTTTGGGACCAGGTTGATTCGGGACAATCAAATTCATCATTTATATGGTTGAATCATAATACTTCAGGTATTAAATTTCCAGTAGCTGATAATTATATTCATGTTTGTATCGTAGCAGTACCAAAAATGAGCGAGGTTACAACATTATCCACAGATTACATTAAGATAATAGTTCAATCCAGTGAAAGTGGCAATTACTATGATAAAGGAATCATTGAATCTGAACCAATAACTAAAACAGATAATGATTCTGCATGGGAATTATTTAATTGGCAACAAAAAGATAATAATAATAAAAATGTTAATTATCAAATTTTATATGAAAATCAAACTAATAATTTTATCCCAGTTGAAAATGAATATTTACAGGGAAATTCTGGAGGTTTTACATGTGATTTAACAGACACTTCATATATATCTCTAAATACTATTCCTAATAACTACACCACATTGAAGATAAAAGCAATTTTATCATCATCAAACAATGACCAAGATTCTCCATGTATCTATGGATGGGGAATTACATGGAAAAATAATATAACCATATGGAAAGATAATTTTAATTCCTCCCCACCTTTACGAATCAACCTTGAAGAATCAGATAATATCGTTTATACAGGAAATGAAGTTAAAATTAATCCAATTACTAATATTTGGCCTATGTTTGGGAAAAACCCTACAAATACTAGGGCATCTGATGCAAAAGCCCCACAAGCATTTAATGCAAAATGGATATATATTCCAGAATCCTCAGATGAACAGGTCGGAGGAACTTATAAAAATCCAGTTCTAGGAAGTGAATATCTCTACATTCCAACGTCTGATGGAAAGAAGATTTATGCATTTAGCCCATTAGAGGACGATCCTTCAGAATATCAAGATAAAAAGGCAGAGGTTACAATTCCTGACAGTTTTATAGTCAATAATACACCCGCAATAGGTATTAGAGACACAAAAGGAGATATTGTAATTGTTGCAACAGGAAATGACGCTTCTAATCCCGTGGATGGCAAATGGGAAAATAAAGTATATGCATTTAATGAAAATCTAGCAAGTGGAACCTCTCCGTGGGATAAACCTTTCAGTTATGAAGAAATTGATGATGATAATCAAAATATTTGTTATGCTTCATCACCAACAATATCAGATGATCGTATTTATCTAACTTCTTGGAGTGGCTCTTCTTGGAGTGGATCAATATTTAGTAATCAAAATAATAAACTTATCGTTCTTGATTTAGACTCAGGAGATCTGAAATGGCATGAAGATCTACCTGCAGGTAGTATATGTAGCCCTGCTGTTTCAGAAGATTTTGTAATAGTAGGTTGTCAAAAAAATAATGGCCCCAGCATTATTGCTTATGATAAAAGTGGAAAACTTCAATGGGAATCCAATGTTGGACCAATAGGGCAAGCATCTCCGATAATATATAATGACACAGTTATTGCTATTGCAAAAACTGGACTGACAACAATTAAGATAGTTGCTCTTGACATAAATAATGAAGGAGAAGAACTCTGGCATCATAACCTTTCAGTAATTTCAATTAAACCCTTAGGAGCTAATACACCTACGGTTTATGATGATCAACTTTTTGTTACCACTGTTGATGGGAAAATCTATAAATTTAAGATAACTAAGAACAGCTGTACCGAAGAATGGGTAAAACCTCTTACAACACTTAAATCTTTAACTACATCTCCCGCATATGCAGATGGAAATGTGTATGTTGGAACAAAAAAGGGAATTCATGCTCTTGATGTATCATCAGGAGATTACATATGGAACCCTTCTAAGGATCCTGTTGTAGCTTCATCTTCACCAATAATTGGCGATGGTTTTCTTTATTACACAGACAATGAAGGGAGCTTATATTGTCTTGGAGAATCTAATGTTGAAACAAACATTAATGGTCATGTGGTTTCAAATCAAATTTATTTACCAACTCCAAATGATCAATATATATGGGGTGATTTCTCAGCAGATTATACGCCAGTAACCGGTGGACAAATTAGCTTTAGTGTTTTATACAATAACAAAGATAAGATTGTTGAAATTGGAGATAGTCTTGATTTTTTAAATTCAGAAACAAATAAACCAGGATCAATTCAGCTACGAGCTGATTTCTCATCAGAAGATAGCGATTCAATAATCTCATTAGAATATTGGATGGTTACATTTATTAAAAATGGAACTTCTCGACCATACTTCAATGACTTTATCAAACTTTCAGAAATACCCTTAATCTGTAAAATAAGCGTATCAGATTCAATTGGCCTACTTAATACATCAGCAAAATATGAATTAAAATATGACAATGAATCAGAAAACAACATTCCATATGATGCAAATATCTCAGTTGATTTTCCCAATAATTCAACGGATGTTGAAACATTGGAGGTTAATCTATCAAGTTTAGATTTTTTAACAGAAAATACAACAACAATGGAAATCAGCTCCAACATCTCAAAACTTCAAATTAGGTTTTATATATCAAATGTGAATGGTACAACAGAACGCTCAGATTGGTATTCTCTTTTAGCACCAGTTGATAATGAAAAACCTATATTTTTTAATGATACATTTAGCGGTCAGATCAATGTCAACAATCCATTTCCAGTGATGACAATCAAGGTTCAAGATGATCCTTCAGGAGAAAACATCACAGGTCTTAATACAAGTTCTGCTAAATATAGGATCAAATATGAAGATTCGTCTGAAAGTAAAGAAACATCAGAGTGGATTAATGCCTCTTGCAGTGGATCTTCACAAACTACCTCAAAAGTTGTAATTTCTGCAGATCTATCAAAAATTGATTTTAAAGAAGACATTAAAGATCTAAGTGAAATTCAATTTTATATCAAAGACATGTCTGAAAATGAAAACACCTCAGAATGGTTCTCAATAGAAAATGATAGTGTTCCCCCAACATCTACAATCTATAACGATGGATCTATTACTACCTTTATGAATAGCTCATCGATTGAGATTATTGTAAATGCATCTGATGACCAGAGTGGTATTAAAGAGGTTAGTTTACATTATCGAAAAACAGATACTACGATATGGTCTCAATTTGGAGCAAAAATTACCAAAAGTCCATTTAAGTGGAACTTTATCATTGGATCTAATGATGGTGGCGAATATGAACTTCAAAGCATTGCTGTTGATAATGCAGGTAATGAAGAAGCATTTGATTCCGAAGGTGAATTAATTTTTGTATATGATCCAAATGAACCAACAAAACCCACATTTTCATCCCTTTATGAATATAACGCTGAAAATACAATTGATGATGAAATTCCTATTTTTTCTGATGTTACTTTTTATGATGATTATCTTTTAGATTCTATTTATTATCGCATGAACACTGATGGAACAAATATGTGGAGAAAAATTAATACAGAAATGATCAACCAGGATTCTTACAAACCATCTTGGAATCTAACACAATCTCAATGGGGCAGTATGCAAGAAGACATCATTTATTCTATTTATTTTAAAATTACTGATGTACTTGGAAATATTTATGAAACACCTAATGCAAACAATGCAATGAAGATAAAGAAGAACTTTGAAACTGATATTACCGATTTTTCACCTGATTTTTCTGATTTTGATAACTGGAAATGGAACAATGAATACATTATTGATGTAGATTTAAACAATTCAAATTATCAATCCTTAACTCTTTATTATTCATATTCAGAAAATAATTCTAATAATCATAGTTGGCATCAATATGGTGAAAACCTGAGTAATGGTAGTACATCCTGGAATTTTAAGCCAAAGGAGGGCGATGGATATTATTCCTTTAAAATAGAGATGATTGACAGCCAAGGAACAATTCATAGCTCTGAAATACAAACAATTCAAATATCCCAATTCCCCATTATTGAACTAGTGGTAATTATTATCCTAACGTCCATACTAATCATTGTATCGGCAATCCTTTTTCAAAAAAGGAAGAAAAACATCGTTTAACTAAATTACATTGAGTCTTCATTTTCTTCTTTTGGATAATATTTTGAAAAAAGTAGATCTTTTAATTCATCGATTCCTTCTCCTGTTTCACAAGAAACAAAGAGATTTAGTTTATCAGGTTGGAATAAATCACTTTTACAATCAATATAAATTATTGCTACATCATCTAACTGTTTTTGTAAATATGAAAAAAGATTCTGCTGTTGTTCAATTGAATAACCACATGTTTCTGACCGGTCCATTAGAAAAATAATAAGATCCGCTAGATGTGTAAGTGCAGCAATTGCAAGTTGTTCAATATCATTTCTTTCATCAAGAGTTCTATCAAGAAGTCCTGGTGTATCAATAATTTGGAAACGTTTAACATTAAATTTTTCCTTTAATTCCATATGGCCAACATGTATTTCTTTTGTCGTAAATGGATATTGAGCAACCTCAGGGGTTGCTTTCGATAAAGCGCGTAAAAGAGAAGATTTTCCAACATTTGGATACCCTGCAAGAACAATTGTTGGAATATCTTCAATGTTAGGGAGTTTCTTTATCATTTTTTGAGTTTCAATAAGCACATCAATATTTTTACTTATTTGGTATATAACACTTACAAGACGACCATATATCTCTTTTTGTTTTTGTTTTAAAAAATCAATGTTTTTACTTTTTTTTAATGATTTCATCTGGCTGAAAATAACCATTTTACAGGTTTTTTCAGCCCATTGAACTGCCCCTAGAGATTTTTTTAATTTATCAGTATTGATGTTAATACGTAATATTTCCTGATAAAATAATGGCAGCTGCTCGATAGATGGGAACTCATGAACATATCGATGTAAGGTTTCAATAAGAATTGTTGCAAAGGATTCGGTCCTTGCAATTATAGTTTTTTTCTTTTGATAAATCTCAGTTTTATCCATAATATGTTTTTTTTTTGATTTTCGCATTGCTTGATCAATTAAATCATCAGCAGATTTTATAAACGGAATAGATTCAAACATATAATCACAGGACTATATAGATAAGCTAAATTAACGTATCGGTGTCTATTTTTGGTTTTAGTGTTGAGAAAACATGGCCTTTCATCATAACATTATTAAATCAGTCTTCTTTTTAAAGAACGAGAGGAAAACTAAATAACTAACAGATAATAATAGGAAAAAAATAATTGGGAGAGGTTAAGACATGAAACCTTACTTACTTCAAATGTTAAAGGAACTTGCTTTACTGGGTGCAATTGAGAATCGTATTGAAGCATCATCAATGCAGCTAGCAGAAAGAATTAATGCCAGTCAACAAACCGCATCTAGATATCTCTTAGAACTAGATAAAAACGGTTTTATTAATCGAGAGATGGGGATTAAAAAACAACTTATCCATATAACAGAAAAAGGATCAGATAGCCTCCATGAAGAATATCTATCATATAGACATATCTTTTCCTTACCTCGTTTTATTCATTTCAAAGGAAAGATTGTATCTGGAATGAAAGAAGGAACTTATTATACCTCACAACAAGGATATGTGACCCAATTCAAAAAAAAACTTGGCTTTATCCCATACCCTGGGACTCTTAATCTGGAAATTGATCTAGTTGAAAAAAATAAACTTCGTTTTCTAAAACAAGAGGAAGGTATACAGATTTCAGCCTTTGAAACAGAAAACAGATCATTTGGTGGTGTGAAATGTTTTAATGCCTGTATCAATAAACATAACATCAGTCTTATTTTTCCTCTGCGTGGACATTACTCCAACATCCTTGAATTCATCGCCCCTAACTTTTTACGTGATCGTTTAGATTTAACAGATGGAGATTTAGTTGAAGTTGTAGTAACAATTGAAAAACAAATGTCTTGTGGAGCCTCTGATGAAAAATAATGAAGTTGCATTACTTCTTTCAAACATTGCAGATTTATTAGATATAAAAGGAGATAATTTTTTCAAGATTCGTGCTTATCGCATTGCATCTCAAATCATCTCTGATTTACCTGAAGATATTAAAATAGTTGTTCAGGGAAAAAGACTTGAAAAAATTGATGGGATTGGTCCAGCCATATCTGAGAAAATTACAGAATATATCAATAATGGTAAATTATTATATTTTGAAAATCTGAAAAAAGAAATTCCCCTTAATCTTCTTGAATTTCTTGATATTTCAGGTCTTGGTCCAAAAAAAGTATCAACACTATTTCATAAGTTGAATATTGTAAAAATTGATGAGTTAAAAAAAGCATGTAAACAAGGGAAACTTAGAAATCTTGATGGCTTTGGTGAGTTAACTGAACATAATATTTTACGAGGAATTGCACTGAAAGAAAAAACTCAGGGTCGAATTTTACTTCATTATGCAACTGAAATTGGTGAGAAGTTGATTTCCTATCTGAAAGAATCAAAATTTGTTGAAAATATTGATGTGGCTGGAAGTCTTAGAAGAAAGAAAGAAACAATTGGCGATATTGATATTCTTATATCAACACAACACCCAAAACAAGTAATGGATTGGGCTGTAAAATATCCAGATATTGATAGGATTATTGCAAATGGTATGACAAAAACTAGTATTTTACTTTCAAATAATATTCAAGTTGATATTAGAGCCGTTGAAGAAAAAAGTTACGGCTCTGCATTACAATATTTTACGGGTTCAAAAGAACATAATGTTTCAATGAGATCTCTTGCTTTAAAAAAAGGGTTTAAACTCAATGAGTATGGACTCTTTCAAAAAAAAAATGAAATATATATAACTGGAAGTAATGAAAAAGAGATTTATAGAAAACTTAATCTTTCTTTTATTCCACCTGAATTACGTGAAAACCGTGGAGAAATCAATGAAAGCATTAATGATAAGCTTCCAATATTAATCGAATCAGGCGATATCAAAGGTGACCTTCATGTTCATTCAACTTATAGTGATGGACATGATACTATACAGACAATGGTTAAAACTGCTGAAAAACTTGGTTATGAATACATTGGAATCGCAGATCATTCGCAATCATTACATGTTGCAAATGGCTTAAATTATGAGCGCATTCTTCAAAAATCAGAAGAAATAAAAAAACTCAATAAAACATATGATATATCAATTTTTTTAGGAACGGAATGTGACATTTTACCAAATGGCAACCTTGATTATGATGAGGATACATTAGAATTATTTGATTATATTGGTATTGGCATTCATACAAAATTTAAAATGAGTGAAAAAGAAGCAACAGAACGAATCGTTCAAGGAATGAGTGCTTCAAATGTAATGTTTCTTGCTCATCCTACTTGTCGTTTATTTGGATATAGAAACCCTATTCCAATCAATATGGAAACCCTTTTTGAAATCGCTATTGAAACTAAAACAGCTCTTGAAATCAATTCTTCACCAGATAGACTTGATTTATCTGATATTCATGTGCAAAGAGGGAAAAACGTTGGAGTTAAATTTATTATAGGGACTGATGCTCATCATGTTAATCAACTAAAAAATATAAAATATGGAATTTCAACTGCTCGACGTGGATGGCTTGAAAAAAGCAATGTTTTAAACACGTTATCAAATGAAGAAATAAAATCACTCTTCAAAAATTAACTGGAAAAGATACACTATGAAAAAAGAAGATGTGGAAAAAGAAATCAAACAACTTCGCGATATAATTCGAGATCATAATTTTAAATACTATGTGGAAAACAATCCCAAGATCTCTGATTTTGAATTTGATAAATTGCTGAAAAAATTAGAATCATTAGAATCCAAATATCCCTCACTCATTACATCAGATTCTCCAACACAGAGAGTTGGAGGGCAGCCACTTGATGCCTTTGAAACAATCACTCATAAAACACCCATGCTTTCCCTTGCTAACACATATAATCCTGATGAACTAAGAGAGTTTGATAAAAGAGTGCGAAAAAACGTAGGAGCAGTATCTTATGTTATTGAACCGAAAATTGATGGAGCAGGTGTTTCTCTGGTTTATAAAGATGGGATCCTTGAATATGGTGCCACCCGTGGAGATGGATCAAAAGGAGATAATGTCACTCAAAATCTGAAAACAATTAAAAGTATTCCTCTGAAATTAAAAGGGGACTGTCTAAAAGATGTTGAAGTTCGTGGGGAAGTATTCATGACTCGATCAGGGTTTGAAGAATACAACAAACAACAATTAAAACACAATGAACAACCATTTGCTAATCCCCGTAATGCCGCAGCAGGTTCTTTACGCCAGTTAGATTCTTCCATCGTAATAAAAAGGCCTTTGGACATTTTCATCTATATTCTTATTGATGCATCTAAATATACAGATACTCATGAAAAAGTTCTTTCACTTTTAAAAGAAGCAGGGTTCAAAACAAATATTCATTCAAAAAAAGTTTCAGATATTGAAGAAGCTATCAATTATTGTTCAACTCTTGAAGATCTGCGGGAAACTCTTGATTATGATATAGATGGGGCAGTGATAAAAGTTAATGATTTAGAGAAACATGACATTCTTGGTTCAACATCTAAGAATCCTCGATGGGCTATTTCCTATAAATTTGCAGCTCAACAAGCTTCTACAACACTGGAAAACATCGATATTCAAGTTGGAAGAACTGGGGTTTTAACACCTGTTGCAATTCTTAAACCTGTCAATGTTGGAGGAGTTACAGTTTCAAGGGCGACTCTACATAATTTTGAAGAACTCACTCGTAAAGACATCCGCATAGGCGACATGGTTATTGTAGAACGTAGTGGTGATGTTATTCCCCAGGTCGTAAAAAGCATTGAAAACAATCGAACAGGTAAGGAACAAAAAAAAGAAATTCCAACTTACTGTCCAATATGTAAAAATCCTGTTTCTAAAAAACCAGGAGAGGTAGCAATTCGATGCAATAATCGTATGTGCCCTGCACGTCTGAAATGGCGTGTACGATATTTTGCATCTCGAGATGCAATGGATATTGATCATCTTGGCGTATCAACAATTGATAAACTCATCGAAAAAAATATCATCACCAATATTGCTGATTTATATTTTCTCTCAAAAGAAGAAATCCTTAGTCTTGAAGGATTCAAAGAGAAATCCGCTCAAAAACTCCTTGACTCAATTCAGGAAAGTAAAAAACAGGATCTATCACGATTGATCTATGGTCTTGGTATAAGACATGTAGGAAAATATGCAGCTCAAATTCTTGCAGCTCAATTTAACTCAATTGATGAACTTTCACAGGCAACATCAGAAGAACTAAAAGACATCTATGGATTAGGAGATAAAACAGCTGATGCTATTGCATCTTTTTTTGCAACAGAAGAAAACATGGATCTTATTAAGCGATTAAAAGAAATTGGTGTGGAAACCAAAACACAAAAATCAAATCAAAAACAATCATTAAAGGGGAAACAATTTGTCTTCACAGGCACATTAGAACAGCTCACTAGATCAAAAGCAAAAGATCTTATAAAGGAAAAAGGGGGGATTGTTGCCTCTTCCATTAGTAAAAAGATAGATTATATAGTTGTAGGATCTAAACCTGGTTCAAAGTATGAGAAAGCAAAGAAACAGGGAATTTATATTATCAATGAAGATGAATTTTTATATTTAGCTAAAAAAGAAGATGACAAATAAAGATGTGATTAAATATGGAATGTAAAAAAGAAGAAAATAAAGATAAATATTGCAATTGCACGTACAGTTGTGAAAAAAAAGGAGTGTGCTGCGATTGCATTCACTACCATCGAAAGAGAGGGGAACTTCCCGCATGTTATTTCCCATATGATATTGAAAAAACCTATGATCGATCAATTGAACGATTTATCAAGATATTTCAAGAAAGAGAAGCATGGTGGTAAAACAACTTTATTCCTTTTTTTCAATAATGTCCAATGAGATACTTAATGTTTCAACGGAATCTACACCCTTTAACGATGAAATCATTCCAAGAATTGTGTTTTGAATGAATTCATCTGGAAATTCAGATAAACCTACCTTTTTTCCATTAACTTTTAATGTTGTTTTATAGTTCATTTCTTTTTTCCTCATATTTAATACATTTATTAGATATTTTTTAATCTTTTGATTATCCTTATCATATGTAAAAATCGTATTTTCTCTTAATTGACATTGGGGATCCATTCTGATCTTTGAAACATTTTTTGCATTAGATCCTTCAATGAGAATAACATCATATTCATCAAGCTTTTTTAAATGATCAATGATTTCAATTTCACTTTTTCGTTTTTGAATAATACCTGTGGTTTCTATTTCTGATGAAAAAACAGTGATGGATGCGCCTGCTTTTCCATGTAAAAAAGTATCTTTTCCAGTTGCATCTAATTGAATTGCTTTATTTGTTTTTTTTACTGTTGCAACCTTAAATCCTTTTGAGGTTAACCAATAAACAAGATCAATGATCAATGTTGTTTTTCCTGAATTTGAAGTGCCATATACTCCAAGAATCACAGTATTTTTAATCACATACATTCCTTCTTACAATTTTTATATAGATTGCTTTGATAATACTAACCTTTATAATTGTTTTTCAATTGACGTTTTTTTATGGTTGAAAAACAAACACAATATATAACTATTGCACTTGCAGCATTAATCATCATTGCAGCAGGTATAATCATTTATATATCTCTACCAACTGACACTATTGAAACAGATTTAAATGAAGATCAAAGTACCAATGAAACAACTAATCAAACTATTGACAATTCAAACATTCAATTCTCAGTAATTTACAATTCAACCGAGACAGAATATAATATTGAAGAATTAGAATCATTAAGCACCTATACAGGAAAAGGCCAATATATCAAAACAAAACTTATTCCAGATTCAATCCCCAGTGATGTTAAAAATTATACGGGCGTTCAAATCAAAACATTTTTTAGTCTTCTTGGTACTTCACTTCCAGACAATTTCAATTTATCTGTAACTTCAAGCGATGGTTATGTTGTAGAATACACAAAAAATCAAACTCTTGGAGATGTTATTTGCTATGATGAAAATGGATCCATATTAACCAATGAAACCGCTATAATGCTACTAGCATACCAAGAGCAAGGTTTATATTACAATGAAATTGACCATGATGCTGAAATTGGACCATTACGCATCGTTTTTGTAGGAAATACCGAATCTAGAATTACCTCATCTAATCTATGGGTTAAAATGGTAACATCAATAGAAATAGTTCCGCTTCAATAATCCATTTTTTCCTTATTTAAGCTATTAGTAGATACTATGGAAAAAGAAATAACTCAGTTCCTCAATCAGATGTTTACTAATCAAAATGTTATTTTTCAGAAACAATTTGAAAGTAAAAGAAATAATGTTGCACTTGTAGAAATTAATGGTGAACAAAAGGTACTGAAATGGTTTAAACCTTCAAATATAAAACAGATGGAAACAGAAGTATCTATACTTCAATCACTACCTTCATCAATCCATATCCCAACAATTTCAAGGATAGATGCTGAAAATAATTTTTTTATCATGGAGTTTATCCCAGGTGATAATCTATGTGACATCATTAATAATTCTTCCATTTCATTTAAAGAAAAAAAAGAATATCTTATGCTTCTTGCTAAATGGTTTTCAACCTTTCATAAAGAAACAAGAATAGATATAGGATTTCAGATAAAAGGAGATGCTCATTTACGAAATTTCATTTTATCTCATAACAAAGTTTGGGGTGTTGATTTTGAAGAATCTTGTTTTGGAAATCCATCTGAGGATATTGCAAATGTCTGCATATCAATTCTAACAACCAATCCATGTTTTACTTCCCAAAAAATTAATTTATCAAAATATTTCTTAAAAACATATCAAAATCTTGTTCCCTGGTCATTAGAACACTATGATCAAACATTTACATCAATTATGAACAATATCATTCAACGAAGAGAACAATCTCACTATTTAAATCAACAATATCAAAAAAATAAAGATAAAATAAAATCTATAAATGCCATATCATGATAATTCTTATATATAAAGGACATATTGCCCTGCATCATGACCTACAACAAGGGGAAAACACTACCATTTTTTGCAATGGCAGTTCTTATTATCGGAATTAGTGCTAGTTTATATGTTCATGCACAACAATCAACTATCGAAAATGATATAGACTCCGTTATAATAAATGGTATTGAATTTCAAACAAAAGATTTTTTTAACAAAATATCAATAAAAACAATTGAAACAAATGACGGTGAAAAAACAGGCATTCCATTAGATGAAATGCTTCAATATGCAGGAATATCATGCATTAGCTGTCATGAGTATACATTCAAAGCATCCGATGGCTATCAACAATCAGTTACTTGGGAACATATAAGCAAGGGTGTTTTTACTGATGAGAAAAGTATTTTCTTCCCCGATTTAGCACGTACTTTTTGGGTTATAAACATAATTGAAGTTAAGGTGAATTAATATGATGAATAAAAATATGAAATTATTTGCAGGAATAATCGTATTTGGATCCCTGTGGGGATTCTCAGAGTGTATTATTGGACCAATCATGTCAGATGCAGGCTTACCTGGTGGAATGTTAATGACAGGAAGTTTCACTATGATATTCCTTGTTCTCAGTCGGATGATGTTTCAACAAAGAGGTATGCAAATGGGAATGGGACTTATTGCAGGTTCATTACGTATGATGAATCCATTTGCTGGATGTCATCTATGTTCTGCTATTGCAATTATGGCAGAGGGAATGCTCTTTGAACTTATCTGGAATTATACAACCACTCATAATTTAAACTCACTTAATGATCTTACAACAAAGGTAAGTCTTGGTGTTTTCACCGCATTTACAGTTTATACTGGAGGATATATAGTCACCCAAATAATGACTCCGATTGTTTCAGTTGGAAGTTTTCAAATAGCCAACCTTCTATCATTTATTCCATATATCCTTTCAAAAGCACTTATTGTTGGACTCATAGGCGGGATTTCAATACCTATTATTCTAAGCTCAAATAAATTACATCTCTCTTTGAAGGAAACAATGTATTATCCTGCAACTCTAGGTATATCATTATTTTGCTGGACTGCTATTATTGGAAATTGGCTAATGTACATGGGATAAAAATTGATAATTGAAGGAATGGTATTATGACTAATGCAAAAACCGTGAAAGTCTTAACATTTCATGCTGAAAAATGTAAAGGATGTATGGAATGTATGAAAGCATGTTCCAAGATACATTTTAAAACAGATGAAGGCAGTGAAAAATCTGCAATCCAAATTATTAAAAAAAATAGCTCCTACATAATGAACGCCTGTAATCAATGTGGACTTTGCATTGATATATGTCCAGTAGGTGCAATTACTCGAAAGAAGACGGGTGTTGTATGGCTTGATAAAAATACATGTATTGGATGTCAGGCGTGTGTCGGATTCTGTCCAACAAACTCAATGAGAAAAGCAAAAGATCACATCGAACCATTCAAATGTATTAGTTGTGGTGCCTGTGTCCGTGCTTGCCCTGAAAATGCATTAGAACTAGTGGAAAAACAAGTTCAAGAAATTAAAAAAACTGTTTATCATAAATTAGGAGCGGAATAATCATGGTTGAAAGTCAAATACCAATCTCAGAGTACAAAACTGGTAACACGTCACATCAATGGGATTTAAAGAAAATGCATGCCAAACATAAACAATTGCATAAATATTCATATAAAAAGAATTCAATTGAAAAAGGGTATGCTAATCGTACATTATACATTAATTTAACTACCGGGAAGATTAAAGAAAAACCTGTTACAGATCAGATGAAAAAGAATTTTACTGGCGGTAGAGGTTTTGGATTGAAACTCCTATGGGATGAAATTAATCCAAATACAAGGTGGGATAGTGATGAAAATGAGCTGATAATTACAACAGGCCCCCTTTGTGGAGTAACTCAATATCCTGGTTCAGGAAAATCATTATGTCTAAGCATTTCACCTTCCACTGATATTATATGTGATAGTAATGTAGGTGGATATTTTGGTCCATTTCTTAAATTCTCAGGTTTTGATGCTCTTGAGATACAAGGAAAATCAAAAGATGAAGTTATAATTGTGATAGATGGAGAGAACGGAACCATCAGCATTGAAACTGCTCCCGATGAAGAAACTAATAGTCATCTGCTTGCTGAACAGCTTACATATATGTATGCTAGTGAAGATACTGACAGGTCACGGCAGAAAATATCTATTGTTAGTGCTGGAAAGGGGGCAGATAATAGCTACTGGGGTTGTATGAATTTTTCATTTTTTGATATTAGAAGGAAAGTTGCTAGGTTAAAACAAGCAGGACGAGGAGGACTTGGTAGTGTTCTTCGTGACAAACACATCAAAGCAATTGTTGCAAAAGTCAAAGATTTTGATGGGGTAAGTAATCATCCTTCTGATTCTAATGCAATTGCAAAGCTTGGAACAAAAGTACATGAAGAGATTAGAGATTTAGATCGATTTCAATGTAAAATGCGTACTGTTGGAACTGCGCATCTTGTTGAGATAATGGATGATTATGATCTTCTTCCAACTGAGAACTATCGATTTGGAAGTTTTCCTAAGGCCTCAAAGATTTATTCACCTGAATTCTATAAACATTTTTCACAAGTTATACCTGATGGATGCTGGCATGGATGTACAATGGCCTGTGCTAAGGCAGTTGATGCATTCAGCATTATGACCGGACCATATAAAGGACAAAAAGTAACTGTTGACGGGCCAGAATATGAAACCTGCGGATGCGGATCCAATATGAGCCTTTGGGATCCACTTTGGATCCTTGAATTTAATTTTTACTGCGATACCTATGGAATAGATACTATTTCCTCAGGGACCGCGATTGCTTTTTACATGGAAATGTATGAATATGGAATACTTAACAAAGAACGCTGCGGAGGTCTTGAACTCTGTTTTGGAAATGGAAACGCCGCTCTTGACTTTCTTCATCGTATTGCACAAGGCGATAAAGATGAATTCATTCAAGTTGCAGGGAAAGGAATCCGTAGAGTGAAAGACTGGATCATCGATAAAGGATGGGGAGATGCTCAACTTGTTAATGACTGTGGCATGGAAAGTAAAGGACTTGAATACAGTGAATATGTGACAAAAGAATCTCTTGCTATGCAAGGTGGATATGGCCTAACTTTAAAAGGACCTCAACATGATGAAGCATGGCTTATCTTTATGGATCTAGTCAATAACCAGATACCAACATTTAAGGATAAAGCAGAGGCATTGCATTATTTTCCCATGTGGCGAACATGGTTTGGGCTTAATGGCCTATGTAAACTTCCATGGAATGATGTAGAACCAGAAGGTAATGCTGAAACAGATGAACCTGCAAAAGTTCCGGAACATGTACAGAATTATGTGGAATATCAAAATGCTGTTACCGGATGGAATGTTGATAAAGAAGAATTGATCCTTCAAAGTGAACGTTGTTATAATTGGCAGCGAGCGATGAATGTTTGGCTTGGACGAGGAAGACGAAAAGATGATTGGATTCCTTATCGATCCATGGGGCCTGTTACAAAGCTGGAGTATCTCAGTAGGGAAGATAGATATGAAAAGTTTTTAGTTGAAAACGTTGAACTCAAACAAAAAGACCTTGAATCAATGTCAACTGAGGAAAAAATGAAGGTTCTTTATGATTACAGGCAGAATCAATATCAGAAACTTGCTGATGCAGTATATCATCGAAGAGGATGGACTCCTAATGGAGTACCAACTCCTCAGAAAATGAAACAACTTGGCATTAATGATAAAAAAATGCTTTCTATGCTTCAAGAAAAAATCGATGAAGATGAAAAAGCAGGTCTTAATAACTGGGGTGGTAACTACAAAGGCAAGGAGAAACCACCAGTTAAGAATCTAAAATATTGGGAGAAATGGTAGGATTGCCCGGTATTTTAATATTTACTCCATATAAATATGAAATGTAATAAGGGGTTTTTCGGGTAAAACAAACCCTTTTATATATCTTTTTTCATATGGTTTTACATATGGAAAGAAAACTTAGATCGATTTCTGGATCATTAGTTGTTACAATTCCAAAGCAAGTATGCGATCTTTATGGCTTCAATGATGGAGACATGCTCAACATTGAACCAATTGGTGTTGGTGAGCTGAGATTGAGAAAGAAATGATAATACTGAATATATATTGTTTAAAAAAATGATTTTTTAGTAATATTGACTCATCTCCATCTTTAGGTAAAATATTTTTTATGTTTCAACATAAAAAATGTCATTTCCCGGCTTTATTTTTTATTCATTTTTCAGAGCTTAGACTTAAAAGATTCCAATAATAAATCTACTTAAATATTATTGTTATAAACCTAATAATC
>Ga0164310_10000531_pt1 | contig 20383 bp, 17 predicted proteins | sample GuaBasSedimGuay1_FD_121795 | JGI IMG/M metagenome (GOLD analysis project Ga0164310, IMG submission 121795) | Subseafloor sediment microbial communities from Guaymas Basin, Gulf of California, Mexico - Guay1, Core 4569-9, 0-3 cm | ecosystem: Environmental > Aquatic > Marine > Hydrothermal vents... | reverse complement strand
TATAGGTAATATGTCATATTTACCTAAAGCCACCTTTAATTCTATGGCCTGGGAGAAGCTATTTTAAAACGCCGGAGATTCTTTGGTACTTCCTGAAATGATGGGGTTCCCTTTGATTACGGACAATCACCCTCTGATACTCGCCTCGGATTCGCCCCGAAGGAAGAAACTGCTCGAGCAGCTCGGTATCCCTTTCCTCTGGCTTCCCAGCGGTCTCGACGAAAGTCGGGTCATGGGCTCAGGCCTTAAATCACCCTCGAGCCTTGCAAAGGAAAAGGCTAAAGCGGTGCGGGGGAAAATAGGGGATGGCTGGATCCTCGGTGCTGATACTATCGTGGTCCTCGGCGGGGTCTGCCTGGGAAAGCCGCACGACCGGGAGGAAGCCCGATCCATGCTCCAGCGCTTGAGAGGAAAGGTTCACCGCGTGGTCACCGGTTTTTGCCTCATTAATCCTTCCGGTGATCTGGCCCATTCGCAAGATGTTACCACGGTAGTGAAAATGAAATCCGTGACGGATGATGAAATCGAAGGCTACATAGCCACGGGAGAGCCTTTCGGCAAGGCCGGGAGTTATGCCATACAGGGCATCGGCGCCTTTATGGTGGAGGCCATATTCGGTTCATACACAAATGTAGTGGGGCTGCCTCTCTGTCCACTGGTAGAGGCCCTACTTTCAACCGGAGCCCTCAAGCGGTTTCCGACCTCCTCCGCCACCACTTCTAATCCATCCTCTGTCTGAATATCTCCGAAAAAATGATCCCTGCCGCCACCGACACGTTCAATGAATTCACCGAGCCTCTGGACGGTACGCTCACCAGGTGATCGCATCTGGCCCTTACCGAGCGGCTCAGGCCTCTGTCCTCACTCCCCACCACAATAACGAGGTCCCTTTTCCAGTCAAAGCCGTAAATGGTCTCATGGGCTTCTTCTGCGGCCCCGATTATCCAGAGACCCTGCTTTTTCAAGATTTCCAGTGTCCGGGCCAGGTTTACCACCCTTGCCACAGGCAGGTGGGCATAACCCCCGGAAGAAATTTTCCTGACCCGCACACTCAGGCCGGCAGAGCGGTCCTTTGGAAGCACAAGGCCATGGGCGCCAAAAAAGGCTGCCGTCCTCATCAACGCGCCGAGATTCCCTTCATCAGTGATATGATCAGCGGCCACAATCAGTCCATAACCTTGTTCAGCCGACCAGATCTCGAGGATATGCTCAATGCTCGTATATGGAAACTGATCGGCCAGCAGAGCTATCCCCTGATGATTGATACCGGGGAAGAACCTTTCGAACTCATCCTTTTTTTTGAACAGAACGGGAACGCGTTTCGCTTCTGCTTCCCTGAGGAGTTCTTGAATTCTCCCTCCTTTCCTCCCCCGCATTATCCAGATGGCATGGATCTTAACATTTCCAGCCCGGAGGGCCTCGTGGACTGGATGAAATCCCGGTATAAGTCGAGCAACTTTTCCATCGGGCTTCCCGATATGCTATCCCTCCTCCTGGATATCAAACAGCTCTTTTATCTTTGGCAGCATCCGGGATTTCCTGCACCTCCCGGAAACAATTACGGCTTCAACTTCTGCCACCGCCTTTTCAAGATCATCATTGACAATCAGGTAATCGTAGTTCAAGCACTCCTTGAGCTCATCCCCTGCCTTCTTCATCCTTGACTCGATGACTTCATCATCATCGGTGCCTCGTTCCCTGAGACGGTCTTTCAAGGTATCGAGGGAAGGAGGAAGGAGATAGATCAGCGTAGATGCATCCCTGAAATGCATTTTGATGTTCATGGCACCCTGGCTGTCCACATCCATGAGCACATCAACCCCACTGGCCATCATATTTTCCAAGGTGGCAAGGGATGTCCCGTACAGATCGCCGTAAACCTCCGCCCATTCCACAAAGGCCCCCTGCTCAATCAGTTTTTCAAAACCCTCCCTGTCAACGAAATGATAGTCCACCCCGTCCACTTCTTCGCCCCTGGGTCTCCTGCTGGTATGTGAGATAGAATATCCCAGGTCCGGCATCTTTTTCCTAAGCCTTTTGATGATAGTGGACTTACCGGCACCCGAAGGCCCGGAGACCACATAAATCTGTCCTGTCATGACTATTTTTCGAGATCCTCTTTGGTGAGGGTGCACTCAGGGCTGAATCTCTGAGCAATGGTTTCAGCCTGGATGGCCGACAGAATGACGTGATTGCTGTCCGTAATTATCACAGAGCGGGTTTTCCTTCCCTGGGTCGCATCTATAAGCCTCTTGTCCGCCCGTGCTTCATCGCGGAGCCGCCTGATGGGTGCTGCATTGGGCGAAACAATGGCGAGGACTCTCCTGGAAACCACTGAATTGCCGAAGCCAATGTTGATAAGCTTGGGACTCATAGACTCACTCCTTTCATTCTATATTCTGGACTTGTTCCCTCAATTTTTCAAGCTCGGCTTTCATTTCCACCACAATTCCAGAAATGTACGAATCCGAGGATTTGGCGCTGAGGGTGTTCACCTCACGGTTGATTTCCTGAATCAGGAAATCCAGCCGTCGTCCAACGGCCTGGGCCCCGGAAAGATACACCCTGAACTGATTCAGATGGCTCCTGATCCTTACAATCTCTTCCGTGATATTGGATCTCTCTGCAAAAAAGGCCACCTCTTGCGCAAGGCGCCCTTCATCCACCATCACCTCCTTCACCATCTGCTCTATACCCTTCTGGAGTCTCTGCCGGTACTCCGCAACCAGTTGAGGCGCTCGTTCATGAATCTGAGACAGATATTGTTCAAGTCTTGCAAGTCTTTTCTGAAAATCGGCTTCAATGGCCTTCCCCTCTCTTGTCCTCATCTCATCAAGGGAATCAAGTGCCTGTCCGAGGGCTTTGAGCAGCCCAGGCCTCACCTCCTCCAGTTCAACTTTCTGCGGCTTTGCAACAATCACATCCTCCATCTGGCAAAGCACCTCCGAGCTTACCCTCCCCTGGAGCCCGAACTCCTCGGCCAGTTGATCGAAAATCCGCAAATATGATCTCACCAGGGGCAGATTGAGCTCAAGGTCATGGGGCAATTCCTCTCTCGTGTTGTCTACTTGGACAGACACTTCCACACGGCCTCTCTTCACCCTCGAAGCCACCGCGGATTTTAATTCCTGCTCAAGGGCCTGATAATTCCTCGGGATCCTCAAAACAATATCCCGATAACGATTGTTAAGAGACCTGAGTTCCGCAACAAACAGTCGATCTTCCTCCTGATACTCACCCCTGCCATATGCTGTCATGCTTTTTATCAAGACGCCTCATCTCCTTTAGTTGATTCATATATTTGCCTCTGATCTCATTGAAGATCCTGATGGTTTCCGGCTCCGCATAGTCAGGATACGTCCAGGGGAGAGCCCTGTAACTGCCTTTCCTGTATATAAGTGTCAAATCAGCATAAATTCCCCGGGACAGATAAACCCGATGAACATAATTTTTTCCCGTAGCCAGGATCAGACGTTCCGCGCACAAATAACCCGGATCAATATTCACCCTTCTTTTCCCATCATGAAGATACCCTCTCTCCACGCCGTTTGTCTTCAGCTTCACCTCCACAAGGTGATCAGCGGGGATTAAATCCCGCAAAGAAACGAAGCGTCGGTAAAGGGGCCAACCCATTTCACGGGCATAGTATCTGGTGCGGTCGAAGAGGAGTTCATGGCTGACGGTATCAATAGGGCCGAACATCGAGCTGAGGGATTGGATCGCCTTATGGAGGATCGCCTTCTCAGGAGAAAACAGGCTGGCGATCAACTTGACTGGATCCGGTTCTCTCGGAAGGCTCATAAGGCTGGCCTATTTCTGATCCACGAATTGCCGGGGGGGATCTGAGTAACTACCGGCTAAGTTTCAATGCTCCAGTTCCAAAGGCCACTCATCAATCACCTTTTTTAAATCCTCGGCCCTTACCGTGGAGGTCCCCACTTCACCCACCACGATGCCGGCGGCAAAATTGGAAAGTATGGCGGCTGATTTCAAGTCCAAGCCGGAAGCAAGCGCCAGTGAAAATGTCCCTATCACAGTGTCCCCGGCCCCTGTCACATCAAAAACCTTTTTGGCAACGGTCGGTATTGAGGTGACCTTCCCGCCCTTCTCAAAAAGGGTCATGCCATCCTTGCCTCTTGTGATCAAAACCGATCTGCAATTCAAGCGCTCCAGCATCTGGATGCCCGCCCTCTGGAGGGTTTCATCATCCTTAATCGGAAAACCGCAAAACTTGCCCGCCTCATGGTGGTTCGGTGTAATGACCTCCACACCGGTGTAGAATTCAAAGTTATCGCTCTTAGGGTCCACTGCGATATTGACCGATGATTCCCGAGTCAATCCACGCAATCCCTTCATCAGAGGTGCAGAGATAACACCCTTGCCGTAATCTGCCACAACGACTACATCAAGAGACTTCAGGTTATCGCTTATGAAATCAAGGAGTCTCTGGATGCTCCGGGGCCGGATCTGTCTCACGCTCTCCCGATCAACCCGCACCACTTGCTGGCTATGGGCCACGATCCGAGTCTTGATGCTGGTAGGGCGGCCCTTTTCCACCACTATGCCGTCGGTAGCCAAACCCATGTGACTCAGTTTGCTCAGGATTTCCTGGCCTGGCGCATCCTCGCCAACAACCCCGCAAAGAAGGCTCTTGCCGCCTAACGCTACAATATTACTCAGCACATTGGCCGCCCCTCCAAGCATTTTAGTCTCTTGGTTGACCTCTACAACAGGCACAGGGGCCTCAGGCGATATCCTTGAAACGCTGCCCCATATGTACTCATCCATGATAATATCGCCGATAACCAGGACGCGGGCTTTGGGAAATTTATCAATATGAGCCTTCAGGGCCTCCTTCTCCGTTCGTGTCATGGCTTAATTTACCTGCTCCGTGGTGAACTGGAAGTATATGTAGCTAACTTTTATATTGAAGTTTTTATATCACCGCCACCATACCTTGTCCACCCTGATCAGCATCCGGTAAATGAACTTCGGCCCATCTTGCAGAAGAGCCAAGTTCCTTAGGTTGAATAAACCTACTCAAAAAGTATAAATTTTTAGTTGATAACCACAGAAGAATGTCATATATTGCCACCGGTCTTGATAAACCGAGCTCTTCCCAAAAAGGAAATCCGCGCCCTTGATGGCCAGAACCTCGAAGCCCATGGCTGATGATGTTCATTGAATGAGTGACCCAGATATGGCATGTGGATCTCGGAGAGCTTTCTGAAAAAGAACCGCTCCAAGTTCGGCCAGATGGCGCATTGCGTTCTTGTGGGTGCCGGAGGAACCGTGGTGCTCCTCCTTTTCCTGTTGACTTTCCTTCATCCCTGCGAGGTGATAAATTTTGTACCCTGGATCTTAGGCTTCAATTCGGCGCTTGCCGGATACATGCTGTTTAATCGGCCAGGGGAACCCATAGGACACAAGCATGGAACATCCATTGCCATAGGCATGATTCATATACTTATCAGTTATCTTGTTCTGACATCCCTTTTCCTTCATCTGATTGGGGAGCAGGTGTTCAACAAATGGGATCTCCTGTATTTTCTCTTCATTGGTGCGGCCTGCAGCGAATTGGGAGCGATGCTGGCCATCAAGTATCTCAAACTGTCGTAAATGGGGATGAAGGCTCTTCCTTGAGCCAGATAATAAATCATTACGGTAAGGAGGAAGAAATGAAGAAGCTATTGCCTTTGTTCTCTCTGTTAATAACTTTCCTATTTGCTTTATCTACAGGCCTTCCCGGTTATGCTCATGCGGCATCGAAATTGTCTGCCAGCCAATATAAGGCCGGCGATACGGTGACCATAGAGGGGAGTATAGAACCGGGAAAAGATCTATTCATTGCTGTCGCCGCGCAAACAACATTTGCGCCGAAGGATACCAGCGGGGTCCATGAGACAAAGAGATTAAAGAAAGATGGCAAAAAAGCGGGTTTCAATAAAGACACGCGCATACCTGCGCTCTTTTACCTCCTGACGACCAATGCTGATAAGTTCGGCAAAACAGCCAAGAAAAAATTCGGCGGGCCTTCATTTATGGGAGGCATTTACAGCACCACCATGTTCAAGCTCTCCGATTATGATGCCATCGACCCTGGGGCCAAAATGATGCTGGGCCCCATCAAAAGCAAGGATCAGTGGAATTTTTTCAAATACGCACATGAAAAGAAATTCGGCATCAATACCATCACCAAAGAGGGCTCCAAAAGGGGCAAAATCGTCATCTTTGCCAGGAGCATACTGCAGGATTACGCCAAAACCGGGAACTACTGGGACAAAGGGACCTCCATTCAACTGGACAAGGCCTCGGGCAAATTCAAGGCCTCCTTCAAGACTTACCGCCATACCCCTCCCAACACTAAATTCGACGTGTTCGTCAACGGTGCCAAGATCGGAACTTACACGGTCAAGGGAAAAGGCTTCTGGCTTTCAAAAGGATTTCGCTATATGAACCCCCTCTGGATCATCATAGGCGCCATTATTGTGGGGGCATATTTTTCCATGATCGGCGCTGCGGGAGGGATGCTCATGGCCGCCTTTCAGGTCATGGTGGTTAACACCATGGGCCCTATTGGCATAAATGCCGCCAACGTCCTTCGCCCGTCAAATATGGCGCTGACCCTGTTTTCTCCCTTAGGTTCCTTTTACCGCTACGCCGTGGTGGAAAGGCGCGTGGCATGGCCGGTGGGGATCTCATTTGGGGTGGGCATCTTCATCGGTTCCATATGGTTGGGCAAATATGCCACCCAGTATTTGCCTCTCAAGACCTACAAGGAATGGCTGGCCGTGCTGGTCGTCCTTATGGGCATAAGGACGCTTTACGAACTGACACCCAAGGTGATGGAAAAGCGGAAAAATATCAAGGCAATGGTAAAGAAATTCAACGAAGAGGTCGCCAGGGCCAAGGCGGAAGGTCGTTCTGCCGAGATGGGCCGGATCGAGCCGGTTAAAACCGGGATCACGGACTACAGATTCAAATTCTGGGGAGAGGATTTCAAGATCAATCCCCTTCTTTTCGGTCTCCTCGGTTTGGGCATTGGAATTGTATCGAGATCCTTCGGTATCGGGGGGGGGTTCCTCCTGGTACCCGCCATGACAACCCTGGGAGCCCTGCCCATGTATGTGGCAGTGCCCATATCCCTTATCGGCACATGCTTCAGCAGTATCGGATCCTTCCTGGGATACCTGATTAACGGTTACCTGCCGGATCTGTGGCTCGCCATCGCCATCATCATTGGCGGCTTCGTGGGAGGAATGCTGGGAAGCCGCCTGCAAAAGGTATTCACCGAAAAGACCCTGAAATGGATCCTGGCAATTACCTTGTTCTTCCTTTTCTTCAGGTTCTTCAAGCTTGAAATTTGGATATAGTCGTTAACCTGCCAAAAAGGGAAGGAGGCCACACCTCCTTCCCTTTTCTCTAATGCGATTCCCGTTTTCAGAATTTTGGTAATAGCCAACCCTTGAGGGTGAAACCGGTCTTGGCAGGTGTATGATCAAGGGTTATTTTGCAGTTTCGTGGTCGGGGATGGAAGAGGTCTTGGACAGCTTATGGCAGATGATAGTGGAAGGAGTCCACCTGCTGATAAGATTCTTTGATTTCCTCTTCGGGCCCTTCAATTCCCTGGGGCCTGGCGCCGCCATATTCGCCATCGCCTTCGTATCCGTGGTTACAGCCAAATGCCTAACCAGAATATGCAAGACCAAACGATACCTGGAACTCAAAAAGGAATTCCAATACTGGTATAACCTCCGCCAGGAGGCCCTTCAATGCAAAGATCCTGAAAAAGCCAAAGCCTTGGCCAAAAATATTGACCAGGCAGAACTAAACAGGGTCTATTACGATTACTTTTTCGAGGGGGTCATGATAGGCCTCGTGGCAAGGGTGCTCCCGATCTTGACCTTTATGGGCTACGTCAATGAGACCTACAAGCAGGAAAACTTGCGGAGACTCTTCGGCAGGGATTTCATCTTTCGGTTAAAAGGCCTCGCTGGGGAAGCCATCCCTGTGGGCGCCGTGTTCTGGTTTGTCATCTCTATCCTTATCATTTACTCTGGCTGGGCAATCACTGCAAAGATCTACTCACGCCACAGGGGTGGTTCATAAACTTGTCTAACTGTTTTTCATAATATCCCCTGTTTTTCTTGACAAGGGCGAGGGCCTCCCGGATGGTCTTTACGGCTTCTTCTTCATATCCATTCACAAAATAGGCCTCCGCCAAGGTATCGAGTATGTAGGGGGCACGTTCCAATGAAGCCGCCCTCTTTGCAAGCTCCAATCCCCTGGAATTGTCTCTCAGGCCCTTGTCAGGGGTTGTAACCAGAATCCATGCCAGATTGTTCAGCGCCACGGGCTGATTCGGGTCCAGTTGCAAAATCCTTTCATAGGTTTCCACGGCCTTGGCATGCCTCTTGGTATTATGGTAAACCATTGCCAGATTCTGGAGCAGAACAAGATTTTTCGGCTCCTGAATGAGTCTTTCTTTGATTATAGTCTCGGCAAGGCGGTAATCCAGCCTGTCTTTCACCGGCCCGAAATTTAAAACATATCCCAAACTTACCAAGCAAAACAGATAGATAGAAAATGAAATGACAAGAAAGCGGGTGTGTCGCTTCACGAGATCCGGGTCTTCCACGGTCTGCCAAAGCGTATCCACCCTCTCTCTGATACTGAAATGATGCCAACTCGGCAGGTCCCTGCTACGGCCGCTGTAGTAGGCGATCTTCTCAAGAGAAGCAATGGTATGTTTAGGCGTCCCCATGATAACAGCCGAGTAAAGGTCGGCTTGACGCTCAAAATGCCGAATGAAAAACCCCATGATATACCTGAAATACACCAGCAGGCACACCAGCATGGGGAAGGAGAGGGCGAGATAGAAAAGATTGGCGGAGCGCGGATCACCGCCCGCAACTATACCGCCGAAAAAGGGATGCATGGACAGGGCCACGAAAAAGAAATCAAACAGGCCGAAAGACAGGAGCATGAATCCGATAAAAAACAGCATATAAAAAAGGGGATGACGATACTTAGCATGGCCCATTTCATGAGCAAGAACCGCTTTCAGTTCTTCAGCAGAAAGGATTTCGAGCAGGGAATCGGTGATGAGGATGTAGCGATACCTTGGAATAAGTCCCATGATTCCTGCGGTCATCATTTTTCCCTCAAACATGGGCCAACTTAGAATACCACGGCACTTGAATCCCGAGTGTCTGAGAAAGGCCTCCAGTTGTTCCACCCTATTTGAGGGTTCGAAAGGCTTGCATCCCCACCAGGGCCTGATAACTACAGGCATGAAGGTCATCAACAGCGTGAGGAAGGCGGCGAAAAAGAGGAGCTGTCCCGTAACGGTATTAAGGATCTCCCTTGAAGCAAAAAAAGGAAGGAGGTCCATAATATCGTAGAGGAGGGTGAGGAACAGCCAAGGGAAAAGTATCGGGAGATTGAGCCTGAGATTCGACAGAATGAATGACCTGCGGGTAATTCCCGGCCCGAATATGGACTCATAGCTCGGATAGCTGAAATACCATATAGTTAAGAGGTACGAGAAAAACAGCGTCAAGGCACCGATCCCCTGAAGCAGGAAGGATGACCTGACGAAGTGAATTGACAGGAGCCAGTATTTGATGTTGCAAAGATACACGGCAAGGGCGAACAGGAAAATGGCGAGAATCGACACCCGGGCAACCAGTCGATGGTACCGGGCCGACAATCCCCCTCCCACAAGAGCGGCTGAATGGGAGAGGCGTTCAAGGGAGCGAAATTCCCAGCGGCAATATATGGAGAATCCAGCCCATGAAAGAAAAAGCAGGGCAACACATGTAAGGAGCGGGATTTCCGGGCTCTGCGGCGGGTAGTTAATACTGAAGATGAGGAGGACGACAATAAAGTAGATAACGTTATTGAACAGCATGGGGAAAGGAGGCGATCTGTTTATTATTGACTGGCATTATCTTTGAGAAACTCCATTTTCTCGTTACCGGGTGAGAGCGAAGGATCTGATTGCAAAGTAATGGTAACTCCGTATCTCTCTTCCAGCTCAGCCAGCTCCCTGCGCTTCCTATTCAAAAGGTAAGCCGCCACCTCCGGCGGAAGGAGGCCGTTTATCTGGCTTACATCTCCCTTGGCAAGTCGCATCCAGATTCGCCTCAGGAAAGACACGGAAGCGGACTCGACCGACATGATAATCCCCCTCCCGTTGCAATGTCTGCAAATCTGGTAGCTCTTTGATTCTATGGAGGGCCTCAACCTCTGTCTGGAGAGTTCCAGAAGCCCGAATTTGGATATATGCGAAGTGCTGATCTTGGCCCTGTCACGTTTCAGTTCGCTACGCAGCGCCTTTTCCACTTCCCTGTTGTGTTTCCGATCCTTCATATCAATAAAATCAATTACCACCAGTCCCCCGATATCTCTCAGCCTCAACTGCCTCGCAATCTCCTTTGCAGCCTCCAGATTGGTCCTGAACGCCATGGACTCAACATCCCTGTCAATCATACTCCTCCCCGAGTTGACATCAATGGAGATCAGGGCTTCCGTGGTATCGATGACAATATAACCACCAGATTTTAGAGAGACCCTGTTCTTGTATATGCTCTCGATCTGTCGCTCAATCTCAAACTCATCAAAAATCGGCCGCTTCTCCCTGTAAAGTTTCACCCGTCTCTGGTCCCTGGGAGATATTATTTTCATATATCTTTTTATCTCGTTGAAGGTCTCCCGGTCATCCACAAGTATCTCTGATACCTCACTGGTGTAATAGTCCCGCAAAGTCCGGAGGCACAGGTCCTGTTCCTTATGAACAAGGGAGAGGGGCGGGGCCTTTTTGGCGCCTTTCTTGATATTCTTCCACATTCTCAAAAGCCTGTTGAGATCCCGTGAGAGGCTCGTCTTGTTCTGGCCCTCAGCCATGGTCCTGACAATATATCCCACACCTTCAGGGAGTTTCAGCCTCTCCATGATCGCCTTCAGCCGCTTTCTTTCCTCCTCGTCCTGAATCTTTCTGGATATGCCGTTTGTGGTTCGCCCCGGTGTCAATACCAGATACCTGGCGGCAAGGGAAAGGTAAGTGGTCAAATGGGCCCCTTTGCGGCCTGGCATCTCCTTTGTAACCTGGACTAGGAGTTCCTGGCCTTTTTTAAGCACTTTCTCAATCGGAGGGACCTTACCTTCTGCCGGAACTTTCGCACCTTCTCTATAATATTCCGGGTGGATCTCGTCTCCAGGAAGAAAGCCGTTCTTGTCCGCCCCGAAATTGACAAAACAGGCCTGTAAGCTTGGCTCGATGCGCTCCACAACACCTTTGTATATATTCCCTATTTTCTGCTCAGCCGTGGCGATCTCAATATGAAACCCGTCCAGGAGGCCATCTTTAATCAATGCCACCCTGTATTCCTCCGCTTCCACGGCGTTAATAAGCATTTTTGTGGCCATCTATACCTCTATTAACTGTTCCCCTGCCCGTGGGGGTTTTCCGGTTCGACATTGCCGGGGTCCGGGCGCGGTTCTTCCTTTGTTGCAATGGGGCGCACTGACAGCATAGCGCAGACAGGGGGCTTTAATCATGAAATCTTCCCCCATGCCGTTTGAAATGCTGGTGGGCCTGATACATGAATGTCCTTATGGCCGCCTCCCTTCCCGGCTGCGTGCTTGAGTCGTAAGGCGTATCCAGATAGGGAATTCTCAACCTGTTCATAAGAGGTCTGATAATGGCACTGGTAGTCGTACTGGGCATGCAGGTAAACGGGTAGACATTTACCACACCATTAAACCGCTCCCGTGCGTACTGGACGATACCGGCTATGCTCAAACAGGCCTCTGTGCCCACATCAAAATTAAAGAGGTCCTCCTCGTGGAGAATCTTTTCAAGATGACCGACCTTGTGGTCCTCGGCTAAATCAATCAGTGCACGCACACGTCGGTATACCTGTTTCTGCCTATACTCCTGGTAAAGGAGTTCGCCACCGTAGCTTAGGATTGATCTCAGATGCTCCCTCAGCGAGTTGAGTCTCAGGCTCTTCAGGCCGAGGCGAAGGGCGATCTTGGCTTCCCGCAATCTGTCATAGCTCGTGTAGTTGACCCACTCTGCAATGGACGCATTCACTACCTCAGCCCCGTACCTCTCCAGAACCCTGATAACATCCTGGTTGGCGTGCACATGGGTCCGGAGGTAGATCTCGCCCACTATACCGATAAGCGGTTTTCGCGGGATGGCGGGATCGATAATGTCCTTCCCCTCCTCAATCAGTTCCTCCAGTTTGTCAAGGATCCGGTCAAATTCTTTCTTGGCGCCACAAGTCTCAAAGGCTTCCTCCATGACCCGCATGGATCTTTCGATGAACTCATCGGCCATGCCCGGTTCTCTTTCATACGGCCTGATTCTCCAAAGCAACCTATCAAGGATGTCGGCGACTACTACGGAGAGATAGCTGGCCTTTCTGATGTCCCTGACTTTTTCCTCTTCGATGATGCCCCTTAGGGAGTACCCGTCCTTAGTGGTGAGAGACCCGATTTTCAGCCTGCTCAAATCAGGCAAAGTATCAAGGACAATCCGCTGAAATTTGTTGTACATGCCGAAGCGGCAGGGCCCATCGGCCTCCGGCATAAAGTAGACATAGTCTTCCGCATTAAACGCATCCCCCAGCCGCTCTTTTTCCTTTTTCATGTGGTAAAGTATGTCTCCAGTGGTGATCTGGCAGGGATAGCACTCTTTGCCCGAGGTGTACTCCTGGCCAAGGCCCAGCCCCTTGTAAGTATCCATTACCTTTGCATGGATGCCGAAAGACCGGAAGGTGGCTGCAAGGAGATGTCCCCCGATCCGGTTCATTTGGGGGATGAGAAACGTCTTGTTCCTGAGGTTAAACCTCCCCACCTTCTCGGTAAGGGAAGAAAAGCTCACTATCTTGACAGGTTCCGGTCCCTTTGCCTTCTTGACTGCCCTCTGTTCGGTTGCCATAGTGAACTACTGCTCTCTTACTCCATCTCCATCAATTGCTTCTATGGGATCAGCCAGGGGCCCCTGATGCTCATCCGGCTACCCTCAGGTCCGCTCTCATTTGAGATCGCAATTTCTGCATGGAATTTTCCACAACGTTTTTGTAGGCCTCAAGCCTCGTCATAACGCCTGCAACAGCACTGTGCTCATCCAGCTCCAGGATGAGATACGGCTTGTCCCCCATAACATGCTTATAGAAATGCTCAATAAATGAGTCAGCGCCGCATCCGAAATTGGTCATATGAAGCCCAAAACAGGTGGGTCTCTCCCTCACATATTTCGCGGTCCTGAGGATCTGGGCGCCAAGCCCCCAGTACATGGAGGGAAAATCCGAAAGATCAACCGACGATACGTCGATGAAGTCCATTGGCAGGGCCGTCACTCCGATCTTGGCCAAATTTTGCCCGAGCCGGAGGTTTAGTCTCTCATCATACAAATTATAGGGCCGACCCGTAACGACTACCAGGGGGTCCTCCGGGGGATGTCCTTCCAAGATCCCTTGGCCTGTGCTGTGCACCTCCTGGATAAAACGCGCCTCTTGCTCAAGGGCATAGTAAAGGGCGTTTCTTATCCGGGACTTGCTGACTTTCAGTTTCTTGCGAATCTGGTCTGATATTTCAATGGCAAGGGTCTCGGGATCATATTTCAGATGAATCACCGGGTTCAGGATAGATGAACGGTCCAGGCCCAAGGCCATTCGGACCATGAAGGAATTGCTCTGAACCATTGGGCAGTAAAATCCGGTTTCAGAAGGTCGGGGAGTAGGCATATTTATTATGCTGGGAATGAAAAGATATCTCGTCTTTCCCACAAGCTCTTTCACATGCCCGTGCGAGACCTTCACCGGGTAGCATGTCTCTGCCACCATAGTCTCCACACCTGCCCGGGAGATGGCCGTATTTGTTGTCGGGGTCATTACCAGTCGAAATCCCAGTCGATCAAAGAAATGAGCCCAAAGCACCGCAGTCTGGTATCCGTAAAGCGCACGCTGCATTCCCACCGTAGGTCGACCGTCCACTTCCATAAGGGGCCCTTCCTTCAGCTCCTCATATACCCCTGCCATATGGGTCTCCCAGATCTTCTGCCTTAATGCAAAATAGTTCTCCTTCCGGACACCCCCCCTCCGGCTGACCTCATAGCGGCCGCACTCCCCCCCCATACACTGCGACGTCCGTCGAAGTCATATATCTTGAGCTTGCACTGGTTATGGCACTTGGGGTCCGCCCGGCACACCTTTTCGGTATAGCTCATTCGGTCACGGATGGCGCTCTCCAGCCCCCTGAAACTGCTCTGTTCTCTATTCTCAAGTCTCATTTTTTCCTGGACGCTGATAGCCGCCCCGTAAGCCCCCAATACCTCCCTATGCTCGGGAACCAGGAGTCCCCTCCCCAAGATATTCTCAAAAGCGGCCACAACACCTTTGTTAAGGGAAGGACCGCCCAAAAACATTACCCTTTGGCCTATCCTACGTTTGCCAACCACCCGGTTGAGGTAGTTGTATGCAATTGCATAGCAGAGTCCGGCAATCAGGTCCGTCCTGTCCGCACCTTTCTGGTGATATGAGACAAGATCAGATTCCATGAATACAGTGCATCTTTCGGCAAGCTTGACAGGATTTTCCGAAGAAAGGGCAATTTCCTGAAACTCCCCCACAATATTAATGCCATACTTGTTAGCCAGTTCATGCAAAAAGCTTCCCGTCCCCGCCGCACAGACCTTGTTCATATCGAAATCCAGCGGATAGGCATTCGAAATGAAGATATATTTGGAGTCCTGCCCCCCTATCTCAAAAATAGTGTCCACCTCTGCGTCTATCTCTACAGCCCCTCTTGCATGCGCCGTTATCTCGTCAATAATCAAATCCACATTGAGGAAATCTCCCACCACGTTCCTGCCCGAACCGGTGGTCGCGGTGCCTACAATTACAATGTGTTTACCGATCTCATCCCGAAGGTGGCGCAGAAGATTCTGGGTTACCTCAATGGGCTTTCCCTGCGTGGGCACATAGCACTTATGAATAATCTCTCTGTCTTCGGTCATGAGGGCATATTTGGTGGTGGTAGAACCTATGTCGATACCCAGATATGCCCGGACCTTCTTGGGGATCGGCCTTCTCTGGATCTCGTTGGACTCTGAAAAATGCGTCTGTTTCAATACCAGTCTGGGTGCGGTGGGAAGCGGTGTGCCCTGGCCCTCTCGGGTTGCTTCCTTGAGAAGTTTGAGGTCCACTCGGCCTTCAATCCCCGCATCAAGGGCCTGCAAAGCCACCCCGAGGGCGCCGACAGAGGTGCTGTGAGGCGGCACAACCAGCCCCGGAAAATAACTCTCAAAGGCCTTTACCTGGAGTCTGTTGAGGGACAGTCCTCCGATGAATACGATCGGTCTGTGCAGTTTGCGGTTTGACACGATGGTACTCATATAGTTTCTGGCATTCCCTACATGCAGGCCGTGGATGATATCCTCAAGCTTTTCTCCCTTGTTCTGGAGGTGGATCATATCCGATTTGGTGAACACCGTGCATCGGCAAGCCACATTGGAAGGCTTCTCGCTCCTGAGCCCGAGTTCTATAAAATCTTTAAGGATCTTGTCCGTGTGGTCCTGAGAAACATCCACATCAGCCGAATACATTGCTGTGGCGAGCCTCTGCGCCTGCTGATCAATAAAAGAGCCGGTCCCCGAGGCACAAGGGCCGTTGGTATTGAAATATTCCAGCTCCCATCCGCCATCATAGTGGTTGATCTGCAAAAGAGCGGTATCCTGCCCTCCCATGCTTATGATGGTCCTGACATCAGGGATAAGCTTGACCGCACCCAACACCTGGCTGATGGTCTCAAACTCATAAAAACAGCCAAGTTTCTCGCTGAGCTTCTTTCCATGGTTTCCGGTAAAGGAAATGGCACGGATATTTTTCTCGCCGAGCTTCTCATAGAGGTCCTCTATAAGATTCAGCACTTCATCCTCAACCTTTCCAAGGTGACGCCGGTAGGGCGACTCATAAACCATTTCTCCATTCTGATCGACCACCACACAGTTAAGGCTCACAGCGCCCGCATCAATTCCCACCTGAAGCTCACCTGAAGACTGCGGAACGACAATTTTATTCCCGGACATCTTTTTCATGGCTCCGATAGTAGATTTCACCGAAATGTTCCTGGCTTATAATATTGCCCTTCATCAAAAGCCCCTTTACGAGACGCTGGGCGTCCTCTATGGATATACCCAAAGCCTTCGCTATGTCAACAGAACGCAAGGGCCTTCGCCGGACCATATCCATGAGGGCATCTGCGACCCCGCCTTCTCCCCCCCTCTTTCCTGCGGGGGAGACATCCGCTATCACTTGTGCGCTCCGTCCAAAAAACGCCTTTATGCTATCCAGCCTGTCTCGGCTGACAGGCATTGCACGGGCGTCAGCCGGGGGACGCACCACGGTATTCAGCTGGATCCTGTCCGGCCTCAGTTGTTGTATCAATGTCCGCAGCCCTTCAAGCTCCCTTTCACTGTCATTTATTCCCGCCAACAGGACCACCTCCAGCCACAGCCGTCCTTCGTAGTCCTTCCTAAGTTTTCGGAGACCATCCACCACACGGGCAAGGTCAAGCCCATGTGCGGGCCTGTGGATCAACCTGAATGTTTCTTCTGATGCGCTTGACAGGGTCGGCATGATAATATCGGCATGCAGCACCTTTTGTCTCACTTCATCTTCCCAAAAAAGCGATCCGTTGGTCAGGAGCGCTATCCTGGTCTCCGTAATGGATTTGATCTGATCGATCACTTCACCTATCTCGGAGTGGAGTGTCGGCTCACCCGACCCTGCAAGGGTTACGGCATCAGGATCGCTCTTTCGGAGTACCCTCCTGAGTTCCTCCATAACCTCGTGGGTCTCCACATAGGGCTTCCTCACCAAAGTCTTATTCTTCGTGCTGCCCAACTGGCAATATAGACAGTTATAGGTGCACGTCTTTGGAGGTATGAGGTCTACTCCCAGCGACATTCCCAGCCGCCTTGAGGGCACTGGTCCAAAAATATAAGGCATTAAAATCCTTTACGCTCAGCCACTGATGGCCAAGTTTTATTCATTCCGACCGGCAAAAGGCTTCCCCTCGCTCTGAGTTCAGCGGTTTGCCTTTCTTCTTCATTGCCAATCTAATGTGCTTCTCCCCAGTTTCTCCCCCTGTTAATGTCCACCTTTAGCGGGACTCTCAGAGGATAAACACCCTCCATCTCCTCCTTAACCAAAATCTCCAGCACCTCCAGCTCGGCTTCCGGCACCTCGAAAAGAAGCTCGTCGTGGACCTGAAGGAGCATCCTTGCGCCAAACCCTTCCTGGTTCAACCTTTTATGGATATTGATCATGGCCTTCTTTATCAGATCGGCAGCCGTTCCCTGAATCGGCGTATTAATAGCCATCCGTTCGGCCTCTGCCCGGACTCTCTGCTTTGCATGATTTATCCCCGGCAAATACCTCCTCCTATTGAAGAGCGTTGTTACATAGCCCTTTTGGCGGGCCATGGCGATCATCTGGTCCCGGTACCTCGCCACCCCCCGATACCTCTCATAATAGGCTTCGATATATTCCTTGGCTCTCTTCCTGTCGATGCCGAGCTCCTCGCTCAATTTCCCCGGACCCATCCCGTATATTATTCCAAAATTGATAGCCTTTGCGATCCTTCTTTGATCAGGACTAACGGCATCAGTGCGAGTGGCCAGTATTTCAGAGGCCGTGCGAGAATGAATATCCTCTCCCTTCTCGAATGCATCTAAAAAAGCTGGATCCTGGGAGTAGTGGGCAAATATCCTTAACTCCACCTGACTGTAATCCGCTGAGACAAGGTAGTGCCCATCTTCTGCCACAAAACCTTTCCGTATCTCTCTGCCATCCTCCCCGCGAATGGGAATATTCTGGAGGTTAGGATTGCTGCTGCTCAGGCGCCCCGTGGCGGTTACTGTTTGGTTGAAGGAGGTATGGATCCTGCCTGTAGCCGGATTGATCATCTTTACAAGGGCATCCAGGTAAGTGGATTTGAGCTTTGAGAGTGTCCGATAACGCAGCACCAGGCGGGGCATCTTGTGAGGGAAAGCACATAGTCGTTGCAACACTTTGACATCCGTCGAGTACTGTTTTGTCTTTATTGTCTTCCTCTGCACCGGCAGATGGAGCTTTTCAAAAAGAACTTCGCCTAATTGCTGCGGAGAGTTAATATTGAACTCCATGCCCGCCTCGTCGTAGATTTCTCTCTCGAGCTCCTTCATCTGTTTTGCAAACCGCTCCGAGATTTCTCTGAAAAACAGGGCATCTATCTTGATCCCCGCCCACTCCATATCCATCAGGACAGGGAGGAGTTTCATTTCCAAATCATAGAAAAGCGGTTCGTTCTTGTCCAAACGGAGACGCTCCCCAAGGACTCTCCGAAGTTTCAGGGTGACATCCGCATCTTCACATGAATACTCCTTGGCCTTTTCAACATGAACTTCCGTAAAGCTGATGCTGTTTTTCCCCTTGCCGGCGACCTCGGCAAATGAGATCATTTTGTGGTTGAGATAGTGCTGGGCCAGATAGTCCAGGCCATGTTGCCTGAGCCCCGGATTTATCACATATGAAGCCACCATGGTGTCGAAATGGATACCGCGGAGTGAAACTCCGTGACGCCTGAATACCAGGGCGTCATACTTGATGTTTTGCCCGATCTTACGAATGTTCTTATCTTCCAGCACTTCCCTCAGGAGCTCGAGACCCCTTTGTACGCCGAGCTGCTGCGGCGCGCCACGATACTGGTGGGCCAAAGGAAGATAATAGGCCTTATCTTCTTCGCAGCAGAATGAAATCCCCACGAGATCCGCCTTTAGCGGATCCCTGCTCGTTGTTTCAGTATCAATGGAAACCTCGCCCTTCTCTTTGATTTTCCCCATCAGAGAAACAAGCTGTTTTTCTGTGAGACAGAGCGAATACCCTTGTGAAGCGGATACATCCCTCGATGAAAACTGTTCCCACAGGGCCTTGAATTCCATCTCCCTGAAGATATCGGCAAGTTTTCGACCATCAGGCTCTCCTACTGCAAGATCCTCGGGGTCTTCTTCTATGGGGACGAAGCGATCAATGGTGACCAGCTTCTTGCTCAAGAGGGCCTTGTCCCTGGAAGACGCGAGGTTTTCCTTCAATTTTTTGCCCTTTACTTCCTCTGATCTTTGGAGGACGTTTTCAAGGGAACCGAATTCTTTGACCAAATTTACCGCTGTCTTTTCTCCCACACCCGGCACGCCTGGGATATTGTCCGATGTATCACCGGAAAGGCCCATCACGTCAATAAATTTCCCTGGTTCCAAGCCGTAAGTATCCCTTATATCCGCATAATCTGTTACTCTGTCTTTCATGGTATCCCACATAAATGTACGTGGGGTGATCAGTTGTCTAAAATCTTTGTCCCCTGTCACCATGACCACCTGAAACCCTTTTTCCTCGCATACCCGAGCCAGAGTGCCAATTATGTCATCCGCCTCGTATCCTTCTTTTTCGATGGTCTTGATATTGAAACCATCCAGTATCGACTTTATAACCGGAATCTGGACAGCCATATCTTCAGGCATAGGGGGTCTGTTGGCCTTGTAGTCCTCATAAATTTTGTGCCTGAACGTGGGACCCTTGGCGTCAAAGACAATGGCAAGATATTTGGGGTCTTTTTCAGAAAGGAGCTTCAGGATCATCTTGGTGAACCCGAATGCCGCATTGGTGGGAAATCCCTTGGAATTAGACAGGTTCCTGATGGCATGGTACGCCCTATGAATATAGGAGCTGCCATCTACCAAATAAACTGTTTCCTCGGGTTCAGCCATAAGCCGATCATACTTTAAAAGCTCTGGAATCAAAAGAAAAGATGAGTGGCTGGCATTTTACTGGCGACCAGAGGAGGGGGGTATCAAAGCGCAATAACATAAAGCCCCATCCATGCCATGGGTGTATATCTTTACCTACTTGGCATACTCCACTGCCCTGGTTTCCCTGATAACTGTCACCTTAATCTGGCCCGGATAGGTCAACTCTTTTTCTATTTTCTTTGCGATGTCCTTACACAGGAGGTAGGCCTGGTCATCACTAACGATCCTTCCTTCCACCATGATACGTATCTCACGTCCTGCCTGTATTGCGTAGGACTTACTGACCCCCCGGAAGGACATAGCAATCTTTTCCAGGTCCTCCAGCCGTTTCACATAGGATTCGAGCATCTCCTGGCGTGCGCCCGGCCTTGCCCCTGAGAGAGTATCAGCCGCCTGAACCAAAACGGCGAGCACGGATTCCGGCTCTATTTCCTCATGATGAGCGGCAATTGCATGGACCACCGCATTTGACTCCCCATACCTTTTTGCGAGGTCTCCCCCAATAAGTGCATGGGGGCCTTC
>Ga0164310_10000530_pt1 | contig 20389 bp, 27 predicted proteins | sample GuaBasSedimGuay1_FD_121795 | JGI IMG/M metagenome (GOLD analysis project Ga0164310, IMG submission 121795) | Subseafloor sediment microbial communities from Guaymas Basin, Gulf of California, Mexico - Guay1, Core 4569-9, 0-3 cm | ecosystem: Environmental > Aquatic > Marine > Hydrothermal vents... | reverse complement strand
TATTGTGTCATATTTCATACCCTTATCTTCAAACGCTTCCTTAGCTAAGTCTTCATAGTTAAGGTCTCTCATACCTAAGATGCCTTCCAATGCAATCTGCTGTACCTCTGTAATACCACTATCATCGTTAGACAATACACTACCGCTACTCATTGGCATATCATCCGCAGGCATAGCTGGCGGTGGTGTTGGAGCAGCCGGTGGAACTGGTGGCATTGGCGGCGCCACTGGCAGCGATGATGCTGGTGGTGTTGCTACTAAAGCTGTTGGTGGTACAGGCGCCTCAACCACTGTTTGTGTTGCTGGTGGTGGTGTAGCAGGAGCGCTTGGCGGTACTGTAGCCGGTGTTGCTGCTGGAACGCTCGGAACTGGTGGCGGTGTTGTCGCTGTAGGAGCAGGTGCACCGGCGTCTTCATCTAAGAACAAACCAATACCCCATCTCTTACACGCATCTCTAAGGGCTTTAGAATAAGCCGACTTCCAAGGATTACCTGCTTCGTCGTCTGCCCTATTAACTGCGCCCCCAAACCCCTCTTGATGAAAACTCATCTGGGTCTCTGGGTCAGTTGCGGTGACACGAACCCTCACAACCACGTTTTCGCCTACCACTTCTTGTGATCTCACTTCACTGGACCAATTACCTTTGAATGTTTTATTCATTCTGTCCGCCACATCTTGCCAAGGAACGTAGCTATAATTACCACCTCTACCTCTCCTCGATTTTAATTCAAGTGGTTCGTATAATTTATCTATGTTCATTTTATTTCTCCTTTCCTACCCCACAATATAAGCATTATTTTTCGTTTGTCAAGTGTAAATATGATTTTTGATCATCTTTCATTATATTTGCTTTAATTTTACTTATATGCGATTCATCTATTTCAATACCAATACATTTACGTTTTAGTTGTTTGGCTACAGTTAAGGTGGTACCACCTCCTACAAAAGGATCAAGTACCAATTCATTGGGGTAAGATAAGGTCTTCATTAAATAACCAACCGCGCTTTCTCCTTGCCCCCATTCATGAAAGTCCTTCTCCCTATAATCTTCACCAATAAAATCCATTAAAGCGCTGCCAGAGGCACTAACAATCTTGCCTGGAGGCGCGTTCTTAAAAATTAGAATAGGTTTCCATCCGCAGATAAGATTTCTTGCGCCAACAAGTTGCGTTGGTCCTGTGTGTTTAAGAGCTATAGTCCAAACATAGGACAAGTGTTTACCTAAAATCTTCATTACATAGTCAAAGTAAAGCTGTCCTGAATACACAGCTAGATACCCACCAAACTTAAGTGTTTTTGCTGCTACCTCACCCAACTGATCCCACACATGTAAGTATTCTTTAGGATAAGGTGGATCGGTTAGGATTAAATCTACACCGCCTTCTTCGAGATTTGTATTACACCACGAATAAAAATCAGCATTGATTATTTGAAGAGAATCATCAGCAACGTAATGCTGGGCTGCTCTCTCCATCTCTTGTACAGCCATCTCTTTTCTTTCTTCTCTCTTGATTTCTTTAAGAATTTTACCTGCTGTTATCTCACCAGTACGTAATCTATTCATGGTTCTAGTATCCACTCTACCACTCTCTTTAATTCTTGAGACAGTGTGAATATAACCATGTGATACACCGGCTGACTTAGCTATCTCTTCTCTGGTGTCTTTACTAATGTCAGGCAATGCGTGTTCTTTATCAGGGAACATAACTGTTGCTCGTTTCTTATCTCTTAGTGCTTCTTGATGAAATCTCTTCAGCTTAAGTGCTAGCTCTGCACGTATAAATGGTGTAACATTCCTACGTGCTAGTTGATTTGACAACATCCACATCTTGGCGTCTTCCATATCTTCGAAATCTAGCTCTTTTATATCAAAGTCCAGATCATATTTCTTAGCCAGTCCATATCTATTGTGCCCATCAATGATAACATCTTTCCATACGTAAATAGGATCTCGGATTCCCTCACGTAGAACACTTTCTTTTAAATCATTATATTCATCCGCTGACAATGGTGGTATAAGATTCTTTAATGTTTCGTTAACTATAAGTTCTTTCATAAAACTACGTCTCCATGTCTTTATTCAATACAAAGAGATATTCATATAATAAATCATCTCTATTATTTCTTTTATTATCTGCCTTGTACCGTTTATATTCTTTTCTATGAAGATTGACTTCATATTTATTTAAACTATTAATTTCTGAAATCACATCATCAGAAGACATTAGACCATCGGAACTGTAACTTAAAAGAATTTTACTGGCTGTAGAGTTATTTATTATATCTACAAGAAAAGAAAGGCAGGACACTTTACTACAAAACTTACTTTTAGACTCCCCAACCCAGTTTCTTAAACCAGTCACTCCTTTTATTTTAGGATTATCATATCTAACTAGTGTTTCATATATATGGTAGTTAGCGCCGTATTGTCTTTCATTGTAGGGAGGATCTATGTACAATATATCCTCTCTAAATTTATGTTTACTTTTAAGTAAAGATAATATATCCTCCTGAAAAACTAAACTCTTTTTAGCTGTACAAAAGGGTTCCAACTTTAATTCTAGTTTGATCAAAGCGCTCGGCTTAATTTTTTTTAGGAAAGCGCCGTAAGTACCAGAAGTATTAGATACACGACTAACAGCCTCTAAAAGACAATAAAGCAAATAATTTTTCAGAACCAAATTATCTATATTATCTATATAAATACGGCAGGCATCAATAGATTGGGCGTTTTCCATAGTAAAGTATAATCTATCACCAAATTCCGAATAATTCTTTAAGAAAAACCCATCTATAGGTTCAATAGAATTCATAATTTGTAAATGGTGAATGGCTTCTGGTAACAATTCTAAAGTCATATTCAATTTAGCGTATGTAACACAGTAAGAATAAAACATAAGATCATTAGAAATTACTTCTCTGAAGCCAAGCTTGGCCGCATATTCCGAAACTGCACCTGTTCCAGCGCATGCGTCCATAAATGAAAGATCCTTATTTGAAAAATCTATATACTTATACAATATACTAAAGATCCAATCATTCAGTTTAGATTTAGAACCTATATAATCCATCAAAGTATTCCTTTAATTATTCGATAATCTATCGAAGTGCTCTTTTAGTTGTTTAAGACCGTCTCTAAGATCGTTTTCTTGTTTCATAACCTTGTCTATAAGAAAAACACTGGTGTTCTGTTGAGAATCAAGGTATTCATCTTGAGTAAGTTTGGGATTGAAATAAAAACAACCGACACAACTTCTAGTGGATTCGTTGAGATTATCCCAACGTCTTTTATAACTTCCTTTATACTTTTCCATATCTAAAGCAACAGCTGACAGCTTAATGTCCTCTCCTTTAACACATTTAGCGCAAACCTCTCTCTTAAGCGCATTAAAAGAATTAGTAATGAACTGAAAATCTTTATAAATATCGAAACCTTTTTTAACTAAAATACTATCAGTCAAAACAGCTGGCTCCTTACCAAGTTTTTTACAGGCCAACACAGGAGTTCTATGATCGATCTCAATGTTTTTACGGCTATTGGTTAGATAGTCCCTCTTGTTGTTTACTAATCGCTTTCTAACTTTAGGGTTCAATGTGATATAAATCCTGTTTTCTAAAATCGGATCTTTCCAGCCTACAAATTGCCTAAAATTTTTATCTATATAAAAATTAGAAGACCCTTCTTTCTGCGTAGGTATAAACCCAACATCTCTTAATTTCTGTAGCATCTTTGCGTACTGTTTAGATATGCGGGACAATTCCTCTGTTTTGGCATTTCTTTTCCACGTGGCACAAAGAATTCTAAACCCCACCTCCGCTCTATCCCCCGGCAAACAACTAATTGGGATAGAAAGAAACTCCTCATCCAATAATGCATGATTATACTCTTCCAAATCCTTTATATTTATACCACATGTATCACACATAGATATAATATAATCTATGTGGTCTTTGGATTCTTTTGCCATAACATTGTCACCTTTGTCAATTTTAAAAAAACCATTACTTCTTTCTGTCTCAAACATTTTGTTCTCCTTTTCCTTTTTGAATGTTTTCATATCCTACCACACAATATAAGCATTGTTTTTCGTTTGTCAAGTGTAAATATGATTTTTGATCATCGCGGCATAGAAGATATAACTCATTTCATCGTCTTTGCCATACTCTTTACTGAGTACTTATTCCAAATCTCTAAATCAAAGACTGCTGGTTCTTTGTCCGCTTTGTCAGCCAGTCTCAAAAATTCATCCTCCAACCTAAGATATTCTTTTTTACTTCCAGGTGTTGAGGACGGCACATCCTCCACCCCGACAGCTTTCAAATATTTTAACATATGTGTATCTATACCAGCAAGTCTTACTCCTTTACGACTGTGTATAAGAAAACATCTTGCTGTCTTCATACCGATACCATGTATATTTTCAAGATCATCTACAGTACATGTATGCAAATCAAGATCATTCATAGCTAATTGGAACATAGTTTTGGCTTTACTTCTATAACATCCAATGCCACTATCTCTTAGCATCTCTGGCCATCCTTCAAAAGTTTCGGGGTGTTCATAGTATGCCCACATTTGTATGGCTTTAAATGGCCCTATGTTATAACCATCAATGGTGTTTAAGAGGCCATCAAGACACCTCGCTGCAGTCCTGCCATTCTTACCTGCAGCACATACCCAAAACAATATAAATTCCTCTAACTGTAAGTCTGTTTGGTTGTAATTTGTTATATTTTCTGGATCAACCATATTGTTTCTCCTACAACACAATATAAGCACTAAATTCCAGTTGTCAAGTTTTTTCTTAGGGCCAGGTAGGATTCGAACCTACGACGCAAGGTACTAGAAGCCTTCGTTCTAACCACTGAACTACTGGCCCGAATAAAAAAGACCACACAACAACAGAAGCTGCTATCATGTGGTCTATATTATTATGAACTAACGCACATGGCTTTCTGGTTATACATGTCCATGTAGCTTTTAACCAAGTCAAAATCAGGTGGATTCTTTGTGAACACCTCAATCTCTTCGTAGTCTCTACCACGTAACATACAGTATGCGATGTGCCTATGTCTAAAATCATATGCAAGTCTTAAAACCTTGTACTGAAACGGACCTTGGAAGTCTGCATATTCATACCAATGATCTCGTTTGTGTTTATATTTCTTTAATTCTCTAGCCAGTTGTTTCAATTCTCTCTTTAGTTTTATATATTTCATAATTCCCTCCATGAACCCTAAGGTCGGTATATTTATAAACATACTTACGCTACTTGTTCTAAGCGGCGCGATTATCTCAGGCTTTATTCATGGAGGGGCTCGAGCCTACGTGAATCCTATCTACGATTTATCTGTTCGTCTCTTTTTGTTCCGATTACCACCACCACGGCCTCCGCCGCGGCCATCTCTTGCTGGAACACCTTTGTTAGTTTTCTTAGGGCCTTTACCATCTGGTCCTGTTCTATCTCCTCTTGGCATAGTCAACACCTCCTAACTGTTTTCGCCCTCATAAACCCCACGGTTTGGCATATTATCATATTGCCCACTGCCAAAATGATGTTTATTTTTAGAGCGTCTTAATTTAATGGGATCTCCATCAGGTGTGAACGCATCGGTATCTTCTGGTGGCCTGTTGTCTGGTTCAGAGTATGTCTTGTCATCGCCATCACCTGGCCTACGATATTTATTATCAGCACCCACTGTAGAAGTTTCTGCTCTACGTGATGCCTCACGTTTACGATCCTCTTCATTATTGAGATCGTCTATATCTTTTGTGGTTTCATCCACAGGATTCTCCTCTTTATTGGGAGACGCCTTAGTACGACTAGTGTAATCTTCAGTTTTTGCTACACTAACGTCAACAACCGCACGTAGACCACCAAACCTACTGTCTGTGGCATCTGATTGCGATTCTTGTACTGGTGCATCATACGGACTAAAGGACATTTTTTCCTCCTTGCTGGGCGGGTTGCCCCGCCCTTCAGGTTATTTGTTAAGCTTTGCTTTTTTCTTGGCTTCTTTCTTAGCTTGTTTAGCCATTCTTTTTTTCTTGTTGATTTCCCAACGCGCTTCTGCATTATATCTTTGATGCGCTGGTTTTTTGAGCAGTCGACCTATCTTTTTTTGACCGCTTTTGCTTTGGTCTTTTTTGCCCATGACGTTTCACCCCCTTTCAAAGGTTCTTTACGTCATCGGCAGACCCCCTACAGCTAAAAGAATTCTCATTTTCATATTGTATCCTCCTAGTTAATGAGTATGCACCATGGTATTCTTCACTTGAACTATCTGGATGTCGACCGGTCCGTATCTTATCCAGAGTCAGGAATTAAACCTGATCATCTCCAAGGTGCTATATTGAGCGGACAGTAGGACTTGAACCTACAACTCCCTGCTTGGAAAGCAGGAACTCTACCATTGAGTTATATCCGCATTGATGATTGGGATTTAGGTCTACGCCATTTCCGGCTCTTACTAAAATCCCATTTATCTCCATCACGCTTATACCTTAGTTTTCTACAGCCTCTGCATTCATTAGCTACGCCGTTCCAACGGCTTGCTTTTTTATTGAAATGCTTTTTGTCTTTCCATTTTTTACACACAGAACACCAAGCTTTGTTTTTATCATCATGTTGTTTTCTTCTTCTCAAATTTGGTTCTTGTGAATTACATTTAAAATGAGAGAATGCTATGTTGTCCAAATCCCAAAACAAATCTTTATCTCTATTAAACCAAGGTTTTTTGTGTTCTATGGAAAATTCTTCAATACTTTTTATTTTTTTGCCACATCTATAACAATTATCTAGATTGTCTTTCTTAGCTAGGTCAAATAGAATTAATCTAGTAAGTCTGCTACGGGCTGTACCATAGTTCACACCCAAAAACTCAGTTGCTCTATGTTTGTCTACCATATTCCCTTCTCCATTCCTTGTGGAGGCGCTCGGTATCGAACCGAGGTCCATCACGTCTTCCTTAAAGAGTTGACGATGATAAGTTGGTTCTTTTTATATGGTGAGAACCAACACCGTTATGATAAACAATCCTCATTGTTATACCCCAGGATTCTGTTGCTAAGCCCCTGGGAAGCTCCCTTAGGCTCCTACTATTGCAGTAAGAGTCTTAGATTTGCTAACGGATACACCCTTGAGCATATCTTTCGCGTAATTTTTCATATTGCCAATTGTTCAAGTTTCCATGTTTTTACAAGGTCTGGTCCTTGCATCGAGTCTCTATCTCCGTCCGCCATGTCGAAGCCAATTCGCCCCCTATTTAATTCTATGCTTTATAAGCATCTACTGCATGTTTAACACGTTCAACTAACTCCTTACTAATATAGGTGTCTCTTTTTCTCTGTTTCTTGGCACCTGTAGTAGTAATAGTAGTAGTACCATAATAAGTATCGCTATTTGCGATAATAACTCTATCAGATGCATATCTATTAAACTTATGCATGAGTTTGAAATAATATCCACCGTCTAAAAGAGCTACGAATCTAACTTTATCATCATGAGTTTCAACATATCGTGTAGCTTCTTCCAGAAACCTTACAACGTCCTGTGCTTGGTTATCCTGAGCACCCCCTGCTTCTTCAGTATACTTAGCATAGATAAGATCCATCAGGCCATTGCCTTGACAAATAAAATCCATAGACTTAGTAGCTCTGATATCACCAGCTGTTCCATAGGTGAGCTCGCCATCAAGGAGTCTAATTGCATCAGGTCCTACGTTGTTTAGTTTAATTACTGTAATGCCACGATGTTCGAGGAACTCTTGCTGAGCGCGCTCTGCGACACCCTGTCGCTTGGCTTGCTTAGCTAATGTAGAAGCAGCAATCGGGTCAGTAATAGCTGCGGACAATACTTGATAGAATGTCCAACCATACTTACGACAGCGCTTCCTAATCTTTGCCTCAAGATATCCTGGCAACTCTTCACCTTCCTCAAGATGTACGAGGGCGGCTCTAATAACTTCTTCTAAATTTTCTAAATTTCTTTTCCTAATCTTGTTCTTTGCATATTCATTAAATTTCATGTTGTTTCTCCTTTTCCTTTAATTCTTCCATTAGTTTATCAAACCATTCCTCGAACTCATTCACACTTAAGAACATCTTAGTATCCTTGTTGAGTTCCTTTACTACTATTTGTTTATATTCACATTTTATTTCAATGGGACTATAATCCTTGAGTCGCAAGACAAATTCTGATTCGCTGTTAATCTCTAAACGGTTTTCGAAAGCCACGTTCAACGTATCAAAATATGTAAGCTGCCCCACCTTGTCATCAAGATATCTATACAAATTTATATGATGACTACCAACTATTAACTTCACTTTCATTGCGTCTTGCGTATTCGAAATTAATTTTTTAGCTGGTATATAAACAGCTAACAACTCATAGACAGATTTTCTACTATCGCCGCTTGCTGAAATGAATCGATTAACTTTATTACTGATAATGTTATCAGCATTTTTATATAACTTTCTAGTAAATTCTGTGTCATGATTAGAAATTAGTACTTTACATGGAGCTTTTTCGGCTAATTCTACTAATTGTCTTTGTTGATCTTCCGAAAAACCATCGATACTATAATCTGTAAAAGATGCTGTGTCTGAAAGCGGCACATATGGCGGGTCGCAATAAACCACATCATCTTTGTTAGCTAATTTAAATGTATCTTCGAAACTTTGGTTGTATAATTTACATTTAATTAGTTTCTTTTTAAATTCAGTAAGTTCTTTTTCAGGAAAGTATACTTGCTCAAACTTACCAAATGGTACATTAAAATTGCCAGACTTATTATATCTACATAAACCATTAAAACAATGTCTATTCAAATATATAAAAAGCATCGCTCTTTCTTCCGATGAGGAAGTTTCATTGAATCTTTTTCTTAGTTCGTAAAATATTTCCTGACTATTATTATGCTCAGAAAAGTATGGTCTGAGTTTATCGATAAAATCATCTGTGCTTCTCAGCACGTTGAAAACACTCATCAAATCTTTATTGAAGTCAGCTAAAATATATTCCGAAGCATCTATATTAAGAGACACTACACCCGAACCCACAAACGGTTCAATAAATTTACCTTTAACCTGGCCAACCGCAGTAGAAATTTCTTTCAAACTCTGCGATTTCCCGCCAGCCCATTTCAAAAACGATTTATTCATCCAGTTTCCTTTCCATACTTATAAGATAATACATAATTCCTATTTGTCAAGGGCTATTTTAAAAAAAATGCAGATTTATTTAAGATTTTTTTGGCTAATCTATAATCTAATCTGCGTCTCCTGATCCCTTCCTTGTTGTTGTTTTTAAATGGCGACAAGGTTATGTCTTTGGTTATATCTCTGTACTCATTTAGAATCTCATTAGCATTAGATATTAACTTATCTACATCTAATACCGAACCATCTAAAAACCCAACATCTATTAAGGTGATAGCTCTGGAGCTAACCTTTATTAGTTTTTTATCATAATTTAATGCAGATGGCAAACAAAATCTTATTCTGTCATCAGACTTGACACCATCAACACCCCTTAAACCTATATTACCATGCTTATTATTGAAATCTGTGGACAATAAAACACGTGACTTTAAAAATTTCTTGGTTTCATCTAAAGCCACATCATTAATAACATATTCGTCGTTTTTATAAATCGAATATGTATGCATGGTCATAAAAGGTTTCTTGGTAAGACACACCACACATACAGGACATTCAGTGTCTTCAAATGGATTGTCTTCTAATATAGTTATAGAATCCACATGATCCTTGAATAACCTGGCACCAAGATAAGTTTCTGGAATAATAAATACAGCTTTCTTATATTTTCTCATCACCCTTTCAAGTGCTATTTGATACAAGTCTGCATATTTATTATCAGAAAAATATTCGTAACTACTAAGACCGCGACGTGCTGCCGAATTTTTGGATAAGTATGGGGGATTAGTAACGATTATTGTATCCTCTTTATAAGGGACATCGACTAGACTATCGTTGACTTCCCACTTCAAAGTTGGGTCAACGTCTAACCCCTCCACACTAAAGTTTCCAAGTTTTTGTACAACCGCCAATAAATCCCCTCCGCCTGCGAAGGGATCAAGACAATGCGTACAACCCGAATTCAAGATGAATCTGGCTATGTGTGATTTAAGCCAAGTTTCTTTCTTGGTATTAAATTGTCCGAGATCCAGTTTCTTCATAAGTGTAATATAATCATTAATCATGAGTTGTCAAGTTAATAAATCCAATTATATAACACATTGATAACTGTAACCGCGCTAGCCACCACAGTACACCAAAATAATATTCTATTTCTAACCTTGTTACTAATATCATCAGTGATACCTCTGGTACCTCTAATCTTCGGACCTACTAGTTTATCAGTAAATGTTGACACAGTATCTCTCCTTTATTTAAGATTGTATAAAATGAGACCACCGACCGCAAGCACTACGAGAACTCCAATTATGATCTTACTATAGTGATCTCTCCAGGAGGGTCCGGCGCCGCGAAGTCTAAAGGGACATCATTAATTAACGAGAACGAGCTCTCATTCCCTGCGTCATCTACTGCTGTAATACCTAAATTGTATACCCCATCCTGAGAAGTCATACCAGGCAGTGTACTCAAGTCCACTGATGTATTATCGCCCAAATCAAAGGATGGTGAGGTGTAATCAACTGCGGCGGGGGCTGTCTCTATATAGAGTTTATAACCAACCACATCCGGCGAAGCCGATCCTGGAAAACTTAAATTAACATTTTTTACTTTTGCCATTGTTTTTGTTCCTCCTATAAATTACTTTAAAAAATTTTGTTTATAATCCACTTCTTGTATTTGATATCGCCAGAAATCAATATACTCTTTCTCTGGTTCTGGCAACCCCTTACCAAGATTAGGATTCTGCAAGCTTCTTCCAATTACTATACCGCCAGCTCCTCCTGGCCAACCAACATATCTACCTTGCAGCGTTATCCATGCTCCGTGGGTTTGATCTGCGTTCATTGGCCGTATTATCATCTCATAGGAGCCTGTAGCCGGTAATTGAAAGGTAGCAGTAGTGACAGTAACATAGCCACTTACGCTAGCATCTACCTCTTTAAATACATCATACAATTTATAATCATACCCTATAGCATCTGGATACGCTGACCAGTTTACAGTTATGGGCTTATCCGTGGTACCAAAATATACTGGATAGTTATATATTTTTGCATCTAACCATGTAAACGACAGAAAATCTGGTCCCAAAGCTGGATTGAAAACAACCTCATTGGAATCACCACTAGGTCGGCCCACATCATCGTACACACGTACTACAAAATATAAAATGTCTTGGTCATCAACAATCACACCCGTTTCACACTTGCCTGGCTCTACTTGTTCACAATCAACATCTTGTTTAGTAGCAGCTGGGTTGTTGTAATCGTAATCCGGTTCTGCTTCCGTTCTTTGAAACGCTTTGTACTCTTTAACGTTAGGTTCAGTATTCCTTGTCCATTGCAGTGTGATCTCACCAGCAAGAACACTGCCTACGCTAAATAACAAAGTTAAAATTAACACAGTTAGTTTTTTATACATATTAGCCACCAAATATAGGTCTATTTAACAAATCGCCCGCTCCACTCAATTGTGGGTCTTGGACAAACCCTGCTTTTTTGAGCATGTTTACAGTTTTTCTATGAATAGTATACCAATCAGCCTTGGGGTTCAACGCTACAGCACGTAATAAATGAGCCGTCAAAGCACCCTGGTATTTGTTATTAATATATGCGTCGGCCGATGTTTGATTATCTTTACAGCCAGATAGTAAAACATGTCGTTGATTACCAACACCTTGTTTCATACCCATCTTATTGGGTTTCTGTCTAATCCTACCAAGATCAAACGCTTTCATTTGTCTATTAGCAATTTCTTGTGGTGGTTTCAGATATCTAGATAAAGTCTTACAATCACACCCATCACCACACGCGCACCCAACTCCAGGTGGCTTCATCTCTCTTGTCATTGTTCCACTATGACAGGAATCGCAAACCATTGTAAGAAACGCACCAGGATGAATTTGTTTAAATTTATTATGTAGAATATCATCTGTCAGAGGATGATTCCAATCTAAATCATATGGGCATAGAATCTCATCCAATTGATCTTTGACTTCATCACCATCGGTGTCTAACACCTGACTACCATGCCCAGAATAATGGAACATAAGTTCTGCACCAGCTCTAGACCTAGCCACTAACCAATTTAACCCATCAACTATATTAGCTCTAGTCGCATCTTTATCCAACAAAACCATCATGTTATTTGGGTCGAAGCCGTGGTATTTAGCTAGGACACCCTTCATTCCATGCACGTCATTAACACAACCATTCAAATCTGCGCCAGGCATTGCGTATTTATTTATACCAACCAACAACGCAAATTTATAAGATTCAAACGCACGTGGAGGATAATATCGATCAGGTGTTTCCACTGGTGTTTCTATTACCGTCTCTGTTTCTGGTTCTTCTTTCTTCGTGCCAAACACCCATCGGATAAACCATTCAAAAATACGTTCAAATATGTTCATGTTTACACCTTCCTTAGCGGGAGCAGGGATCGAACCTGCGTCATTCTTGGTTATGAGCCAAGCGTGTGACCTCTACACTATCCCGCATTATTGTCTATTAGAAGACTCTATAGCCAATGCAAAGTCGTCTATTACACTATCATATTTAGTGTGCTGTCTACCGCCACCTCTTAATAAATAAGATGGGTGGTACGTGGGTACTAATTGTATATCATCACTATAGCTGAATACTTTACCCTTTATAGTCCACATCTGTGGCTTAGGATTAAGTCCTAACAAACTAATGGAGGCGTCTCCTCCCAAAGCAAGTATAGTTTTGGGCCTCAATAGACTGATTTGAACTATTAAATAAGGTAAACAATTATCAATCCAAACATCTTCTAATGGTATACCAGGAGACAAACAACATTTAACTAGATTAGTAATATACACATCACCTGGTTTTAAATCTATGTCTTCTAATATATCATCTAATAGTTTACCGGCTCGTCCTACAAAAGGTATACCTACTTTATTCTCTTCATGTGCTGGAACCATACCGCAAATCATTAACTTAGCTTGTGGGTTGCCTTTATCAAATACTGGTTTGATTCTACCAACATGTAAATCACATAATTCACATTCAGCAGCAGTGCCTCTTAGCGCATTTAAATCCATTCCTACTTCCCTTCATTTAACAACAACCAGTGAAGTCCAAATCCATATCAGGATTCTTAATGGACTCTTCTACCAATTTCTTTGTTGTAATAAACGCTTCGGAAGAATATATCTTCTTCTGTTCATAACTTAACTCAATAAATTTTGATGACTTAGCTTTCTTAGATACATTACATCCCAATGCTTTGGCCTTCCTATTAATACAGGCAGCGATTTTCTTCTTGGTAGAAGCAGAAAATTTAGCCCTGCCTAAATAAGATTTAGCCACAGCAACATGCTTACAATCGGGTATAGGGAAACTTCGATTGGGACCACAAAAAGTACCACCTTTAAGCTTCTTCCTATCCTTAGTAGTAAGTTTTTTAGCCATAGCTTTGTTAGCTCTCTTGAGCATAGCATCGTATGCTTTGAGCTTTGAATGTCCACCCATAATTCTATCCTCCCTACGGTGTTTCAAAAATATGCTGAAATATATCAAAATGTTTGGCAGAAGTACCATCGTCAACCCAACCAAGCATTCTCCCATTTGGTTTAAGGGTGTGTTTACATGCCAACACTACATCAGCAATCAACGGTAAAGTATCCTCATCTATTCTATCGTAACAATCTATGAAGATGAAATCAAATTTCTTTTTTGTTATATACGCATATTCAATTCCGTTTGCATTCAATATAATATGATCTTCTACACGGTAATCTAGTGAATATCCTCGGTCAGACTCTTTAATCTGGTCATGAGCATTTATAACATCTTTGTTTATTTCTACTGTAGTCAATGACTTAACCTTAGGAAAAGTCAATATGTACCTAGATGCCACACCAAGACCCAGGCCTATCTCGAGACAGCTACCTCGTGGTAAATCTGATAGTTGATCCATATAATCTTGCAACTCAGTTTCCAACGCCCACAAAGTATGACCCTGTCCTATCTCTAAGAAAAGATGGTTTGACATCTTATATACACGGGCGTCTCCTGACTGAACTAGCAATTCACCATCTCTGAAATAGATAAGATCTTCTGACATATTGGTACCCCTTCTATGTTTATATAGGTTATATTATTCTGTCTTTGTGTTGATGGTTTCTGCAAATTCAAAAACCAGCACCATCCGTGCACCATTCACCTTGTCCATATCATGTTCAGGACCAGTCTCGTACTCCGCAATTACTGGGTGTGAATACTGTACACCAATGTTACAATTCACAGAATGAGCCAAAAATATGTCCAAAGCGTCGTTTACTTGCTCTCTAATTCTTTCTTCCCATTCCTTGGCTTTTTCCGCCATTTCTTCTGCTGTTAGTTCTTTGTCTTCTGGCATGATACTACACCTCCATTCCGCCTTTTTTCTGTTGCTTAGCCATTTCCTTCTCTTGTTCGTACACACTGCCTGTTACCATAACGAGTTTTCTAGCCCATTCTGGGTCATCTTCATTGAGTTTTATCTCAGCATAGAAATCTTCTATCTCATGACCTACAATTTTTGGGCTGCCTTTCTCATCGATAAATACATGTCTCAACTCATGAGAGATAAGACGTTTTCTATCGGCTTCATTGGCTAATTCCCATGCTTTGTGGTCCACGATAAGAATATAATCATAGCCCTCTAAAGCAACATCATCTTTTGAAAAGAATTTAATCTTCGGGCTGGCTAATTCAATAGATGCTAAAATCATCTTTCCGCCCTTGATTCTCTTCTTCAAATCAAAAATCAGTTTAAATGTAAGATTCTGATAAATCGGAAATCTTTCTTCTACTACATCTAAAAACGCCTTAACCAAACTTTCGTCACAATCTTCATATCTTGTTGTCATAATGTCACCTTCCCCTTTCCTGTTACAATGTAAGCATTAATTTATGTTTGTCAAGTAACTTTTTTTCTAACCTGACCTTAAGCTATCAAAATGTTTCTTTAGTTTTAATAAATCTGCGGCCAATGCCCTAGATTTTGCAATCTTGTCCTTATTTCTTGGCCTGTTATTCCGTCTACCTTTACTCTTATTCTTCTTAATAGTTTTTACCTCTCCTGAATATGAGTTACCATCCTTATCATAACAAATATTCATATACTTTCCGCCTTTAAGTTTCTTTGTAACAACCTTACCGCCGTTCTTTACACATTTAGTAAAATCTACTGGCATAACCACTCCTCCTGATCGATACGAGTCCTCATATCTATAAATTAAATGTAACACAATAGATCATAAAATCGGTCGGTTCCATAGGGTGCCATATTGGAACCAGGAATACACTTCAGCATATTACTTGCTGCCACTGTATTCCACGAATGAATAACTATAGTAGTACCACAATTGGGGTTAGTAGCCCTCTCTAAGAACTTGGCTACATCAAGACCTTCTCCGTTGCCTGTACCTAAATCATTATCCAAAAATATATAATCATAAGTAAATTTTTTTAAATACTCTATGGCATCAAACGCATCTTCAGTTATATCCAAATGATGTTGTCCGAATCTTTCTATAAAAAAGTTTACTCTTTGTGTATCATCTTCTAAAATCAAAAATCTCATTATTAATTCTCATCGATTGTTTTAAGTTTTAAATATTCTTTAAACAAATTGTTTTCTTTCATCATATTACTCACATTAACCATTGTCTCTACAACATATTTCAACTTGGACATCTCTATTGGTTTATTTAAATAGGACCAAACACCGGACTCAATAAGTGAGTTGGCTTTTTCATCAAAAGTGTGCATACCAGAGAGAACTATAATTGGCATATGTGGAAATTTATTATTTAGTTTTTCTGATATATCAAATCCACACATATCAGGTAACTTTAAATCAAGTATTAGTACATCAGGTTCTATTTCGCAAGCTCTTTTTAACCCATCTACACCGTTATACGCAGTAAATATATTATAACCACCTGTCTTGGAAAAATATGTTTCTATTAAATTACATAGCTCTTTATTATCTTCTATAATTAATACATTATATACATTTTTCCCTTTAAGTATCCTACTTAAACGATTTTTTATCTTTTTTTCAGCGTAAGCGGCTGTTTTTTTCGTATCCGCATCGAATTTTCTTTGTTCAGTTATGTCTTTACAAACACCTATTATCTTAGTTGGTTTGTTGTTATCATCAAACAAAATCTTTCCGCGATCTACCCAAGTTAACAACTTACCACTCTTGTGTTTCATTTTGTATTCAATGCCTGTAACAACATTCCCGATATTCATTTTCTCTGCGGCGTTGTCAAACACGTGTCTATCCGTCTCATGCACATGTTCCAGCCAGCTGTCAAATGTTCTTGGGAATTCGCCAGGCTCGTACCCCAACATACCATCAATATCACCAAACCAAGTTACTCCATTTTTAGGTATAGATCTTTCATACACTAAATCTACCGTGGATTCGATAGCCATTTTAAAACGATCTTCGCTCTCTTGTAATCGTTGTTCTGCTAACTTACGTTCAGTGATGTCCTCTTTTACAGCAACGTAATGTGTGACTTCATCACTACCATTAGTACGAAGCGGTGATATGACTGAGTTTTCCCAGTAAATTTCTCCATTTTTTCTCTTATTAGCAAACTCACCAGCCCAACTCTCACCTCTAACAAGTGTATCCCACATTTCTTTATAAAATTCCTCAGATTGTATATCAGCCTTAAGTATTCTAGGATTTTCTCCTATAGCTTCTTCCCTAGTGTACCCACTTACGTCAGTAAATTTTGGGTTCACATATTCAATGGTGCCCTCTGGATCGGTGATAACAACTGATACTTGACTCTGTTCCACAACTGATGAAAGTTTTTTTAATTCAGACTCATATTTTTTACGTTTCGAAATATCATTAAACATCACTGTCATTTTACCGTAACTTGTCTGAAAAGCGGTTACTTCATAGACACCTGTTAAACCATCATTATTATACACCAACTCTTCTACATGCCAGGGAATACCTCTTAGTGCTGTTTTTTTATAATTTTCTGGTACGCCTGTTCCAACAAGTCCTGGAAAAGCTTCTTCGATGGGTTTCCCCACAAGTTTAGAATGATCTACGCCCAGGATTATATCGGCTGATGGATTTCCTTCCATAAAAATAAGTTCACCATTTATCAACTTATACATATGCATACCAGCTATAGAGGATTCGACTATGTTGCGGTGGTGTCTTTCACTTTCTTCCAATGCAATTTCTGATAATTTACGTTCAGTTATATCTTGTAAGTGAATAATATATCCTAAAAATTTATTTGAGTCATTAAAAATAGATGATTTAGCTCTATGATACCAACCATTCAAACACTCTATGTATATTTCAGCAATCTTATCTTCAGGTGTGTCTTCCTTACACGATGTTATACAAAATTCTTCTGTGTGATTAAAAATATCAAAACAATACTGACCCTTAAAATAATCTTTATCATTATTAAATGCGTCAGCAAATGATTTGTTGACAAATTTAATCTCGTATTCAGCGTCGACAATGAAAACTAACGCCGGCACTGCATCTAAAACAAATTCCCATTCCTTTGTCCTATCGATTAGATAACCATTTGCAGTTAATACATTAGTTATTTCACGTAACTTTTCAAGTTCTTTTAACATAGCTGTCATTTAGTCTGCCGCCTTAAAAAAATACATTTTAATAAGAAATAATACAAATGTTCCTGCGCCACTACCAATTACACCAGCCAAAATACCCCACATAGTAATCTTGGTTCTAATAGCTGTAATTGCATCCCTTACAGGTTGCATAGACTCTTTGTGTTTCGATAAGTCTTTGGTTTGTTCAATTTTATAATCGTTTATTTCTCTGGTAAATTCTGTTTTCAAATCAGAAATAGCGAGAGCTATAGAGTTGTTTATACCTGTAACATCGACCATGTTGTGGACTTTCGATACAACCTCATCTATACGTTTCTGTAATCTATTTTCGAGCTTATCAGAATCATCATCAATCTCTTTCTTCAATAATTGCATATCTTTTCTGATATCATCTTTAAGTTTGCCCAACTCCTGTAAAAGCATGGTTTTGTTATTTAAGAAGTCTTTATTCAAAGTATTGATAGCCTCTTGCATCTTTTCCATGCTAACAACTAGCTGATTAATCCATGCTTTTTTAAGTTCTTCGGCTTCTTGTATATAACTATTATCAGATAAAGGTGTTGGGTTAACTTGAATGAGTGTGGATTCGAATGTTTTGTCTTTGTCATTCATAGAGTGACACTAATCTCCCAGTTTTTTACCACATAGGGGACAGTAGGAAATACCCACGCCGAATCTATGAATCTGACTATGCGTTTTCTCCTCTGTCACTTCAATCCAAGACAGGACCCACCCATAAGATGGATCCTGGACGAAAAGCTGTTCATGGTCTTTTTTTAACTCTCTCCAATTTTCACAATCACAAAACTCATTCACTTATTACCATCCACCAGAGTAAGGATCAGATCCGTCATACTTACCACCATATGAATGCCAACCCTCTGTAGGCCAATTCTTGTACGCCGCGTTAGCTGAAGCAAGGATGCCTGCAGCAGTTCTTTCTTTGGCGTCCATTACATCAAACTTAGGTGGGTCAATTTGAGCGCCGGCAATAGTGGACATAATCAATCTGGTAAATTGATCATCTCTTACATATTTAACAGTAGAACCCCAAACCAATGGATTCTCATTACGTTCTGCGTACTGCCATTCTGGTCTAATTGCATTTACATCAGACGAATTATCTTTGTTTGCAAAATAAAGTACAGTCTTAGTGTAATCAGATGCGCTTCTTTTTCCAACCCACGAAGCGCCGAAATTAGAAATCTTTGAATCTAAAGCTCGCCTAATGGGAGTATTAACGTCCGTTCTCGCTGCAACACGATCAGGCTCTTCTACACCAGTATGCGGGATTTGATGAAAATCAAAATAAAATACCTCTGCCATTTTTAAATTCCTCCTATTTTACATTTAGGGGTTAAATAAATAACCCCTTATTACTATTATAGTACAAAATTCTATTTTATAAAATCAAAAAGTCGAATTTTTATATTACTTTGTTGAGATAGATACCCAGCAGAGCTATCATAATAATCAAATTTAGTTACTACAAGCTCCTCAACCCCAGCATTAATAATTTCAACTAGGCATGGAGTACATGGTACACCACATGTCATATACATTGTTGTATGTTTAGTTGAAATGCCTTCCCTAGCTGCATTAATCAAACTGTTTCTTTCAGCATGACCTGCTACACAGATGTCAAGTCCCTCGCCGGACTTAAAACCTATGATTCTTCTAGGACAAATGCCCTCTACTGAACCATCAATTGCTTCGTACTCTTTTTTATATGTTGACATAAATTCAGAATCTTCAAACCATCTCTTATCGCAGGTAGATATACCTCTGGGCGGTCCATTATATCCTGTACTTATAATACTTTTATCTCTGACTAATACTGCTCCTATTTTTCTAGACAAACATTTGGAATTTCTTCCAACCTGTTTAGCTATGTTGTAATAAAACTCATCCCATCCATTAAATCCTGGTTCTTCAATCGAATAACTACTAACTTTTCCCATTACTTCTCCTCCTCGATCTCCTCGTTGATAGAAATCGTCCAAGATAGATCCACATCATTCAAATTATTAAGTATTTTTTCTTTGACCTCTTCTGAATCATATTGTAATAAAACCACCTGATCCGTGGCGCCACAAACTGGGCACTTGACTGCTATAACTAGAGCAGCTGATTGCTCCATAGGTTTTATCGAACACACCCCTTTGGCCCCACAATCACACTTGTAATAAATATTATTCCTTTCATGTTTAATAATTTCCATTTGCCTTTACCTCTCTTTGTACTATTAGGACTTGCCTGTCCTTATTATAATTATAGTACAAAATCCGATAAAATTAAATTAATTATGGTTATTACTGATATAATTTAATATAACGGACATAACTAATTTTTCAATCTTTTCGATATCAGGCTCAGCTGGAAGGGGAGATTTAACATAAGCTTGGTCAGTAAGTTCGAACAATCTCTCTGCTTCGTCTTTAACATTCTCTAACGTCCATTTGCCCAATTTAATTTCTAATAATCTCTTTGCGTCAGATCTAGCAACAAATAATTCACCAGTCAATAAGAATTCCATACCCATTCTAAGGAGTCTAATACAATGCGCAGCATTTTTAGTGTC
>Ga0164310_10000529_pt1 | contig 20394 bp, 16 predicted proteins | sample GuaBasSedimGuay1_FD_121795 | JGI IMG/M metagenome (GOLD analysis project Ga0164310, IMG submission 121795) | Subseafloor sediment microbial communities from Guaymas Basin, Gulf of California, Mexico - Guay1, Core 4569-9, 0-3 cm | ecosystem: Environmental > Aquatic > Marine > Hydrothermal vents... | reverse complement strand
GAAAAAATATCCATATCTTTATAAGAATTAATACAATATCATTTATGGTCTGATTATGGTAGTAAATATTGAAAGATTATTTTCAAAACGAGCAGGTCGTATGCGTTCTTCTGAGATTCGAGAATTATTAAAAGTTATTAAAATTCCAGGGATGATCTCTTTTGCAGGTGGACTACCTAATCCAAATGCATTTCCTGTTGACATCATAAAAAAATGTGTAAATAATATACTTGAAAATTATCCTGAAAAAGCCTTACAATATGGCACAACAGAAGGATCAGCTCAGCTCCGAGGGGAACTTGCAAAACGTATGAGAAACAAGAATAAAATAAATTGTGAGCTTCATAATATAATGATTACTAGTGGTGCTCAACAAGCATTAGCCCTTTCAGCCATTGCTTTTCTTGATCCAGGCGATACATATCTTACTAGTGTTCCAGCATATCTAGGTGCAGTTCAATCATTTCATGCATTTGAAGCAAATTGTGAGAGCCTCCCAATGGATGATCAAGGGATCGATATTGAAGCGTTAAGACGAAACCTTGAAAGATTACGAAGAACAGGAATTAATCCAAAATTTTTATACACGGTTCCCACCTTTCAAAATCCATCTGGTGAGACCGTATCAATGAGCCATAGAAAAGAATTATTACAAATTGCATCAGAATATGATTTTCTCATCATTGAAGATGATCCTTATGGTGAGCTTATCTTTGAAGGGAAACCAGTTCCACCTATCAAATCACTTGATACAAAAGGTCGCGTTGTTTACATATCATCTTTTTCAAAGATCCTTGCACCAGGTTTTCGGCTTGGATGGGTTATTGCATCCAGACAGATCCTTGAAAAACTTGTCCTTTCAAAACAAGCAACAGACCTTTGTACAAATGTTTTCAGTCAATATATTGCCTATGAATATATCAAAGGTGGCTATTTAGATAAGCATGTGGAAACTATTCGTAATATGTACAAAAAACATCGCGATATTATGGTTGATGAAATAGTAAAACAATTTCCTTCAACTGTTAAATGGAAAGTTCCAAAGGGTGGAATGTTCATATGGATTGAATTACCAAAAACTATTGATACGCGAATTATGTTCCAAAAAGCAATCTCTGAAAAAGTTGCATATGTTGTTGGAGAAGCATTTTTCCCAGAAGGTGGAAATTATCATTCCATGCGCCTTAATTTCTCTTATACTGATGAAAAATTCATCCGTGAAGGTATTCAACGTCTTGCAGAAGTAATTAAGGAAGAATTGAAAATTGATTATCAAAATGATCAATTACCAGAAGGAGTCTGATAATCATTCTCCCCTTAATACTCACTACTAAAATTAATCATTGATAAATATGGTAATGCAGGTACTGCTGCAAGCATAAGGTTTTTAAAAGATTTTTACATTTTGAAACTAGAATAATTAATATTTTATCATGGGATTGGTGGAATAAAAATGGGATGTCGTATAAAGACACAAGTTAAATTAGATTATATTCAAGATTTTGAAATGATGTTTGAACGGATGAAACTTCATCGTCCTCGAGAGGCAGCGATATATTACACGATTTTAATTGTTGATTCTCCAAAGGAATTCTCTGAATTTTTATCTATTGCAAAAAATTTGTCAAATCTGACTCGTAGGCCTCTTGAAACAGGTAGAAATTGTTTACTTACCAATGGTTTAATCGCAAAAGTTTTATTTGCACATGAACCAAAACATCATTTTGGAAGGGAAAGTTATTTACCAGTTCATCCCGAAGCAATATGGGAGTTTATTAAAGACGACATTAGAAACGTTGTAGCACCAGATACATTTCATGCTATTGAGCAACATCTTCACAAATACGCCGATTATTATAAAGATAATTATGATAAATATGGAATTAAACTGAAACGAAGTGGAAATGTTACCATTGAGTATTATGGAAAATGGACAATGTATAACATCCTTCATAACAGTATGGAACAAGGAAATGATGTGAAACTTCAGATCAGTGGAGATCGCTTTTTTTCAGAACCATATCTTGATTATTTCAAGAAATACTTAGAGCTTGATAAAAAAGTTCAAGTAATTGTTGATTCAGATCTTCCTATTGATCTGGTGAAAGAGTTCAATGAAAAATATAATAATAAACTTGAACTGCGGTATTTCCCAGATGGGTCTTCAGGAACACTTCGTAACTTTGTGTATGGTAAAGAATTTGCATTGAATGGTATAAAAATCCTACAAGACAATAAAGAAGAACCAACATATGTTGGAACTGCATATGTCGATGTTGAAGACATTAAAATATTCAATAGTAAATTTGACAGTCTTTGGAATATTGCAAAACCTGTGAAAAAAGAAAAAAATGATTAAACAAATCATATTGTAATTGATTACAAGATTAAAAATAGGTAATATGGCAGATACATCTGGTTATCCTGCCAATTATCTCATTTTTCATTATGCCTAAAAATACTCATGAATAATCATATTAATTTCTATTTCGCACCCTTGCTGAAAAAAAGAATTAATTTTTACATTTCTCTCCGATATTACAAAATCATTAAGTAAAAGGTATGTCTTTTTATGTTTGGGATGAGCTCTGCCATGTGTGTTGCATTGTCACAACCAATTTATGCAGAATAATTCATCTTTAGTAAAAAATATGAAAAGGTAAAGAAGAGATCAAGCAAACATTCACGCGTCTTTTATGACAATAGGAAAAAAATAGTTAGGAATATCTCGCAGGGGTGCGAAATCTCGGATATTAACTATTGGTGCATTTAAAAAATAAACGTTTCCTATAATTTCTATTACACAAATCTTATAGTTTCAAGGTTTTTTAATGCGGTTGTACTAATTCTATATTTTTTATGTACGCTACTTGATATATCCAAACATTTAGATTCTTCACCATGACCAAATATTATACGTTCTGGTTTTGGTGACATATTGTTAATAAAGTTCATAAGTTGACGTCTGTCACTATGACCTGAAAAACCATCAACGGTTTCAATCATCATGGAAACCTTTATTGTTTGAACGTTTCCACCTGAGGTTATATGAATATCTCTCCATCCTTTCTGAATACGTCGTCCAAGACTTCCCTCAGCTTGATATCCAACAAACACAATCATACTTTTCTCATTTTCTGCCCATGCTTTAAAATATTCCATTATTGGGCCCCCTACCATCATACCACTAGTTGCAAGGACAATACAGGATTCAGTGTCATCAATTATTTTTTGTCGCATTTCATGGCCATCTACACGTACGAATACATCAGATAATAGAGGATTTTTTCCTTTTTGAAACGTTTGAGCTCGTAGTTTACTATTAAGAAACTCAGGATATGCAGTATGAATTGCAGTTGCCTCCCAGATCATTCCATCTAGATATATAGGTACTTTTGGAATTGCTTTATCTCGCATTAATTGCTCAAGTACTATCATTACCTCTTGACTTCTACCAACAGCAAAAACAGGCACTAGTATTTTTCCATTCTTTGATAAACATCTTTTAGCTAATTCCTTTAAATGTTCTGTTGCTTCACGACGACTTGGTTGAAAATCATCTTTTCCCCCATACGTTGATTCTACAAAGATGGATTCAAGTCGTGGGAAATGATTTACCGCAGGGTTAAATAACCATGTTTTCTCATATTTAATATCGCCACTAAATGCAATATTATACAATCCTTCTCCAATATGAAAATGCGCTATTGATGAACCTAGAATATGACCTGCATTATGAAGAGTCAATCTAATATCAGGTGTGATATCTGTTGTATTTCCATACTCCAAAGGTATGCAATGTTTGATTACCTCACGAACATGTTCCGCCGAATATGGTATTTTTTTTGCATCTGCTGCTGCAACTTTTAAATAATCCATATGTAAAAGAGTCATCATGTCCCTTGTTGGTGCAGTGCAATAAACTGGACCATCAAATCCATATTTATATAACAGAGGCAATAATCCAGCGTGATCAAGATGAGCATGCGTTATAATGACTGCATCGGTTTTTTCAATTGGTAACATCTCAGGGAAATGTAAATATGGTGATCCTGCCTTATCACTTGAAACATCAACTCCAACATCTATCAATATTTTGCTGTCTTGTGTTGTAAGAAGACTACATGAACGACCTACCTGTCGAAAACCACCCAGACTTGTGACTCTTACATATTGTTCTCCTTCTGAAATACCTCGATGTAATCTTCTTCCAACTTTTCGAAGGATTTCCTTTCTTGATTCACTCTCCAGCCTTAAAAAACCTCTGATATCTTTCACGGTTTTTGATTGCAGAGGCGGTGTACGAATAATACGTGGTGACCAGTGAATCTTTTTACGAATCTCATTTAAATATTTTCCTTGTTTACCAATAGCAACACCTGGTTTTACGGCTTCAATTGTTACCTCGCCCATATCAGGTTGAAAATAGATATTTGTAATCTCTGCTTCTTCTGGGATTATCCGATTGATTTCCTTTTCTGCTTTGTCTTCATCTGTAATTACAGAGGGATGAGGGCGAATCACAATTCGTTTCTGAAGCATTTTTGCTAGCTGTTTGATAAGATCATCCCTATCTGCAAATTTGTCAGGATGCTTAGTATATAAAGCAACAATAGCCCCTTCAAATTCAACATTTGAAACATCAATGCTAGGAGGAACTGTTGCTCTGACTTTTCCTTTTATTTCACGTAGTACATCTTCTGCGGTCATAAAAATCACACAATAAATATTTTGTTACTTGTTTTGTTTTAGAATATTAAATGAAATAATAATCCACTCAATTATTGAGTGGAAAGAAACCAGATTATTAGAAATAATTTAATTAAATTAATTGTTTTTGATGTTGTCTCTTCTTCTTTTAACTTCATCTTCTGGAATCTGCTTGAATCCATCTTTTGAAATAACAGCAACAGCAATATTTCCACCAGATGCCGAATCTCTTGCGATAGCTGAAGATATAGCACGGATTGCAAGGTTAACTCCATCATCTTCGGCCATATTATCGCGATAATGATCCTCTAGGACACCAAATACATATGGGGAACCAGATCCTGCAGAAGTATAATCATCAGGAATCGAGCCACCTGCTGCATCTAATGAATACACATGTCCGCCCGTTGTATCAAAACCACCTAAGACTAATTGAACATAGTAAGGCATAAATTTTCTTTGATTCATAATATTAGACATCAAAGTTGCAGCACTTTCCACCGGAATTGGGGTTTCACGTTTTAAGCGGTAAAGATTTGCTTCTGCACTGAGATAACGAGCAAGTACTTGTAAATCACCCACAAGACCTGCAGTTGCAAGAGCAAGGTGATCATCTATTCGATATAATTTTTTTGTTTTTTTATGGGCAATTAATGTACCCATGGTTGCTCGTTGTTCTGTTGCAATAATTACACAATCTTTGCAGACTAAACCTAAAGTTGTTGTACCAGTTTTTTTTAAATTCTCAGTTGACATTATATCTCCTCAAAATCTTGAAAAATTCAAAACCACAATTCTATTGCCTTTATAAATAGTTTGCGTAATTGTTCATTTAATTATTAAAGGAAATTTATATATAATTCTCGTGCACAATATGCTTAAATAGTTCCGGATACATTGCAATAATAAGAATATATGACAACATTAATACTCAACATCGATAGAGATGATGATTTCGGGAGAAAAGCAAATTTAAAGAGTCCAATTTTAGGCATTAATGAGAATAAACATGCTGCACAAGCATTTGGAGAAGCGGACCCTGAAGACTCTGATTTAAATGCAATATATTATGCAATTTCATTATTTAAAAGATTGAATCAAGAAGGGAAAAATGTTGAAATTGCAACATTATGTGGCCACATGAATGTTGGTATAAAATCAGATGAAATTATTTCTGAACAACTTGAAAAAGTTATTGAACAAACCAATGCAACAGATGTCATCCTTGTTACAGATGGTGCAGAAGATGATTACATCATCCCCATTATTCAATCACGAATTAAAATTACTTCTATTCAACGGGTTTCTATTAAACAAAGCAGGCAACTGGAAGACACCTATTATCGAGTCTTAAAAATGCTTGATGATGAAAAAGTACAAAAACAATTTCTTTTACCCATATCTCTTGTTTTAATTGTATGGTCCCTATTTGTTCTTTTTAACCTTGGTTCCAGCGGTTTTGGAGCTACCATCATGACCCTTGGCCTATATCTTTTAGTTCGAGTATTTCGCCTTGAACGAACGATTTCATATATGATAAAAGAAATAAAATCAGGGTTTTTAACAGGTAAATTAACTATTTATACAACCATCATTGGAATCGTGGTTCTCATCGCAACTCTTTTTATTGCATTTGCAAACTCTAATGCAACCTATGAAAATGAACTACTTGAAATATTAACATTTATGTCAAATATGGTATGGGGAATTGTAATTGCTGGATTACTTTTTGTAATTGGATATGTTGTTGATTCTTATGTGAAAGAAAAAAGGGCATTATGGGCATATTGGATTTATCCATTTTCTCTTCTTGCTTTTGGTTTTATTTCTTCTGCAATTTTTGAATCTCTACTCAAGGCATTAATAAACTGGCCAGAAACATTTTATATTGAACCTTTTTTCACCCCATTCTTCATTGGGAACACATTAACTGGCATTATGATATCTATTGTTGGAGCAGTTACATACCATTACATTAAAGACATGTATGAATTAAAACAAAATGAATTAACCATTGAAAATCAAACATTATAGAAAGAAAAAATTATGATTTTTAAGAACTGGGAACCAATTTACAAAGAAATCATTTCGGATTTTTCATTTTTAGAATATGATGACATCATTTCAGCAGAACTTTTGAACTCTCTCCTTCAAAAACATCAAAACTTTACTTCTTTATCTTCCATTTCCAAAATAATATACAATAAAACTGTTGTAATCATTGGTGCTGGATCGCAAGTATTAGAAATTATTAAGAGTCATCGGGAAATAATTGAAAAAAATGTTTGTATCGCAGCAGATGGTGCAACAACTGCATTGCTAAAACAAAATATACTACCTGAGATTATTGTGACTGATTTAGATGGGAATATTGAAGATCAGATATATTCAAATAAAAAAGGCAGTATTATTGTTGTTCATGCACATGGAGATAACATTCAAACAATCAAAAAATTTGTACCAATCATTCCAAAAACTATTTCTGGAACTATTCAATCAGATCCCCATCCATATGAGTATGTTTCCAATATCGGAGGTTTTACTGATGGAGATAGATCAGTATTTCTTGCAGAACATTTCAAAGCAAAATCAATATATCTAATTGGTTTTGATTTTCATGGCCCCATTGGAAAGTTTTCATGTCCAAAGAATAAAAATTTAGATAAAAAAAGAAAAAAACTTCTATGGGCTGAAAAACTTATTTCCTCAATAAATAAAAATCATTATATCCAATTTCTAGAATGAATAGTGTTGTTTTTTCAATTATTCTTTTTTGTGGTTAAATAGATACCAACAAAAATGATTCCGCCACCAATTAATGTAAATTTTGAGGGTATTTGATGAATCCAAGGTAAAATAAATGCAAATAATGAAGATCCAATAGGTTCACCAAGTAATGCTACTGATGCAACTGACGCACGCACTTTTCCTAATGACCAATTATAAAATGTATGGCCAAAAATACCAGATATTGCCGCCATTGATAAAATAATGATTAGATCACTTAATGAAATCATAATTAATGATGTATTAAAAAAGATACAGAAAAAGAAGAGAACAATTGTTGATATGCTATATACTACAAAAACATAAGGAATTACAGATATTTGACTACGAAGATGTCTTCCACCAAGAATATATAACCCTGCTGCAACCCCACCAGCCCATGCAAGTATATTTCCTTGAAATGAATCAATTGATGATACAAATCCATAATTACCATATACTAATACAATTACACCAAAAAATGAAATGATGATACCGATTACGTGAAAAAAAGATAATCTTTCTTTTAATAAAAAATGTGAAATTGGCCCTACAATAATTGGATGAGCAGTAACAAGGATAACAGAACTTGCAACAGACGTCATTTTTAATGATGTCACCCAAAAAGCAAAATGTACCGCAAGGATAATACCAATACCAACCATCATCAAATATTGTTTTTTTGAAATTTGAAAAAGTTCATCAAAATTTCTTTTTTTAACTAATAAAATACTCAAAATAATCAGAGTTGTAAAAAGCATTCGATAAAAAGAAATAAGCAATGCAGAAGCAGTACATGAAACAATCAATACTGAAGCAATTGAAACACTTAGAATTGAGATGAATAATACAAAAGATGCTTTTTCAACCATAGTAAATAAAATATTGATAAAAAAGTGACTTATTATTGTTTCTTAATAAGAATCATCATTACATTAGAAAAATTCATTAATAAAAGAAAGGAGGAAAGGAAAAATATAGGGGACAAACTTATAATAAAAAGTTGTCCTTCCCTCCTTATTCTCCTTTAGTAAATTATGCTATAGCTATTGTTATATTTAAGTTTTTTGAATTAAGTAAAAATAAAACTATAAATTTTTATGCAAAAATAATCATATTTTAATGATATATTCCATATTATAAAATTATTAATGATAATATGTTTATATAATCTAATATTAATTAAAATAATAAATTATTATGTCAATATGAACAATCAAATATTCCTTTAATAAAAATCATTCTTTACATTTTATAACTTAAAATATGCCCGTGTCGGGATTCGAACCCGAGTAGAAGGCTCCGCAAGCCCTCAGGATATCCAAGCTACCTCACACGGGCAGTAACCTTTTTTTTATTCCAGCAACGAATAATCATTCTTTTAATTTTTCCTTTCAAAAAATGAATATACTTAATATTATTTGATAATGTCAACCATTGCAACCTTTTCAAGTATTAAATCTTCTAATGAATCTTTTGATATTGTTTGTATCTCTTCTACTGAAAAACTCCATTGTCTTATTTTTCCAATTGATTGTTTTAATACTGCATCATCTATTTGAATGTTGAATTTTTCAATAAATAATTCTATTGAATCATAAAAAATCTTTTTTTGATTATGTTCATTTATAAATATCGCAGCTATTGATGTTTCTCCTTGTTTTATTCCCATTTTTGGAATTGCATGGCTTAATTGACATTCTCCGGCAGAATAAAGTAAAATTTCCATTTCAATTGATTGTGTACTCATTTTTTTTCCATTCATTGCTCTAATTGCATGAAAAATAGCAGTCTCAAGATGGATTTTGCCAAAAATCATTTTCGCATTTAATAATTGAATATGGATGGAATGCTGTTTTGAAAATTGATGAACTAAACTCATATAATTTTCAACATGATCAATCTTAGTTGATCCTCCAATGATTTCATATACCATCTCTTTCATATTGCTATTCCTCATTAATGCCTTCTAATGTTGAATCTATTAAACTTGAATTTTCACCAATTTGATTTTTTATATTTTCAGCGATTTTTGGGCCAATTGTTTTCACTCGTGCAATTTTTTTAATAGAAACATCTCGTAAATCATTCAATGAAGTAAATCCTCCTTTATGTAACGCCCGTGCACGTATTCTTCCAATCCCTTTTAATTTTATGAGCGGCAGAAGTTCTTCTTTACATCCATTTTTTATCCTCATCAAAAGTTTCGTTAGATGCAATACGGCGTCGGATTGATACATCCGTGCATATTCCCTTGTCGCATGAATCAGCCAATTTGCTGTATCGACAATACCATGCACATCACCAGGTCCAACACCATATTTTGAAATTATAAAATCCTCAGATTTTTCATTAACCCAATCACATAGTAAAAAAGCAGTTTTCATATCACTTAAAAACCATTCATATTCTTCTTCATATGGCAAAGGAGGTTTTTTTAATAAATCATCCTGTATCATTTCAACGTTTTCTTCAACCCATGAATCATTTTTTCGTAAATACAATGATCTTACATCAGGTGTTGAACTGATAATATGAAGAAATGATATCTCAGAAAAGCTAGTTTTTTTGTTGGATTCTAAGGCACTTTTTATTTCAACTGCAGATAATGGATCAATATAAAGAGATGATGTTCTATTTCCAAAAAACGTTGGAATGAAACTTTCATTTTCAATTGTAATAAATTCATTTTGATTCAGAAAATCAATAGTTTCATCAATCGTATCATGAAGAGAGTATGATTCAGTTTGAAATGCATAAAACGTGTTATCAATGAATTGGTAGATATCCTGTTTATTATTCACAAAACCCGTTGCGATAGCTGCAAGTAAATGCATACGCAATGCTGCTTGATTACCAAGTTTTGAATAAATAGGTTCTACTTCACCATGAAGAAAATTATAAAATATTTTGTCTTTCTTTTGTTCATCTTTTGCAATCGTTATTGCTTCACCATAATTATCAAAACGTGGTCTTCCTGCCCTTCCTGCTTGTTGTTTATATTCAAGGACCGGAATTGGTTTCATCCCTGAATTCATATCATAGCGCCAGAGATCACGAATAATAACTCTTTTTGCAGGGATGTTCACTCCTGCAGCAAGTGTTGGTGTTGCAATAATTGTTTTGATGTTCCCTTTTTTAAATTCTTCTTCAATAATTCTTCGTTGATGACTCGCTAGACCCGCATGATGAAATGCAACACCTGAATTCATACATTCAAATAGTTGAGTATCAATTGATGTTTGTTCTGCATTTTGTCGTTTAATTTTGTTTATCCCTGTTTCAATGTTATGTTTTTCATCATCGGTTAATGATTTTTTGACGAGTGTTGAAATTTTTTTTGCAACTGATGAGGTTGACCTTCTTGTATTAACAAAAACTAGCACTTGTCCTTTATCCTTTAATGCATCATATACAATCTCCAACATAGGATCTTTATATGTTTTATCAATGATCTTTTGAGATCCATTTCCAAAAAAAATCGTATGATCATAGTGAACACCTTCGTGTAGTGGAACCGGCCTCCAATCTGATTGTATGAGGGTAGCCTGCAGCCATAAAGCCATCTCAGTTGCATTTGCAACCGTTGCAGAAAGACCTATGATTTGTATATGCTGAGGCATTGATTGAAAACGAGCGATAAGCACTTCTAATGTTGGCCCTCGTGTTGGATCATGTATTAAATGAATTTCATCAACAACTACACAATGAATTTCATCCATCCAAGCAGCTTTATGTCGAAAGAGTGAATCAGCTTTCTCTGACGTGCAAATAATGATATCATAGTTAGATAGTCGAGGATCTGAATCATCTAGATCACCTGTTGATATCCCCACTTTTATACCAATAGACTCAAATTGTTTTAATTCCTCATATTTTTCTTTTGCAAGAGCAATAAGAGGTACAATGTATAATGCCTTTCCACCATTTTTTGTTAGACTATGCAGCATAGCAATATATGCAACAAGGCTTTTTCCACTAGCAGTAGGAATAGATAGTAAAACATTTTTTCCATTGACAACATATGGAATTGTTTCTGCTTGAGGGGGATATAGTGTTTCAATATCCTGTTTTTCTATAATAGAAATTATAGATTTGTCTATTGGAATTTCAGAAACATGCATTTTTACACCCCCCAAAATGCGCTTATACGTCAAAAACTTTATTCATAATAACCTAGTTCCATGTCTTTGATATAAATGGGCCGAAGACAGACAATGCAAGAGAAGTATAAAATTCAAATGAAAGCTTATCGAAAGAAGAAAATGAAGGTTGATAACACCCCATTTCTTCCGGCTAGTGAAAAGGTATATGTAATGAATACCTTAGACCCAACAGATAAAATCAAAGCAGAAGTATTGAAGACAAAAGAAAAAGATCACCGCCTTACCATTACAAGCCTTGCATGTCCAAAATGTGGTGAACCCATGAGTTGGGATTCAAAATGGGAAGCTTTTACATGTTTAAAACATGAGAAAAAAGCCATTTTTGAGATTGTAAAAGAAGAATAACAATAAAAAAAAAGATTTAAAAACTTAAATGAATTATCTGAGGTATTGATATAATGAAAGAATTAGCAGAAATTAGAACATTAAGAGTAAATCGATATATAATCATCGATGATGAGCCATGTAAAATCCTAAGTATATCAAAATCTAAACCTGGGAAACATGGTGAAGCGAAAGCTCGAATCGAAGCAATTGGAATTTTCAATGGACAGAAAAAAAGTATTGTAAATCCAGTCTCACATAAAGTACATGTTCCTATTATAGATAAGAGAAGCGCTCAAGTTGTCGCAATCATGGGCGAAAATGTTCAATTAATGGACTTAGATACATACGAAACCTTTGAGATGGCAATTCCTGATGAATATAAGGATAAATTGGAAACTGGAAAAGATATACAATATTTAATAGCACTTGGTCGGAAAAGAATAACAAGAATTTAACTATTTTTTTCAATATCTTTTTTTTATTTTATAGATTAATGATGAAAAAACAACCTCAATTTCCTAATTATTTTGCAGATGCTGAATCGGACTATTCAAAGGCAAAATATGTGATTTTTGGTGTTCCATATGATAAGACATCTTCATTTCGTTATGGTTCAAAAGAGGGTCCAGATTCGATACGCCATGCAAGCTGGAATTTTGAATCATTTGATCTTCTAACTAAAATTGATTTTTCAAAATTACCAGTTCACGATTATGGAAATATCGATGGTATCTCTCAATTGAAGCCCAAGGATATGATAAAGAAAGTTAATGATTTTTCAAAAATGGTTTTACAGGATTCAAAAATACCTATTGGAATTGGAGGTGAACATAGTGTTACCTCCGGCATTATTAAATCGATTCCATCAGATACATTTGTAGTTATTTTTGATGCACATCTTGATTATCGTCAATCATATGAACAGGACATCTATAATCATGCATGTACCATAAAAAGGATTTCTGATATTATTCCTCATGAAAATATTGTAATTTTAGGTGTTAGATCAGCTGAAAAAAATGAATATGAAAACGCAAAAAAAGATAATGTTTCGTTTATAGAATCTTCAAAAATCATTAAGGAAGGAATGTTATCAACCATTAAAGATATTAAAAAACAAATTGGTCAACAACAGATATATCTTTCAATTGATATCGATGTTATTGACCCAGCTTATGCCCCTGGAACTGGAACACCTGAACCTTTTGGTTTAAATCCATATGAAATTTGTATTGCATTTGATATCTTAAAAGATAATTTAATCGGTTTTGATGTTATGGAAGTAAATCCCCTATTTGATCATGGACAATCCTCGATGCTTGCAGCAAAATATATTCGATATGGAATAGAAATAATGAAGTAATAAATATAAATAGATAGTATTTATAATTGATTTGAATTTTTTTAAATGGATCGTTATTGAAAGTAATACTTTTTAATCATAATATTATTATTTAATATTGATATATTATAATTCATAAGATATTTATAATATAACTCTATTTAACTCGGCCATGCAAAATGAAAAAATCGCAGTAATAGCGCTTATTGTAATTATAGCAGGTGCCTTATCAATCTATTTAGTAGCAAATAATGATGTTTTTGAAAATCTATTTCCTCCAAGTGGAAAAGATACCGGAGATGTAAACACAATAGAAGAGGGCGATTGTGTTGACCTTCATTATATTGGAAGGTATGGATCCAATGATTCCGTTTTTGATTCATCATATGAATCAGTCGATGAAAAAACTGGTGGGAATCCCCTACAAATTTTTATTCCTTCAAGTACACAAACAACCCCACCTGAAGATTATCCTGAGTATTCCTCTGCAATAATTGATGGACTTATGAATCAACTTGTAGGCCTTAAATTAGATGAAACATATGTTCTTGATCCAATATCGCCAGAGGATGCATATGGACTTTCATTTGATGTTGGTGACACCATCGACAGTATTGTATTTAATCAGAATATTATTCATTATACAAGCTTTATTAATCAGACACTTCAGGTTACACAAAAAACTGATAATAATATTATAATGAAATGGATTAATCCACCAGAGCAAAAATTCTCTATTCCAAGTATTATTATATTTGGATCTCTTGATTTAAATGATCCCGATCCTTCTTATGATGATGTTTTAAAAATGGGTCCACCATTTGCAATTTGGGAAAATTCAACAGAAATCATTGAAACAACTGATGAAAATTATGTTACAATAACTACTCCAACCTCAACAGAAAATCTTGTAGATAATATTACTCAGATTCCATTAGATCTAATGGGTGGTGAAACATTATTTATTTTCCCCGATGCAACAACAGTAACATATGATGATACATTAATTACGTTTCATTTAGACCCCGTTGAAGGAAAAGTTTATTCATACACGGAAGAAAGTATGTTTGGTGATATAAACGTTGAACTTACAGTTAACACTGTTACAAATGATTCTGTAAACATATCTGTTTTTATCGTTGAATATAATCAATCACAATTTTATGACATAAACCGAGAAATGAGCTTCAATAGAACATTTGATTATCCTAGAATATATGATATGGATATTGATTTTCTACAACAAGCCCTCCCACAATTTGAAATGGATTTACAACGAGAAGGATATAGTCTTTCACCTCTTGCAGGTGAAACATTAATTTTTGAGGTATCTGTTGAAAATATTATTAAACCATCTCAAGAAAAAAGCTGATTTTTTATTTCATTTTCAAAGGCGGTTAAAAACGCCTCTTCTTTTCCTTTTGGTATTGTTGCTCCTGCTGCAATGTTATGTCCACCACCTACACCGTCAACGGTGGTTGCTGCATTTTTTATGATTTCTGAAAGGTCTATACCTTTTTCAACAATATCCTGGGTTGTTCGAGCAGAAGCTTTTACTTCACCTTCATTTTTGATTGCAAAACCAATAAGGGGAAGATCATTACGAGTTTCTGCATCATTTAATAACATATTTGTTACAATACCTACAATAGTATCTCTAATACCATTTTTTGCATGAAAATATTGTACATACTCCCGGATATGAATTCCTTCTGTTTTTGCAAATTGCATTCCTTCAACTAGATTATGTCGATGACCTTTCAAAAGAGAACGAGCAGATGTTAATGCCTTCTCCCTATCGCCCATGCAAACCTGCAAACCAACTTCATAATCTCCATATCTAGCCGTAGAATTCAATAATGTCGCAAATTCTTTTGCATCATGAAGTTCTGACCCGAATGTTTCTTTTGATAAAATATATACATTTCCAATTAATCTCTTAACATGTTTATGACCAAAACCTTTTGAAAGTAATAAAGATGCAATTTCCGAAAGGATAATACTTCTTTCATCATTATTTAAATCAATCCATCTCCTCCAGGTTTTTCCATCTTTTAAAGGAATAGAAAGCTTAGTTAAAAAAGAAATAGCGTTTGATTCTAAACCAGTTACACCTGGAATTATTGGATCATTTGCATACTGGAGTAATTTATAAATCGGTCTTGTTTCACGTCCAAAATATTGAATATCAATTTTTTCCTCAATAACACCAGTTTGTATACCATCCTTGAGAATATCTCTATTTAATCCAACGAGTTTTTGATGTTTTCTTTGTTGAAGGTCCCCATTTGCACCAACTATGGCAAGCATTGAAAGATCCATATTTTTTTTATCTATCTCTTTTGAAACAAGATATGTAACACCCGCACCACTAATCATATAACTTCCATCAATACCAAATAAATGAGGATTACAATGAAAATCATAATCAGTTTTCATTTCACATACATGATGATCTGCGATAATCTTTGAAAAAACTGTTTTTTTATCTGCAATACTACTTCCAAGATCAGTAAACCAAACAAGATCATGATTGTTTTTTTCCAACTTCTCAATTGTCTTCTTGTCAACTTGTTTTATAAATTCAATAGAATATGGTTTATTCAATCGATCTAATGTTTTAGCAGCAATAGCACCCGCAGTTATCCCATCTGCATCAATATGGGTAACGATATGAACTTTTTCATGATCTTTGATTATTGATGCTAATTCACTTGCTCTTTGTATTAATCCATCCATAGAATATATCCTCACCAAATCCATCTAATTTGAAATAAAACTACTTCCAATTTCTTTTGATATGAAATTTGGAATTAATTACTCCCACCTCACATCATTTTCTGAATGATTTATTATGTTAAGAATGTTACGATATTATATTTCTAAACACACCATTTTCTACTTCGTTTTACCTTTGAATAACAAACGCATCTCATCTTTATACAATGAAGGTTTAAGACCTAATGAATATGCATAAGAATGTATTGCATTGTTTTTTGTTAACAGTAATAATCTTTGATATATCTCAAAAATCAATTCCTCATCAGGAACTCCTTTCTTTTTATAAAAATTTAAAAAGGAATTTAATTCTATGGAAAAATTGTTAGTATCAAGTTTAGAACCCAATGAATCAGAACCTATGTTTTCTTCTAATTTTTTCATTTGTTTGTATAAAAAATCAATTGGTTTCTGGTTTTCAACCTCATTAATAAAATCAGAAAGTTTAGCTAAATTTTCTTTTATCATGAATAACAAAATACCTCAACATATAAAAAAATGTTTTAAAAAAAAAAGAAGGGTTTTGCAGATTATTTAATCTGCAATAGTTTCAGTTTCTTCAAATTGCTCAGATAAAGCTTTATATTTTTTATATCTTTCATTAACATCTTCTTCTAATTGTTTATGTAGACGTTTTGCTTCTTCTGGAAAAGTTCGTGTTAATGAATTATATCTAAGCTCACCCATGATGAATTCATGAAGTGTTCCATCTGGTGCTTTAGATTCAAGTTGGAAAGGATTTTTTCCTTCACCCTTTAACTTTGGATTATACCGAAACATGGGCCAATATCCAGATTCAACTGCAAGTTTTTCTTCTTCTTGACATTTTCCCATTCCTTTCTTAATACCATGATTAATACATGGAGCATATGCAATTATTAAAGAAGGACCAGGGTAAGATTCTGCTTCCTTTAAGGTTTTTAAGAGTTGATTTTTATTAGCACCCATTGAAACACTAGCTACATAGACATATCCATAGCTCATAGCCATTACACCTAGATCCTTTTTCTTTGTTTTCTTTCCAGATGCTGCAAATTGAGCAACGGATCCAACAGGTGTTGCCTTTGATGCTTGACCGCCAGTATTTGAGTACACTTCCGTATCAACAACTAGAATGTTAACATCTTCACCCATAGCCATCACATGATCAAGACCACCATATCCAATATCATAAGCCCAACCATCACCACCAATTATCCAATGAGATGGTTTTGTAAACATGTCACGAGCTTCCCAAATATCTTTTAGGATTCCATCATGATTGATCATTTCAAGTTCCTGCTGTATCTGCAAAGATTTTTCTTTTGATTCATCACCATCGTTAAAATGTTGAATCCATGATTCACAAAGTTCTCTAAGTTTTCCTTGAATCTTTCCTTCTTCTAATGCTTGTTCAACTTTCAGTTTCAAGCCTTTTCGTCTTTGAGTTGTTGCTAGGTTCATACCAAAACCATATTCTGCATTATCCTCAAAAAGACTATTTGCCCATGCAGGACCATGACCATGTTTGTCAACAGCCCATGGAACAGAAGGTGCATATCCACCCCAAATTGATGAACAACCAGTTGCATTTGCAATGATCATACGATCACCAAATAGCTGAGTTAGCAATTTCACATATGGTGTTTCACCACATCCCGCACAAGCACCAGAGTATTCTAATAAGGGTTTCTTAAACTGGGAGCCTTTTACACTATACTTGTTGAATTCTGCCATTTTCTCAGGTAGACTATCTAAATAATCATGTAATGGTGCCTGTACCTTTGTTTGAGTTTCAAGAGGTTTCATCACAAGTGCGCTTCCTTTTGGTGCAGGACAGATATCAGCACAATTACCACATCCAGAACAATCAAGAGGTGATACTTGAATACGGAATTGATATTCATCAACCCCTTTCCCTATTGCTTTAATACCTTCAAAACCATCCGGTGCATCCACTATCTCATTTTCTGAAACTAGATATGGTCGAATAGCAGCATGTGGACAAACAAGAGCACATTGATTACACTGAATACAATTCTCTTGTTTCCATTCAGGAACCTCAATTGCGATTCCCCGTTTCTCATATTTTGTTGTTTCAAGTGGGAAGAAACCACAAGGTGCAAAATCTGAGGTTTTCAACTCATTTCCTTTCAATGAACTCATCATATCAGCAATTTTTTTAACAAATTCAGGACGTTGTACCCTATCAATTTTTTCTTCTGATTTAATAGCGTTTTTCCATGATTCAGGATACTCAATTTTCTGGACACGTTCCAAAGCAATATCTACTGCACGGTTATTCATATTAACAATGTCTTCACCCTTATGACCATAACTTTTCATAATTGCATCTTTAAGCAAATGAACCGCTTCATCAACAGGGAGAATACCTGCTAGTTTGAAAAACACAGTTTGCATGACCATATTAATACGCTGACCAAGACCAACCTCTTTAGCAATCGATATTGCATCAATATTATAGAAATTCAAATTTTTCTCAGCAATTTTCCTTTTAAGTTCAGCAGGGAACATTTGTTCCATCTCTTCAAGGGACCATGAAGAATTCAATACAAAAGTTCCACCTTGTTTAATTCCCTTTAAGATATCATATTTATCTACATAGGAAGAGTTATGACATGCAATATATTCTGCGGTGTTGATAAGATATCGGGATTTAATTGGTTCATCTCCAAATCTAAGATGCGATTGAGTGACACCACCTGATTTTTTTGCATCATACTCAAAATATCCTTGTGCAAATTTTTTGGTATTATCTCCAATAATTTTAATCGCATTTTTATTTGCACCAACTGTTCCATCACCACCAAGCCCCCAGAACTTACATCGAACGGTTGATTCTACTCCTGTATCGATTTTTTCAGATAAAGGAAGTGACTTATGTGTAATATCATCCACAATTCCAATTGTGAAATTATTCATTGGAGTATCATTTTTTAAGTTATCAAAAACAGTTTTTGCCATAGTTGGAGTGAATTGTTTTGAGCTAAGACCATATCGGCCACCAACAATTGTTCTTGTGTCTTTTTTCTGTTGAAATACTGAACATACATCAAGATATAATGGTTCACCAAACGATCCAGGTTCCTTAGTTCGATCAAGAACAGCTATTTTGTTAGCAGTCTTTGGAATTACATTATAGAAATCATCTGCGGAAAATGGTCGATATAAACGAACAATAACTATACCAACTTTTTCACCATTTTTATTTAAATAATCTACAACTTCCTCAGCAGTTTTTGACCCGGCTCCCATCAAGATAATAACACGATCAGCCTCAGGATGACCATAATAATCGAATAAATGATATTGACGACCTGTAAGTTCTGCAACACGATTCATTTCTTGCTGAACGATTTCAGGTATTTTTTGATAGAACTCATTTCCTCGCTCTCTTACCTGAAAATAGGTTTCAGGACCCATTGCACCCATACGAATATGCGGATGTTCAGGGTTTAATGCTCTTTCTCGATGTTTTTTGATTGCATCCCAATCAGCAAGTCTAGCCATATCATCATAGGATATCATTTTTATTTTTTGGATTTCATGGGAACTACGGAAACCTTCAAAAAAATGTAAAAAGGGAACAGATGCTTTAAGCGTAGATAAATGTGCAACTAATGCTAAATCCATAATCTCTTGTATTGATGCTGATGCAAGTTCTGCAAAACCTGTTGCACGAGCAGCCATTACATCTGAATGATCTCCATAAATTGAAAGAACTTCACATGCAAGAGCTCTTGCTGAAACGTGAAAAACCGTTGGCATGAGTTCTCCTGCAATTTTATACATATTTGGAAGCATTAACATAAGACCTTGAGATGCAGTAAATGTTGTTGTAAATGCTCCTGCTGAAAGAGCACCATGAATTGCACCTGCTGCACCTCCCTCAGATTGCATTTCAGAAACTTTAACTGTTTGGCCAAAAATATTTTTTCTCCCTTGTGCAGACCATACATCTGCAACTTGTCCCATCACCGAGGATGGCGTAATTGGATAAATTGCTGCTACATCACTAAAAGCATAAGCAACATGAGTTGCAGCATTATTTCCATCAATTGATTTCCATTCTTCCTGATTCATTTCACTCATTTTAACGACCTCATCACCTATAATTTTTTTATTCACACATTGTAACTTATTTTCACCATATTTTTTTAATTATTTAATTTAAATATGGCCTATTTTGATAGCTGAGAATCTTAGTCTATTACATAAATATTTGGTTTAAAAAGGATAAATAAAAAAAAAATTAAAATCTTATATTTAAAATATATTTGTTAATTTTATTACCTTATTCATATG
>Ga0164310_10000527_pt1 | contig 20406 bp, 21 predicted proteins | sample GuaBasSedimGuay1_FD_121795 | JGI IMG/M metagenome (GOLD analysis project Ga0164310, IMG submission 121795) | Subseafloor sediment microbial communities from Guaymas Basin, Gulf of California, Mexico - Guay1, Core 4569-9, 0-3 cm | ecosystem: Environmental > Aquatic > Marine > Hydrothermal vents... | reverse complement strand
GTCCAAGGTTTTGCGCCTCCTGAAGCAACGCGAGGCGCCCAAGATTTAAGCCCTTCGCAGTTCGATAGTCATGCTGTCCCATGTCATTGGCGAGAGCGCACCAAGTCCGAGTAGATCAGAGGCCCGAGCGACAAGCCACAACTATAGCACCACGAGCCCAAACAAAGACCAGAGATACACGACAACAATCGTGACAACAAGAACGGCAATCAGGTCAATCACGAGGCCTGCGGTGATCATCTCCCGCATCTCCACGCGCCCTGTGCTGTAGGCAATCGTTGACGGTGGAGTGCCTGTCGGGAGGGCAAAATCCATGGATACTGCTATGGCGATGACCATCGTTATGAGCAGTGGGTCGATGCCCAACTCAGCGGCCAGAGGAATCGCAATCGGAATGAGGATGACAGCGGCCCCGGTGTTCGACGCTACCATAGTGACGAGAACAGCGACAACGCCAATCACGATGATTACTAAGAACGAAGGCAAGTATCCCAGCGTAGACAATTGATGGGCAATGAAGGTCGATAGACCCGTTTGAATCATGGCCCCGCCCAAGGCAATGCCACTGCCGAGAATCAATAGCGAGCCCCAATTGATCTCGTGCGAAACGTCGTGCTCATCCAGCAGCCTGAAGACAAGTAGGGCGAAGCCGCCGAGCAACGCAACAGTCGAACTTGAGATTCCATGGCCGTTCCAGCCGACTATGTTGGCCACAAAGTCGGGGACCTTCTCTGTGAGCCACAGTCCCACAACAGCCAGAAATACGGCGAGGACCAGTTTCTGTTCAGCAGTGATGGGACCAAGGCGGGCATATTCCTTCTCAGAGATCTCTTTCAGTTCCCTTATCTCTTCTATGTCCTTTGGTACCTTGAATCTGTACATGAGCCATTGCCACATGATTGGCAGCATGATCAGCACAACAGGTACACCGAACGGAAGCCATGTCATGAAAGAGATCTGCATCCCCAGAAATGAACTCACATAGGCAGCCGCAAGGGGATTTGGCGGAGAGCCAACCAGAGTGGCCACACCACCAAGGGTCGCCGAGTAGGCAACACCGAGGACAAGCGTTTTACCATACTTCGTCTTGACCTCTTCGGTCCGTAACCTCGAGATCACGGCGAGTGCTATAGGAATCATGATTGCAGCGGACGCTGTGTTGCTGATCCACATCGACAGGAAGGCCGACGCAGCCATCACTGTGAGAATCAACCGGGGCCCCGATCCTGCACCCTTCGATAGGATGAGGAGAGCGATTCTCTTGTCCAAGTCATACTTGCTGAGCGCTCTACCGATGAGAAAGCCACCAAAGATGAGGGCCACTGCTGGGTCGAAGAAGGGCGCAAGAGCAGCCCTAGGTCCCTGAATGGCAAACAGCACAATGAGTATGGGGATCATGATGGATGTGGCAACGAGGCTTATTCCTTCCGTGAACCACAGCACCCCCACAACACCGAGCAGCAGGGCTGCTCCCCGCGACTTGACCAGCGGCTGGTACTCTATGATGAAAGTCTGACCAAACTGGCGAGTTGGGCGAAGACTGAGTTCGAAGTCCGAAGGGCCGGTGATCACGCCGTGAATGTTACTCGCAAAGACGGGTGATCCGGATGCTTCGATCTCAATAACCAGCGGATTGTTGGTCGCAATCACAACTACAGATGTATACGTGATTGTCAGGTTGGTGAGCGGCCCCACGAGTGACACGACAGACTCGACGTTCTCGCCGGACTCCACAAACGTCACATTGAGCAGTTGTGAAGTAGTGATTCCAAGTGCGTCAATCGAGAGGTCTACGTGGTATACTCCCGGAACAATCTCTGGCGGGGCGATGGTATAGAGAGTAGCACCAACAACCACAGCAAGAACGAGTACAACGGCCGTCTTTCTTGACACTCGCATGGTATGTCACCGCACTCGCCAGCACGTACGCAGTCACAGCAACACTGTCGTAAAAAAGCGGCTGCCAGCGGCAAAGCCTAGTCGACAGGTCTCCGCTCGACAATCTCCCTCATTCCGCTGATCGGTAGGTTAAACCCTTTTGTGCCAATCACCGTGAGAGTCTTCTCCACATAAGGGGCGCTCCTCTCAGCAAGGTCGTCAATGTGTTCTCTGAACTTGTCCATCGGCCCCTCGTACACTGTGAATCCTGTATACGGCGTGCCGAACGCTCCGAACCCCTCTATTACAATCCGAAGCCCGTCAGGAAGGTGATGCTTGATGTCAGTCCATTCCTTCGACCATACGCGCTTTTCTTCCTCGGTCAACGTGCGAAGCCTGTAAAACACAATATACACAAGATCTACATCGCCAACTCCATCTGGAATCCTAGTACCGCCCATGGCAAATAGTCGCTCAGAATGACTTATAACGATAATGAACTCGCTCTGTTCAATTCAGCGGAGACTGCACCAAATGGGACTCAGAGCATCCGGACACTTCCTCACACTCATGGCGCTCTACCTCGTGACGATTATCATGCGCGCCTCGTTCTACATCACCATTGCTGTGATTCAGAGCAACGCATACCTCGGCGGTCTGACTGAGTGGGAAGTCGCTGCAGTCCTGATTGTGTACCCAGTGACAGAACTTGCCTCCGTATCGTTCTTCGGTTCCTACAGCGACAAGGTCGGACGAAAGCCGATTTTCACGTTGAGCCTTCTGATGGTAGGCGCGGCAGCGTTCCTCTTCGCGGTGACACCAACGGCCGCAGTCATTCTCGCTTTCGCGTTTCTCTTCGGTCTGGGTGCGGCAGCGAATGTGACAAGCACCCTATCCATGATAGCCGACTGCTCTGCCGAAACCAACCGTGCCCGCTTGATGGGTTACTATGATCTGTCCACCCTCATGGGTCTGGCTGGCGGGTACGGCATGGGTATCATCCTGCTGGAGTTTGGGATCATTCCCAACACAATTCTCCTTGGGGCGGCAGGGGCATGCGTTGCCGGAGCAGCGATAGCACTCATTGCTATACGAGAAACCGCGAGCCGTATCCGGAGCGACTACAGCATCACTCAGCTCCTGGGTCAAGTGGCACGTGACAAGCACATTCAGATGATGCTTCCCGTGTACATTCCCATCATAGCACTGTACGGATTGGTCATCGCAAATGCTGAGAACATCTTGGAGGAACACTTCACACTGACAGCTACCGATCTGATTGTCCTGTTCGGAATGTTAGGAGTCGCATTGGTGGCAGGAATCGTCACCATGGGGCATCTGTCGGATAGGCTGATGAAACGGCGTCCCTTCATAGTAGCAGGTCTACTGGGATTCGGAAGCCTCTCTTTCCTGCTCGTGGCATATGCTGACAACTTCACGGCCCTATGGAGCGTGTGGCCGATACTCCCTCTCCTCGGGTTTATAGCTGGCGCGTTTCCACCCGCTGCGATGGCGTACCTGACGGACATTTCGAAAGAAGAGTCCCGAGGAAGCACAATGGGAGTGTATAGTATCTTCTTTGGTACGGGCATGATCATTGGGCCTGCGACAGGGGCGTTTGCCTACACCACGTACGGAATCTGGGGGCTAGGAGCGCTTGTCGCGATATTCATCCTTGTGGCCGTGGTTGGAACCTATCTCATGCCAGAGGCGATTGAAGAGCACCGGTCTGACGAAGTGTTGAGATAGGATATGCGCCACACCGGCCCCCCACAGAGTAGGGCCCGCAATAATTAATATGGGCGCACGGACAGTACCAAGACCTAACCCAAAGAAGGGAGATTGAGGAAATGGTCAGGCTCACAACGATAAGTAATGTGCTGGCAGGCATCGGTCTGGCGGTACTTGGGTTCGCGGTAGTACTGAAGTACATGCTCGCAAGTCTGAATGTCACTGGCTCACCCTACCCCTACTATGCATGGCTCGGCGGGGCGGGCCTGCTCGTGGTGGTTCTAATCATGAGCATCATCAACACATTCACAGAACTGACAGGCTTCGTCCACCCCGAGGACAAGCTCATCAGTAACATGTTCGTGTATCTGATGGCGATTGCCACCGTTCTGATATTCGGCATTCTAGACGAGGGACAGATATACCAAGAAACCCTGTTCAACATCGCATCGATGATTGTCATTGCCTATGTGTTCCTGTTTATCTTCGTGTACTTCTCTCAAGCAATCACTGAGGGGAGCGAGATTGGACAGGTCAAGGAGATGACGGCGCGCTTTATGATTGTGTCCCTGCTTTTGGGCGGTGTAATGGCAGCACTGCTCGTTGGTCTAAGGGCCATCTGGGACTACTTCGGACTCTACGAGTCGGCTGCGGCCGCTCTCGGCCTGTTTGCCGTCGCTCTGGTAGTGCTCATTGTTCTCCTCCTCGGGCGCAGGTACGAGCCCGTGGGCGAGTGAGAACCTAGTTTGCCTGACGAGTGGGGGACTCGTTCCCCCTTCGTCAAGCTGCCTTCGACTAAGGCCCCAATAAACGAAATAAGCGAAGCCGCAGTTCGTAGCGATGTTGCCATATCCGCAAGGATTCTTGCGGCAGAGATAGGTGGTGTTTTGGTTGGCGGACGGAAAGCTCTGGCTCGGTTACTATTTGGATGATGACGGAAAGCGGACGGACAAGAAGTTTGAGATAAGCGCGAATCTACTACGACGCCACGGTGGAATCTTCGGTTCGACCGGCTCAGGAAAGACTGTCCTCAGTAAGGTCATTCTTGAGGAGGCAGCCCTACAGGGCATCCCAATCCTAGCGTTCGACCCGCAGGGCGACATAGCATCGCTGATGTTGCCGGGTGACCCCAAGCAGTTGCAGGCGAAGGGAGTCGACCCTCAACGTCTGAAGGAGTACATGGAGAAGGTCATCGTTAGGGTCTACACTCCAGCCAGCAGCAAGGGCCTTGCCATATCAATCAATCCGTTGAAACTTCCAGACAAGAAAGCCGACCCTGACGACATGATTAGACTGCTCGATAACTCAGCAAGGACACTCGTGAAAGTGCTAGCGAAGGTAGCCGGCCTGTCGCGCTCGTGGGAGAGCAAGTCCTTTGCGGCTCTGTACGAGCTTCTAAGAGTGACATGGGAGAAGGGGGTCAAGGTCGACAACCTGATGGAACTGGCCAATCTACTCACAGAGGACCCCGAGAAAGTAGGCGTGGACCTCGAACCATTCATGAAGCTCTCGGAGCGCGAGAAACTGGCGTCCGCGATTCGGAGCCTCACAGTCGGTTCTGCACAACTCCTGTTCAGAGAAGAGGGACAGATTGACTTCGATGAGCTCACCCGTCCGGTCAACGGCAAGACGCCTATCAATGTGATCTTTCTCAAGACTCTCAGAAGCGAGGAAGAGAAACACTTCTTCATCGCGATTGTGCTGAACCAGCTCTACTCATGGATGCTTAGGCAGGGCTTTAGCGAGAAGCCGAGAATGATTCTGTTCCTCGACGAGGCTGCACCATTCATACCCGCGGGCATGAAGGCCCCAGGACCAAAAGAGATCTTCTTGCTCCTCTTCAGGCAGGCACGCAAGTATGGAATCGAGTGCCTCATCGCAACTCAGAGCCCAAAGGATATCGACTACAAGGCGTTCGAGCAGTTCAATACGATAGCCTCGGGAAGAATCAGCAGCGAGCAGTCACTTAAGGTCCTCGAGAGGATTCTCGAGCCCATCGCGGGCGAGAAAGAGGCTGAGGAGATAATCAAGGCACTCCCAGGACAGCAGACAGCCTCATTCATCTTCTCATCAGCGGACCTCAAGCCACGTGTGAATAGGCTGGGCGTCAGGTGGCTGCTGACAAAGCATGTGACCCTCACCGAACGCGATGTCAAGAAACACATGCAAGCATTGGTCAAGGAACAGGAAAGAATCCTCAAGGAGATGGAGCGGCGTAGGAAGGAAGAGGAGCGCCGGAAGGAGGAGGAACGCCGGCGACGAGAAGAGGAGCGACGCCGCCAAGAGGAGCTAAGGCGTAAGGAGGAGGAGCGCAGAAGAAAGGAAGAGGAGCGCCGGCGAAGAGAGGAGGAGGAGCGAAAGAAACGTGAACGCGAGCTTGCCATGAAGAAGCAGAAGTTCAGGTCAGCGAAGGACGACGAGAAGGTCTTCGAAACCCGTGGCAAGTCCGAGCGTGTTTCCTACAATGACATCGTGAATGCCTTTGTTGCGAAGATTGAGGGCATTGCACGTACGACATTCGGCCTGCCGTTCCTGAAGGAGCTCGTGAAGCGCGGTTCGCTCAACTACGAGAAGGCGCTGACTTTCTATCTCAAGGAAACCCGCGCAGCGATAAAACTCGGTCTGGCCAAGAAGACCAAGTGCAAGACCAAGAAGAAGGGCAAAGAGGTCGACTGTATAGTCTTCGACTTTGAGTACGTCCTCCAGCAGGTCCTCAAATCGATGGGAATCAAGGAGCCCGAGTATGTCGATGAGACCAGGCTGAAGAAGCGCTTCATCGAGATTGTCAAGAAGGCCTCAAAGAACAATCTGCTCGAGAGGATCCTGCTCGGTGAGCCCTTCCTTGAGTTCTAGAAGGGGAACCGATTGTGGCTACCCGGGGCCGGTGTAGAGCCTCGGGTGTCCTACTTCACACTCAAGCCACTTGCGTACCATCTTCAGGGTCTTATCCATTGCATCATGCATGACTGCTTCCCGAACTACAGGCGCGCCATAGATCAGCAACAGGACACTGGTGGTTTCTGACGTGACCTTTGTATAGTCGGCGTCGTGCGTGGCAAAGCCGAAACACACAATCTTGCTGGCGTCGGCCAGTACTATCTCCCGCCCGCGACACACCAGCTCTTTCCCCCCAATCCTCCGGAACACTTCGCCTCTCTTAGCTGTACGAACAACCAGTTCACCGTCAAGTCGGTCCTCGTCTATCAGCCCGATTGGCAAACCGTGGTACGCCGATGCCAAGTTGGCTACATCAACGACATTGTTGACTCGCCATAGATTGTGACCATTCAACACTCGCCGCACCAGTGCCTCGCTAGAGACCCGCAGTTTGGTCGGATCCATGCCGAATGTCCAGTACAGGTCTCTATAGGACCGGAACACTGGGTCGTCCTTTAGCTGCTCGAGAGTTCTTGTTGACCGTATCTCAGCAAATATCCTCTGCTCGAACTGCTCAAACTCGTCGGACAGGCCTGCAACAGTGACATCGGACAGTCGTACGGCAGAGATAGAGAGGCCTTTCCGCGACACCATGAACCGAATCAGGTCAGGAGGGAGTCCTTTGCTGGCCGCGCTCATCGTAGGTACTCTCTTGCCGCACATACCTATGAGTGTTCCTGCCAACAGGCTGTCTTACAACTTGGCAACCAGCTGGTCGAGGGAGTCTACAACTATGTCAGGTGTAGTGTCGAGCCCGCCTGAGTCGAACTGAATGATATTGTCGGGATTGCGCCGCACGAGAACGGTTGTCAGCCCAGCTGCACGGCCGCCTGCGATATCGGAGTTCGGATTGTCACCCACCATGACAGCATCGTCAAGCGAGAAGCCCAGGGCCTTCACTGTTTCGACGAAGATCTCCGGGAGCGGCTTTCCTACGACAACAGCCTTCTTCCCCGTGGCATCTTCGATTGCCGCCACTATGGATAGCTCACCAATGTACACATCCTCGGCGCCCAAATACACCCCGGGATAGGAGCGACTGCCACTGATACAGATCAGCTCAGCGCCCTCGTGGACCATCTTTGCAGCGAAGTTGAGTTCCTGAAAGGTCATACCCCTGTCAGCCCCGACAGCCACATAGTCAATTGGCGGGTTGTTGGTCACCTCAAGACCGCGTGCCACAAAGTCATCACGTGCTCCCCCCTCGCTGATGATGAAACAGCGGGCATCCCGGTTTCGATTGTACACATACGCGGCAGCCGCGGCTCCAGCACTGAATATCTTGTCAGCGTCGAAGTGGAAGCTGGCTCTCTTGAGCGCCCTGTGTATCTGGGCCGAAGACAGCCGGCCCACGTTGGTCAACACGCCCAGAGTAGCGCCGCGCTGCTGGAGGGCCTCTAAAAGAGGAAACACATCGGGAAATGGGTCGGGATGTTCTATGTCACGAATCAGTGTGTTATCGACATCGAACAGCCACAGACGCTTATCTCCAAGGCGGGCCATGCGGTTCGCCTCACTACTCGACTAGGAGTTTTCAAGGAGAGGGATGACGCAGATGAACCGGAACGGCTCCTTTCCCTCGGTGTTGTCATAACCATGTAGTTCGTTCGAGGGCACGAATATCACATCATCCTTCTTGGCGATGGTCTCACGGTCTGCACTCAGCACTCGCGCCTGACCCTGCAGAACGAAGATCTCATGCTCCTCAGGGTGGTGGTGCAGGGGAATCTTTCCACCGGGCGCGATTGTGAATATCCTCATGGCGTAGGTCTTTGCCCCCGTTGTTCGACCAATCAGCCAGCGCATTGTGGCGCCTTCGCTCCCAGGCAGGTCAACATTGACCTCTTCGCGCTCCTTGTAGTTGATGACGTACAGCGGTCCGACCTCCTATTTGCAACTTCGCAGCAGCAAGTCTTTAGGCGACCCATTATTGGTGCATATAATAGTCTTCAGATGTGGACCCTTGGGCCAGCAGCCCCACAGAAACTTTATGTGAAACCACTCTCAACACGGCATCAGTGTGAGCCGTGGAAGTCTGCGGCACCTGTATAGGAGACATGATTGCATGGCAGAGGAAGACACGTACGTTCGGGCCAAGCTCACGGAGATTAACGGTGCCCTCACGCGAATGACCGAGATGCTGAACAAGATGATTGAAGTGCTCACTCACGTTACCACTTTGGAGGAGAGGGTATCGGACCTTGCACTTGAGGTCGCCGCAAATGGAGAGAAGCTGGATGAGCTGCTTGAAACTGTGAGAAGCCTTTCGAAGAAAGGGATAGGCGTGGCTGCTGGGGGTCCGCGGAGCACCTCAACCGTGGAGGAGAAGGCAAAGATGTCCTCACTGAGCTCTCTATTGGACACCCTTGAGTCACAGATCAGGGATGGCATGATCGCGAGTGACCTTGCTGAGAAGATAAGGGAGACAGCGGGTCTGTTTGAGGAACGTGGCGGAAGCGCGAATCTCGTGGTCAAGATGCAACGGTGGGTCCGAATTCTGAAGACGTACGGTCGGGTCGACCCTGTGAATCCCACAGACCTGGCGAAGCTCCGAAGCGATGTGAAAGACTGGCAGAAAGAACTGGCACAGATGAGATGAGGCGGACCGCGTATCGCTCTCCGTTTCGCCAATAGAATGGCTCCTGGGGCCTTTAAGGTCTAAGTGCCATAGACTTAATAGAAGAGTAGGGGAATATCAATCAGATGCCTGCGGGGAAGAAGGTGCGTGACCTATGGTTCCTTTAGATGTAGATGAGAAAATTCGCCGGGTGATATCCCGGTTCCCTCCGCCCCATAGGGACGATATTCTCAGACTGTGGGAGCAGTGGGTTGCGACGTCTCCAGCACCACCGTACTATGTGGGCTGGTCCGCATTTGCCAGAGAGGTTGACGACTCCCAACAGCTGTACTCTGAGAAGCGAATCTACATGCGTAGGGTGACTAACGAGCTTCGGGAGTTAGAAGTACCCAAGACGATGTGGCAAAAGGTCGCAAAGGCACTGGCCGCTGTTGCAAGCTTCTTCTTGGTTGTCTTCCTTGCCCTGTCCCGTGTGGCTCGTGGGGCGGACTAGTCTGTGCTCGCAGCGAGAGAGTGTCCTGCTTATATTGTGGCTCTTCGAATGGGCCCTGAGTACGATGGACATCATAGACTCGCTCCCCTCAGAAATGGTTGACGCGTTGTCACTTGCGGCACATCACATCCGAGATTCTAAGCGCGTCCTCGCAATCTCTCATATTGATGCGGACGGGATAACCTCTCTTGCGATTGTTATCAGCCTCCTCGAGAGAGAAGGAAAGGAGTTCGAGTGGCGCAATATTCACCAACTGAATACAGAGACCATGTCCGAGTCATGGAAGTTGATTCAGGACTACAGACCGGACCTTGTAGTGTTCAGCGATCTTGGCACCGGCCAGATGCGACTTATCAGAGAACTTGTGGAGTCCGAGAAGAGCCTCAGCGGAGTAATCGTGTTGGACCATCATCTCCCCCAAGAGGAGGGGCACGAAGTCGGGAATGAGGGGAGAATAATTGAGGTCAACCCTCACAACCATGGTCTAAGCGGTTCGTACGATGTGTCCGGAGCAGGCGTTGCTTTCCTCCTTGCCCTGATGCTCAATCCCGGAAACTACGACCTCAGCGAGCTAGCCATCGTGGGGGCCACCGGGGATTTGCAACGTTACTACGGAAAAGGGTTCGTCGGAGTGAACAAGGATATCGTGGAGCTGGCCCAGAGAACGGGTGTCGTGCGGGTCTATAGGGATCTCACATTTTTCGGAATCAATACTCGCCCCCTGCCGTTTCTCTTGGAGTTCAGCACCGAACCGTTCATACCAGGCCTCACAGGAGAACGAGATGCGTGCTATGCGTTCTTTGAGAACCGACAGATTCCTTTGAAAGATGAAGAGGGAAACTGGCGTGTGTGGACAGATCTCTCTCCCGAGGAGAAGAGAAGAGCTGTTCAGGGCCTCATCGAGGCCATTCTTGAGGCTGGATACGACCAGAGCATCGCGCAGGGGATCATAGGCGATGTCGTGGAGCTTCTTCATCGACCCCCGAGGAGCGAAATGAGGAACGCCAAGGAGTTCTCTACCCTCCTCAACGCATGTGGCCGCAACTCGAAGGCCGAGGTTGGAGTGAGGATATGTCTCAACGATCAAGAGGCCTATGCACAGGGACGAACACTTCTACAGGTTCACCGTCAGAACCTCGCAGACGCCCTCAGGCGTCTTGAGGAGGGGGGGTACCGAGACATGGGGGGAATGTACGTTGTGCAAGACCCGGACACGCCGGACACTATCATCGGAATCGTGATTGGGATGGCACAGGGCTCGCGCATAGTACCAACGGACAAACCGGTCATTGGAATTGCTACGAGGGAGTCTGAGGACAGCCCATATGTGAAGATATCGGGCAGGGCCCACAAGAGCCTGATCAAGCGAGGAATCAACCTCAAAGAGGTGTTTGTTGAGGTTGCAAGGACGCTGAACAAGAAGTATGATGCGCTGGTTGTCGAGGCCGGGGGCCACCCAATGGCCGCTGGCGCTTTCGTACACACGCAGCATCTCGATGAGTTTCTCAAGATGGTATCAAGAGCATTCTCTGAGATCGTATCTCATCGCTAAGAGCGCGGAGTGGGGAGAAGACTCCCCAGTCCACAGTCTAGTACTCCTCGGCCGTCAGGGATGCACCGACCACTCCCGGAATGAATAGCAGGCCAAACGAAGCGCCGAGATCGATGGCGATGTTCTGTGCTAGGCTCGCCAAGATATCAACTTCAAGTGATGCTCCAATGGTGAGCACAACATAACCCACGAAGAACAGGACGAGAGCGAGAATCGAAACGATGAGCATCCTCATGCTGTTCTTGGATACGAGACCCGCAATGAACCCAGCAACTCCCAGCGCCACCAGAGGCCCATATATTCCATTGAGGGCCATGGTATACGGGAATATCAATGAGGCGAACAGGAGGCCTCCTTGGTACTTCAACGCATCCACGATTGCGGGATTGTTCAAGATGGCCTGGATGGCATCTATGTCGAGATATAAGATCTGGAAAGCCCCAATCAGGACAGCGGCTACCAACGCCACGAGAAGCGCCATTATTGTTCTAAACATCGTTCGACTCAACTCCGTTGTGAACTCTCTTTGAAAACACGAAGCCGACTCTTATATCTCTTAGTGGCTCATAATGGAAATTATTGCCGTGAGTTGTGGCTCATCAGTTCGTCCACATCTCTTCTGACACTGCCGATGAGACCTCGTAGTATGTCGGGCATGTCAGAAGGCAGCTCATCAGGGTGAAACCACGACACCTCCACACTGGGCGACTCTTCGCGAAGCGACTCATCAAGGGCCCTCGCAAGATAGTGATTCAGCACATAGTGAAACTCGACACGCCCCCTCTCGTCGTGCAGAATGAGGTCAGCTGTGTCAATCATTCTTATGACCTCGACGTGAACGCCTGTTTCTTCAAGGACCTCGCGGGTGACGGCCTCGTGTTGCGACTCTCCAAGTTCGACAACTCCTCCAGGAATGCTCCAAAGCCCCTCACCTGGGTCCTTGTCACGACGAACGAGAAGAACCCCCAGCCTACCAACAACCACAGCACCGACGCCAGGGATGGGACGTTCAGGATAACGTCTTGCATCAAGCGGATCCATGAGTCGCTCACACCCTAGAGAGACTATCTGGTAGAGGAAGGCTCGTGCAACAATACACGCATTGGACTGTTCCGTCCAGATCAACATCGCAAGGCTCCAAGTGCGGTATTCGTACGTGGACTCCACACCGTGGGCAGAAGACCTTGATGTATCCTCTGAGTTGAATGGACATCCGCCAGGCAGACTTGGCCTCATCGAGCCGCCCCCGACGTGTATACTCAACTGCAAGTGCAATCCACGCAGCCGACGAGTGCCTGTCCTGCTGCACAATCTCATTGAGACACTCTAGATGCTCGTCGAACCGCTCCAGATCGACATGTGCGTTGCACAGTCGTTGCCAAGTTGGGGGGTCGGCCTCAACAATCTTCTTCGCAGTGGCGAGGTATTCGTCAGCCTGACTCGAATTGCCCAATCTGTGAGCAATCACAGCCAGTCTGCTGAGGGCCTCCACGCTGTCTGAACAAATAGAGAGAGCACGCCGGAAGTACGCTTGTGCAGCTTGGTATTCGCCCCTCTGGAACCGAAGCTCGCCCTCAAGCATGATGGCCCTGTAGCTGTCTGGGAACTTCACCCGAGCCTTCCGGACAACGGGCTCGGCCTCATCGACCATACCCAAGAACAGTAGAAGATATGCGTAGTTCGTCAGCGCCACGATCGACTCGGGCCGAAGAGTGCTGACAGCGCCCCATTCTCGGGCAGCCTCCGTGTAGTCGCCAAGGCGATACAGGCTCATAGCACGGATGGAATGTAGCGCAGGGTCCTCCGGAAACCTAAACACGGCGTCCTCAAGAACGCGTGCGGCCTCACCGTACTGTCGCGTGAAGTACAAGACCTCACCGAGATCAAGCCACGCTTCATAGATGTCGGGATCGAGTGTGATAGCCTTTCGGAGGTAGAACTCAGCTGGACTGTACTCCTTGATGGCCTTGTACGCACGTCCGAGAAACTGCGCAATAACACAGTGGTCCTCGACAGAGTCTTCAGCCTCAAGCAAGACCTCAATAGCTTGGTGGGGCTTCTCGGCTTGGAGATAGGCAAGGCCAAGATAGACAAAGGCCTCAGGATTGTCAGGGTTGGCCTCAGTGAGTCTCTCAAGGATTGTGACAGCATCCTCGAATCGCTGTTCCTCAATGGCCTTGAGAGCCAGCTCTAGTTCCTCTGAGTACAAAGCGCCAACCTCTTGAACCGCCCGAGGGTGTAGAGCCACCCGCTGGAATACTACGCCGGCACCTGCACTCTGATTATAAGTGTATCACGATATGGCAAAGTTGATGTCCGATCGTGAGTATGCGACCCCCTTCCCCATGCTGCATGCGGCAAGCCTCCTCTCTCACCGAACGCGTATCGGCAAGTTCTCAGAAGCAATTCGAAGAGTTGTAGACGCCGACTCGAGCATTGTGGATATCGGGACTGGAACGGGCGTTCTCGCAATGCTTGCCGCACGAGCAGGAGCGCGTAGGGTCATCGCGCTTGACATCAACCCCGAGTCGATAGAGTATGCCCGCAGGTCAGCCCGACTAAACGGTCTCGACAGAAGGATTGAGTTTGTCGTGGGCCACTACAGAGATCTGGTCCTCGATGAACTTGCAGACGTCGTCATATGTGAGATGCTATCATCAATGATGCTCGTTGAGCAGCAGGTCCCCGCGTGTGGATTCGCAGTACGAAACCTCCTCAAGAGAAACGGAACAGTGTTGCCTCAGAGCGCCACTGTATTCGTCGTACTTGCAGAGTGCCGGACCCTCTGGAATCGCTTCTCCGTTGAAGGCCTGCGTTTTCCCCGTCTACCTCAGACTGTTAGCCCTAATGAGGCGAGAGACATGTCTGACGCTGTGGAACTGGCCCACTTTGACTTCACCTCCCCTGAGTCACCTGAGCGCATCGATCGCAGGATTGAGTTCGTGGTCAATGAGGATGGAACGGTGCACGGACTTGTCGGGTTCTTCCAGAGCACATTGTACGGTGACATCAGGCTTGAGATGGCGGATGGCTGGAGGGACGTATTCCTCCCCCTTCCACATGCGACCAATGTGAGCCCCGGTGACACCCTGGCCGTGAGAATAGAGTTCGTACCGGGTCGTGTAGACACCCTTCGCCTCGAACTGGAGTCATAGGTATTGAGGCACAGATTTTTATCTCGTTGAGTGAGGCCGAATCTTGGTTGGTGACTCGAAATGGACCTCAAAGGCCCCCTGTGCTATCTTCTCGACTTTGACGACATCTACAAGTACGCCAATCAGACGGCCCTGAAGATCAAGGAGTCTGGTTGGAGGCCTGATGTGATCGTGGGTATCGCCCGCGGCGGCTGGGTTCACGCGCGCATTCAGTGCGATCTCCTCGGAGTGAAGGAGCTCTACAGCGTGAAGGTCGACCACTGGGGTGTGACTGCAACTAAGGACGGCAAGGCAAGATTGACCTCTCCGCTCGTCGCGGATGTGACCGGAAAGAAGGTCCTTGTCGTTGACGACATCACCGACACGGGCGAGAGCCTCACGATGGCGGTTGAGCACGTGAAGGAAAAGGGACCGGCGGAGGTCAGGTCTGCCACCCTCATGCACATCGTCGGGTCGAAGTTCGTCCCCGACTACTTCGGCGTGGAGGTCACATGGGCATGGGAGATCTTCCCGTGGAACAGAATGGAGGACCTGACACACCTAGTGCTTGAGATCTTCAAGGGAGAGAACCTCACCCAAATGACCCCACGGGACGTGAAGAAACATCTGCGGGAGTACAACAACATAGTGCTGCCAGACGACGAGCTGGAGAAGGTCCGCCAGCATATGATCTTCCTCGGTCATCTGGAAGACGCCCCACCCGGAGAGTGGCGGCTCAAGAAATAGTCGTCTGCCAGTTCGCTCTGTGGCGAGACCCTCAGTCGTAGATTGGTTCATCGACGTGGACTGTGATGCCCTCGCTGCAGTGACACCATCTCTCGGCGCAGAACAACACGACTGATGAGTCAGTATTGATAAATAGGAGCAAGCTGAGAGGCCGCCCAGTCACCCAATAGGAGCAGTGTCTGGAGATGGCCTTCGAGGCAAAGCTTGAGTATGTACCCCTGGACAGGAGTCAGAAGGAGGAGTTCGAGGCCCTTCTTCCCATAGAGATAGGGATGTTCGGAGGAAGTGGCAACTATGACCCGACTGTGATTGAGAATCCAATCGAGGTCAAGGTGTTCACCCCTTTCGGGGCACCCTCTGACAATTTCATTGTTGGTACTGTGAAAGATCGTACCTTCGCGTTCTTGGCCCGTCACGGGAGGGGCCACAGGATTCCGCCGCACATGATCAACTATCGCGCCAACATCTGGGGAATGAAGGCGCTTGGCGTAAGACGCATCATCAGTCCGGCAGCATGTGGAAGTCTTCAGCCTGACAAGATCAAACTCGGTGAGTTTGTCATCGCGGACCAGTTGTTCGACCGCACTTTCGGGCGACGCAAGGACACATTCTTTGAGGGGGGCCCTGTCGCTCATCTGGCCTTTGCAGAGCCGTTCTGTCCTGAGCTGAGAAAGATCGCCTACGAGACCGCTCAGGAGCTCGGATTCAAGGCTCATCCGAGTGGCACCTACGTGTGTATCAACGGCCCACGATTCTCCACCCGTGCTGAATCGATGTTCTACCACAATCAGGGTTGGGATGTCATCGGCATGACTGCATATCCCGAGGCGGCCCTTGCTCGCGAGGCGGGAATCTGTTTCGTCAACATCTCAATGCCCACGGACTATGATGTGCATGGCGATGAGGTAGTCACCCACGAGATGGTGCTCAAGACCATGGCCAGCAACATCGAGCGGGTGAGAAAGCTCACCTTCGAGATGATCAGCAAGATTCCCAAGGAACCCAGTTGCGATTGTCAGACAGCCATGAAGGGCGGTCTGTTCTAGGACTACAGTCCGTGCTCGGGCGGGACTATCAGCACGGCTCGCCCGGCACCATTCATGGTTCTACCATTCGTCGTCTTCGTCAAGATCCTCCCAGTCGTCGCCCCAGTCCTCCTCTTCCCAGTCATCGTCGCTCTCCCAGTCGTCATCCCAGTCGTCATCTTCTGGTTGGATGGAAGTCTTGGCAAACGAGTCCAAACTGCTTCCTCCGTGATCTTGAAACAGTCGCACTGGGTTGTTTGCTCGGCCGGATAAAAACATGGTGCGGGGCCGTGCGCCCCGCCATGGTTGGTCACTGTCGGCGACGTAGTAGGACCAGGAGGACAAGAATCACGACAGAGAACACTCCGGCCACGACACCGAGAGCCCATGCAGGGACCATCGGCTCGGTCGGCAGAGGAGTTGTGGTGCTGTTGTTGCTCGTTGTAGGACTCGTACTTGTCGCCGTTGTTTCGGTGGTACTACTCGTACTCGTTGTTGAGTAGGGAACCACCGTAACTATCACTGTGTCAGCAGCCGTGTTACCACTGCCATCCCAGACGACCAGTGTGAAGTTGTATGTCCCTACTATCAGATAGTCGACATTCAAGGACACGGAGTCTGTCCACTCTGCTGACATGACCACCGTTCCATTGCGGTAGATCCTGTAACCGGCTGGAAACAGGTCCGACACATTCCACTGCAACACATGGCCGACCGCACCCATGACGTAGGTCACGTCGGCTGGTGAGGTCAGGGATGGTGGTGTTGTGTCTCTGACCATCACCCAGACCGTGTCCACAACCAAGTTGCCGGAGAGGTCTCTAACTACGATAGTGAAGTTGTAAAGGCCTAGGCTCAGCCCGTCAATAGAAACGGAGATTGTCGTCGACACCGACCAGTTGCCTGAGGCTACAACTGTTCCGTTTCTATAGATAGTGTGGCTCCCAGGGTGGTGGGCCGCAGCGGTCCAGACAACTTGGTGACCAGTGGTGCCTACCTCGTAAGTGATGTCAGGCGGACTGTCAAGGCTCGGCGCGGTTGTGTCCACAACTGTCACGATGACAGAACTGCTGTTGGTCAGCCCCAGCCGGTCATAGACCACGACTGTAAAGTTGAACGTCCCGACTTCCAGCCCGTCAATGTTTAACGAGATGTTTGAGCCGTTCCATTCTCCCTCGTTCAAGAGCGTGGTGTTGCGAGAGATGGTATACCAATCAGGGAACAGGGAACGGGCCTCCCAGAGAATCACATTACCGATTGTATCTTCCGTCACGGTCATGTTCTCCGGCTGACTGATGAAGGGTGGAACGGGCAGGGCAATGCCGACGGGATAGTGATCGATACGGCCGCCAGTTCCGCCCACGGGGTAAACGCCAGTGCCATTGTAGTCGCTCCAAGCGTTACCTCTGCTCACATTGTCGTCCCAAGCAGAAGTCGAGGAGGCGTCCTCAGCATTGATTCCATTCCAGCCGAGTAAATTGCCAACGAAAACGCTGTAGTCACTCGTGCCGTCGACGCCAATCCCGGTATCGCCGTTGCTCATCACCGTGTTGTTCATGTACGTTCCGTTGTCAGATCCCACAGAGTACAACCCAACATTGTTCAGGATGGACGTAGTGTTGGAAACGTGGACATGGTTCGACCATGCGACCTTTACACCATAGGCCGAATTGCCAACCACAGTGTTGTCGCGCATTGTGGAGTTATGGGAGCTGCTGATAAAGACACCACCAGTACATGAGCGTACCGTGTTTCGCAGTACTGTCGCATTGTACGATGTCGTGGTCACTGAGATGCCCCACGACGAACAGTCGTCCACCGTGTTGTTAGCAATCGTTCCAAACGGCGACAGGGACAGGGATATGCCTTGATTGTTCAACCTCTGTATGGTCGTGTTCACAACAGTGGCGTGACTGCACGATTCCAGCTGCACCGCGATTCCCGTGAGAAACTCGAAGTGGCTGTCCTTGATCGTGAGATTGTCCGTCATGAAGGCGCCCACTCCATTGGTCGTAGCGTTTGACACTGACAGGTCGACGACCGTGATGTTTGGAGAGTAGTCCAACGACAGCCCCCTGTACGTGTTGACCATAGTCATGCCGCTCAGGGTCGTCTGGTTTGAGTACTCAATACGAGTCGGAACGTTCTCGAAGAACCCACCGCTGACTCTCATGCCTGTGCTGTTCACCAACATGATCTGACCGAACTTGCTCCCGTCAACAATCGTGTTGGTCCTGTTGAGGAAGTAACCGAAGGACTTGCCATTGACAGTATTGTTGCTCTCCTCAACAACGTAATACTCCAGTGAGGGGCCATAAACGTATATGCCCGATCCCGCGATGGTGTTGTCGTACAGCTGCGTTCCTAACGATTGGTCAAGATAGAGCCCGTACAGCGTGCAGCCGGAGATGACAGAACCCCGAACTGAGCCGTTGGTGATACGACTCAATGTGATACCGTATGTTGACGCTTCGATTGTGTTGAACGACATCTCCACATGATCGCTGTACTGGGCAATGATGCCAGATGCGTGGGCCTTCGACACGGTATTACGTGTCACGTTCAGGGAGTCAGAAGAATAGAATATCAGACCTGCTGAGTTGATAGCCGTCACGTAGTTGTCGTAGGCTGTGACATTCGAGGTCCAGTAGACGTACACGCCAGAAGAGCTGCTGGGAAGTATCGTGTTCGAGGAGATTGAGAGATTGTCACCGTAGTACGAGTAGATGCCGTAGTCGGTGTTGTTGAAGAGATTGCGGGATATCTCAACATCGTCCACGTACTCTAGCGTCACGCCCCGATTTGCATTCAATGAAACTGTGCTGTTCGTAATGCTTAGGCCTGAGGCCCATTGTACGTACATGGCGGAAACCATGGCTCCAAGGAACGTGTTGTTGTCAAGAGCAGTCTCGTTCGACCCGTTAATGTAGATGCCGTCGTGCTTGTTCTCCACAATGCAGTCACGAATTACGCCGTGAGCATTGTCCTTCAGGGCAATTCCGGTTGTCAAATCGACGGAGGAGGAGTTCTGAATCAGGCAGTTCTTGATCACGAAGTACGCAGTGGTGGAACTCACATTAATGGCCGTGCTGGAACTCGTCACAATAGACAGGTTCTCTATCCGATAGGGGTCAGCTGCAGTACCAGAGCCCGGCCAGCCCTGTGACACAAAGTCAGCATCAGAAGATATGGCAATTGGACCGCTGCTCGTGTATGCAACGCGAACACCGTCGCCATGTTGGAGCGGCATGGAAGTACTGTCTTTGGGCGCATCTGGTGAGGCTAGAATCATGCTCAGTCCCAGAACCATCACCACGAATATGACTCGAGTAGAACCAGTTCTCAATAATTTCACCTGTTTGGTAGTGGCGCATCGTCGTTGATTACCTGAAACACCACAACGTAGTTGTTTCAGTCGGCCCCGGGATGACTGTAGAAAAGTCTTCGCTTGATGTCCTCCCCCAGAGCTCAGCCATGCCGTAGTGAGAGTACAAGAAGGAGTTCCACGATGTCACCACAACCCATAATAGCCGACGACTGGGATTCTCGCTCGTTTACACAACAAGGTGAATTCTGCAATGGGATCGGAAGCACAAACAGTGGACATGTTCAAGTGTCCAGTGTGCAACGGCAATGTGCGGACCGGCCCGGACGACGTGGTCATCACATGCCCATACTGTGGCAGCACGACCACGATTGAAGGAAAAGCGATTGGCGACCACCTCATGGAAACTGCAAGAAACGCGGAGGAGAGGCTGAAAGGCTTCCGGAAGTTTCTCGACAAGAACAAGGGGTTCAACAAGGGGCTTATGAAAGAGGCCGAGGTGGTAGAGCACACGCTGATCTACGTGCCGGTCTGGACTGCTAAGGTCAAAGCGGATACATGGTACAAGGGTTACAAGACAGTGCAGGTGCCTGTCGAGCGCACCGAGACCTACACCGATAGTAAGGGTCATACCCGCACAAGAACTGTCACCGAGTACGAAACTGGCTACGTACCAGTACAGGATGAGATTCATACAGACACTGACGAGCGCCTGTTGGCCAGAAAGGGCGCTCGATTCTACGGATTGGAGGAGTACCTCGAGACCATAAATCTCAAGGACACGGAGCCTTACAACTTCGAGAAGATCAAGGACCTAGAGCCAACGATACTGAACGCCGAGATCGGTCAGGAGGAGTTCGAGAAAACGATTCACGGACGGGTCGCTGACAGGCATCGAGAGCAGGCCAAGTCCGGACTCACCGAACTGTTCGATTGCCGTACGAGGACTGAGGTCAGGGGAACCACGTATCTCCAAGCGCCTTTTGTCCTCATCAGGTACAAGTTC
>Ga0164310_10000525_pt1 | contig 20427 bp, 20 predicted proteins | sample GuaBasSedimGuay1_FD_121795 | JGI IMG/M metagenome (GOLD analysis project Ga0164310, IMG submission 121795) | Subseafloor sediment microbial communities from Guaymas Basin, Gulf of California, Mexico - Guay1, Core 4569-9, 0-3 cm | ecosystem: Environmental > Aquatic > Marine > Hydrothermal vents... | reverse complement strand
GGATGAGATATTTGATGAATTCTGGAAAGAGCTGAGGGAACAGAGGAAAATGATGACTAGACTGTTCAGAGACATCATGGAAGACCTTGAAAAATGGACGAAGGAGGAGCCACCGAAATTCCTTGAAAGCCCGAAGATCTTCGGATACAGGATCATATGGCATTCAGGAATGAAGCGGCCAATCATTGAAACATTCGGAAACGTTGGTCCAGGAAAGTACGGGCTCCCAAAAGTTCAAGAGGAGATCAGGCCAATATACGACTTCTACGATGAGGAGGACCACATTAAATACATCATAGATGTTCCAGGGGTTCCAAAGGAGGACCTAGATCTCACAGTTTCAGGGAATAAGTTGATCCTAAAAACCAAGGAAGGAGCTGAAAGAAAGTATTCACTAACGCTAGACTTGCCATCAAACGTGGATCCAGAGGGAACTACCGCAGAGTACAAGAATGGAGTCTTGATAGTCAAGATACCGAAGACCAAAAAAGAGCCTGAGGGGACAAAAGTCAAGATAGAGTGAGAGGTTTTAACCTCTCACCCTTTTTTTGATGAACTCACCCACCCTAATGAATGCTTCTTCGAGCGTTTCCCTGTCAGCTAATAGAACTGATCTAAAGTGCCATTCCCCATACTGTCCAAATCCTGAACCATGCACCATTAAGATATGCTTCGTTTTCAGAAGGTCAATCACAAACTCCTTGTCATTCTTCCATGCATCCCTATACTCTATTCTTGGAAAGATGTAAAATGCCCCCTCAGGCTTCGTACTGTAAAGTCCATCGGTCTCCTTAACCAACTTATATGCAATATCCCTCCTCCTCTGAAGCTCCTCTACCAGAGGCTTGATATGGGTCTGCTCCTTCTTCAAGGCAAGTGCAGCAGCCCTCTGACAAACGGTGTTAGCTGAGATTCTCGTCCTTATAATCCTCGTTATAGCCTCTCTAAGCTCCTTCATTCTATCCTCTGGATCGTAGAAGTAAATGTATCCCAGCCTCCACCCAGTTAAAAGAAAGACCTTACTGAATCCATTAAACCCTATCACAGGATGCTCTCCAGCCACAGCCGCTGCACTAGGCGTTTTAAGACCGTCAAAGACTATCAAGTCATAGATCTCATCTGAGACTATTGGAATCTCATGCTCTGCGGCAATGTTAACCATTTCCTTAACATACTTCTCCCTTATAACAGCTCCAGTTGGGTTGTTCGGATTTATCAGCACTATAAGCCTTGTTCTATCAGTAATCTTTTTTCGTACATCGTCTAAGTCTGGAACCCAGCCTTCCTCCTCAATGTTTCTGTAAAAGACTGGCTTGGCTCCCATGAAATTTGTATATGCAATGTACGATGGATATGCTGGCCCTGGAAGCAATACTTCATCCCCTTCCTCTGCTGTAGCTGCTATAACTGTGAAAATAGCCTCTGAAAGTCCCTGTGTGATAAGTATGTCATTTCTCGGATCTCTTATTTCTACACCGTTATATTTCCTCTCCTTTTTTGCAATTTCCTCCTTTAGTTCATCGAGCCCAGTTGATGGAGCATAGCCGTTAAATCCCTCGTCAACCGCCTTCTTCAAGGCTTCCCTGAAATATTCTGGAGGCTGAAAGCCGTATGGAACAGGGTCTCCAATGTTTAGTCTAATGACTTTTATCCCCTTTCTCTCAAGCTCTTCAGCGTATGGAAGTATTTCTCTTATCGCATAACGGACTCTAAAAGCTCTTTTAGCTACGTGCATTTCAACCACCTTGCCTTGAATCACTTTAATTACTCAACATATATTTTTACCATTTTCCCCTCTAAGCTCCCCACGCCCTTCAACGTTGAAAGCATGGCCATGGTCACGTTTCTAATAATGGATGCTGGATATCTTGTCAATGGAATTCCCTTTCCATCAACATACACCCTAACATTCATCATCGGGCACTTTTCAATGTACTCTAAGTTGCCGGCTACAGCCTTTGAAAACTCATAGCAGCTGCCGTATCCACAGAGTTTACAATCTATCATTGGAGTTTTACGGTAGATGTTAAATACTTTGACCTGCTCCTTTAACCATAACACCACTTTTTCAATGTCAAGGGCTCCATTGACTGAATAGCATAGAACGTTTACAGCTTCTCTATACTCCTCTTTTTCAGCTTCATCTTTAACGCATATTATCTTGCCTATGCGTGGATCCCTCAATGTAAGCTTTGAAAATCCTTCAAGAACTATAACATCTCCAAAGAGAGAGGCGTATTCAAGCAACTTCTCAAATGAAATCTCTTTTTCAACTATGATTGCACTTCTAAGCCTCCCCTGCAAAGCTACAAAAACTGCTCCAGCCTGCCTATGCCTGTAACTGTCAGTTCCAACATAGTCTATATCAAAAGTTTCAATAGTATGCTTTAGCGTGGAAACATTAAAGCCCTCGCTGACAAGTTTTTTCACAAGCTTCTCAACTACCGTTGTTTTACCAGTTTTCTTTTTTCCAATAACGGCTATGGCGGGCTTTAGCAGAGGCATTTAACATCCTCCTGAAACGTACGTTATAATAATATTTCTGAAGTATCATATCTAATACACTCAGGCGGAGATGATGTAGGAAATGAAATTTAAGTTTTCCGAAGTTGCCAGATACGCTGAAGAGAATCCAAGCTCCATTAGAGAAATCATGGGAATCGTAACCGAATACCGAAAGCACCCTGAAAAATTCCCTAGGAAACTCATCTACCTTGGAGGTGGATGGCCTCAGGATCCTCCACCAGCAGGGCTCCGTGAAACCGCTGTCGAGCTCCTAAGTAATGTAGACTCCTTCAACACAAGTGCCAGATATGGAACCACTAGGGGAGAGCCTGAAGTATTTCAGGCCATAATCGAATATGAGAAAAGGCTTCTAGGAAGATCCATTGATGAGGATTACTTGATATTCGGGCTTGGAAGTAGCGACCTAATTGGAGCGTTCATGCTAGCATGCCTTGACAAGGGAAGCGAGGTTATCCTCACGAGTCCAGGCTACTTAAACTATAGAAGACAGTTGGAAATAGAGGGGCTCCTCTCCTTCTCAATAAAGTACTGGCCTATACTCGAGGAATCAATGTTCAGGCCAGACGTGGAAAAGCTGAAAGAGCTCATAACAGATAAGACCAGAATGATAATCATAACGACGCCCGGAAACCCTGACGGCCAAGTATACGACGATGAAACCCTAAACGCTGTAAGCAACATAGCTGAAGACCATGGAATATGGCTGATGGTTGACGTCGCATACAGGTTCTTCCTATTCACAGACTATCCCAAGTACTTCAGCAGACCAGTCCGAGATCACGAGATATGGGTTTGCACATTTTCAAAGGAGCTTAGAATACCTGGATGGAGAGCAGCATATGCAGTAGCCAACCCGGAACTCATCAAAATGGTGAACAATATACAGCAGGGAAGGGTACTGTGTCCATCACGCCTAGTAGAGGAGATACTTGCAAGATACCTGTCAAGAGAGGAAACCTACAAGGAGCTGAAAGAGTTCTACGCCGAGGGAGTTAAGAAATATAAGAGGGCAGCTGAGTTCTCCGAGCAGTTGCTAAAGGAGATTCCAGGAATAAAGACTCTAACTCCAAGGGGAGGATTCTACGTGTTCTTTGACATAACAGCCTACTCCAACGACTCAAAGAAAACGTGCAGAGAACTCCTAGACCAGTGGCAGGTTGCACTAGCTCCAGGAGTAGATTTCGCCCTAGATGGCTGGATAAGACTATCTTATGCTCCAACGGTCGAGGATCTAAACGTTGTAAAAGAAGGCGTAGAGCGCATGAAAAAGTACTTTGAATCACTTAAAAAGTGAAATAGCGTACATCAGCAATGCACATGAAATAGGTAGGAAAAAGTTATCCTCGATAGAATAGGCTTCCACAAAGGCTAATGTAAAGGATATGAATACTGCATTCCACATCTCCATGTAGTTCAATGCAACAGGGAGAAACGCTATCGCTCCAAAAATGCACCCTTCAAGCGTGCTAGTTGAGTAAGGCAAGAAAAGTCTCCCAAACACAGCTCCCACAATAGCGGAGACAACATCTATTGTGAAAAGCGTAAGTATTGATGGAAGGAGAAACTCTGGCAGAAATGAGGCGACTATCAAGATGCTGGCCGCCCCGGCAACCATTCCAATATACCCACCACGTTTCTCATAGTCCCTCTCTAAAAGAGAAATTTCTCTGATAAGCATATCCTCAAACCTTGTCAAACTTTCATCAAATTTCTCAATTAGCTCAGCCATTCCACGCGCAGGCTTGAAAGAAGTCATTATCTCAGTGAACTGCCTCCTAAAAAGCCTAGACTGCTTAATTATTTCATCCCTTATCTCAGGCATTCTAACGAGTGTAACATTCACGACAACCGCGAACCCGAGGAGAATGGAAAAATACTGGATGTACGAGATCATATACTCTCCAATCTTAAGTTCAACCAGAAACGGGACAAGCATGAACGAGACGAAAAGCATATGAAAAAGTTTTCTCTTCAATACAAGCTTAGCTTGCTTCCTTTTAGCGTCACTCATTTCAACAATTAGAAAGAGTGAATCCTATATGGGTTTAAATACCACCAAAAAATCCAATTAATGAGGAGAGGGAGAACAGTGAAAGTATTCCTCCTAGAAAAATCCAATGACAAGATAAGGCCAAGACCAGTCAAAAAAGTATTTGAAGTAGATCTAGCCAAAAAATGCATCACAATACTCAAAGACTCAAAGTGTATAGAGCTCACATTTGAGGAATTTGAAATCATATACGAAATGATCTCATGTATAGCAATGGGCGATGCTGAGGGAAAGATAGAGAACATGGACATAGATATCAAAACATGTCTATCATGCCAATACTTTTCAGGTTTAACCTATGCTGATGGCCACTACTTCGTAAGGTGCTCAAGAACTGTATGTCTCTACGAGTAATTTAACAAGCTTATCAACGTCTATCTCAGCATAAGTTCTCCAGTCAAGCGTTAAAATGTTTTCCTCTTCAGCAATATACCCCTCCCTTATGAATCTACCAATGCTCATATCAACCCTAACCCCTGAAAACTTTTCTCTCAGAAACTTTTTCACGTCATCTATGTGAGCCTTTCCACCATTTGCAACAATATATCCTATCGTTGCAACAAGCATGGCTACATCGTCAATGCGCCATCCACTCAACCTAAACTCCCTTGGTGAAAGCTCCCTTCTAAAAGTAACATAGTAATATTTCCTTCCAGTAACGGGGGATTTCATGGATTTAACCTGAAGTCCAAGTAAACTAAGGTTACTGTCAACAATCTTTAGAATGTTTTTAAAATCGTCTCCAACGATTTCCCTGAGTTCACTCTCGCTGCATCCAGGTTTTCTATGTCTTCTAAATAATAGGCACATTATCGCCAGTGCAACTCTTCTATCAGTTTCACTCAAATCACTTCACCTCAGGACAATTGGTAGCGTGAAGCCATTAACTGGAAGCTTACGCCTCTCTAAAGCCTCAAGTATAAGCGTCTCATTCTCAACTTTGACTCTAGCATATCCATAGGTGAGCAAATAACTTACAATATACGCTCTCTCAAATCTCTCAGCTCTATCTTTTCCCGCTATGAAATCCTCATATGGAACAGGTCCCTTCAATGAAAGCTCCATCCAAAGTTTCTCAATCTTCTCAATAAATCTCTCAACCTTAAGCTTTTCACGCGCTTCTTCAACAGCTCCTTCCTGAACTCCAATCTTTAGACTATATGGTGTAACAGTTCTCCAATACTCTACTGCCCTATGAATGTCCCCCTCACCTATCTGCTCGACATAGAGAATAGGCTTCCAACACTTCCTAAAGATTTCAACAAGCTTCACTGTTGAAAGACTCTTAATCTTGTCAAGGATGATCTGCGCGAAAAGCTCTCCAATCCTTGAATGCCTCTCAATGAATGTGGCCTGATGCTCCAATACACTGCTTATCTCCTTTATAGCCTCACTGTCAAGCTCGATCTCAACAATATCCTTTAACTTAGGATATATCCTATCAAGGGATGCAATTAGGTCAGGGACACTTATCTCAAGCGGATCAATTCTACCCTCTAGAATCCTATGGCATGTCTCTATTATCGCCCTCAATTTTTCAATTCTATTCTTTCTCATTTTCTCAGAATCCTCGCCACACTCTCTCCTGAAACCTTTTGAACAATTATAACGTTTGTATCCTTTTCAACCATGAATGGGGCTGGTGAAGGAGTTATAAGCAGATACTGGACACCCGAGGCCCTAATGCTTTCATATATTGCCTTCTCAATACGCTCCTTGTTACTTGGATCCATGTGAACATCATATTCATCTATTGCCCTAAATGGAGACTTTACAAACTGCTGTAACGCTATGAGAAACGCTATAACTGCAACGCTTCTCTCCCCTCCACTCTGAGTATACGTATCAAGTTCAGCTGGAGCAGACCCATGGAATCCAACGTAAATCTTCAAACCGGCATTTTCAATATCGTCAAGGTTCACAAGCTTAACCTCTCCAACAGCCCCCACACTTGCAAGAATCTCCTTAAACTTCTCATTCACATCCCTTACATACTCTTCGAGAATGCTACGCCACTTTTCACTTCGAACTTGAACTCTATCAATCATCTTACTCTTGCTATCCAAGACTTCCCTAAGCTTATCCCTTAGCTTACTATAGGTCTTAGAGTAGGCCTCGTACATTTTATCAGCGTTTGCGGGAACATCCTTTAAGGCCTTTAAGTAACCATCTATCACCTTAAGCTCATCCCTTATCTCTGAAGGCTCTCTTCCCGTCTTAATAGGCTCTCCCCTGAATGTTGCCGCCTTATATAATGCATCAACTTTAGGCTTCAATGCATCAATTCTAGAAACCAGTTCACTTTTAACATCTTCCAGAAGCCTTACCTCTGCCCTAAGTTCCCCCCTTTGCTCACATAGCCTAAGCAACTTCTCAAGGATAGGCAAAATATCACCTGACGAAGTTTTCCCTATAATCATTTCAAAAACTTTGCTACGATACTCCTCTATAGCTGGACTGATCTCCTTTAAATACTCTATATCCTTTTCAATCCGCTTGCTTAGTTCCCTTAATCTATTCTCAAGCTTTTTAAGTTCCTCATCCAAGGCATAATATCTGGCCCAAGCATACTCTCTTTCAAGAAACTTTCTCCTTAATATGAGCTTCCTCTTCTTGTGGAGTCTCTCACACTGTGTCTTCCAATAATTATAGACGTTTTCAATCGACTTTATCGATGCAAGAATCTGTCTCTCCCTCTCAGCTATCCTCTGCAACCTTCCATAGGCGGCTAAAATATTTTCTCTAAGCTTCCTTATACCAAGCGCCTCCTCAACATACTTAAGCTTTTCACTAGGTGAAAAAGATAGGAACTCCCCGATCATTCCCTGATGCATTATTATAAGCAGGTTATCAGGGTTCAAGGCTATAGAGGATAGAAGTCTCTGAACCTCACTCTTTGGAACATGCTCACCTTGAAGCTCAAACCAATACTTTCCATCCCTTCTAATATACCTAGTCAAGGTTACATTGTTACTGTCATATCCCCTGAAAAGCTTCTTCCCATTCACCTTATTCCTAAAGACAAGCGTCACCCTCGCAATATCCTCGCCACGCCTAATGAGCCCTGAGAGCTTCCTAGATCGCTCAGTGTGCGTCTGCCCAAGAGCAACGGAGATAGCAAGCAAAATACTGGACTTCCCAGCGCCATTAGGGCCGCAAATCACATTTATCCCAGGCTTCAAAGGGATCCTACCATATCTATACGACATAAAGTTCTCAAGAATGATTTCACTGATCAACGTGATCCCTCAAATCCAAATGCTATAGAGCTCTTCATAACCATACAGTTTAGCCCTTTAAATACCTTGACACAATCCAGAAATGGTCAAAATGCAGGCCAAATATATTGCCAGTATAGTGCTGGCAGTAATGGCAATAGCCCTTGCACCAATGGTCTACGCCTCAGCAACAGACCTAATAGGGCATCTAACAAACTCAGCGGGGGCAATATCAAACAACTGCCAGAAACTAATGTCTGCAAAAATCGTCATAGACGACGTGCACTTTCCATCAAATGATACAATAATCATATTCGTGAGAAACACTGGAACAGTTACAGTACATGTTGAAAAGATAGCTGTCAGAGGAGAAGGCAACTACTACCTGCACAGTCTAAGCCCAAGCACCCCCATAGATCCCTCAAACATCGCTGAGATATCAGTTACTCTAAACTTTACATGGACGCCGGGGGCAGTTTACGTGATCACGGTGTTCATTAACGAAGGATCACCTGCAGAGTGCACAGTAACTGCCCCATCAACCTAAACCCCTTTTTTGAAATGGAGTCACAGTATATCTCCTATATCGTAGTCACGCTATCCATCATAGCCTGTATTACAATGGCCATTTCCGCGATAACCCCCATGATCGAAGAGTGGCATGACATAGAAAACCAGAAAAAGGCATTAAACATGCTCACAGAAATCGACTCAAGCATAGTAAACATAAAGGAGAGAAATCTTCAAACGTTACAGTTAAATGCGCCAAATAGAGCATCCCTATCCATAAAAAAGATGCCTTTAACGATTAGAATTTATGGAGAAAATGAGATACGGATACAGCTTAACTACTCCCTACTTGAGTTAACACTTGACTCCAGGTCAAAAAGCATTGAAGAAAATAAGCCCTGGTTTTCATCCCATAGCTTCATTGAAGTTAACTTCCATACACCTCTAATAATCCTATCCAGAACAAACTCCATAGTCAATGTGACATACATCCCCAAAATCACATTATACATCCGGGAGACAAGCAATGAAATCCTGATTGAAGTAACCATTCCCTTCATAACGTCAAACTTTAAGCAGATGATCGTCAGAGGATTAGTCACAGTTAATCTCAGACTATTTTCTACATGGAACTGGTCCATAAGCTTTAACGGAAATGCTCTCAGAGAAATAATTTTTGAAACATCATTTGGAAACTCCTCCATCCCACTATACCAGTCCATTCCACAGCCTGTAATCCTGAAAGTAACTCTTTACACTGTTGAGATGGAGGTGACCCAGCATTAGCATAGCTGAGATTCCCCGTCATCTAGATGAAACAACGCTTATAAAGCATGTATCCAATGCCTACTACGCAGCGAGAGCAGTTGTATGGCACATTCTATCGCGATCAGATAAGGTCGTCTACGTAAACCTATCAGGGAAAAACGTAAACAAAATAGCTAAAAGATTTGGATACAATTTAAGGCCAAAAATCATCACATCCATGAACCCTCAGGATGTATTCGAATCTTCTACATCCAAGATAATATGCATAGACTCAGCTGAGAAGTTCATCCTCGAGAAGGGAATAAACTATGTTACTGAAATAATTGCTAAAAACGTGACGGAATCAGGTAAAATACTCTGGCTAATAATAGACGTAAACTGCATAGACGGTCTTTCAGAAGCCTATCTTACAAGCCACATGGAAAACGTGTATAAAGTGTACAGGGCAAACGCTGAAGAATTCATACTCGACATTGAGAAATTTTCTGAGCCACTTCCATCATACAAGTACATTTTCAAGCTTGCAAGAACAGGTCTAAAAATTCTTGGAGTCGATAAGCTATGACTGAAATCTTCAGCATAAAGTACAATGTTAAGCGAAGAGAAGCTATGCTCAAGCTCAGAGAGTTAACGGAAGACGAAAATAAACTACTTGAAAACACGATTGATGGCATCTATAGAAAACTGATCTCATTCAAAGCCCCAGTAGAAAACGTTCAACAGCTGAAAAAGTTGGCTATAAGAGAAGGTAGGAAAACAATACTGGAAATGCCGCTTCCATCAAATACAAAGAACAAGCTTCTCTACTTCCTTGAAAGGAGAATATATGGAATGGATAAGCTGTTTGAACTCCTACAAATACCTGAAATAGAGGAGATCATAGTCAACAAAGCGAATAAGCCAGTTTACATAGTCCATAGAAGATATGGAAGCCTAAGGACGAACATCATCTTCTCAAAGGAAGAGCTTGCAAGAATAGCATCAAACATAGCTACATTGTGCGGTAAAAGAATCTCCCTCAAAAACCCAATAGTTGAAGGACAGCTGCCATACAACAGTAGGCTGCAGATGATCTATGGAGGAAAATTCACGAAAGACACCACGATCACGATAAGAAAATTCCTTACAAAGCCTCTCTCACTGCTTGACCTGATCAAAAACAGGACTCTAACGATCGAGATGGCAGCCTATCTATGGCTTCTAGTTGATCTTGAGGCATCATTTATAATATGTGGGAAACCCGGAGCTGGTAAAACCACCTTTGTACAAGCCCTTTTAAGCCTTATACCCCCTGAGAAAAGGATAGTAACGCTGGAGTCAACCCCTGAAATCAACATACTACATGAAAACTGGCTTCCACTATATTACAGCGATGAAAAATCTGAGATGAGGTTATTTAGTGAAGTTCTCAGACAGCGGCCAGACTACTTCATAGTTGGAGAGATAAGAAAACCCTTTGAAGCAACCACATGGGTTCAAGCACTAAACTCCGGTATACTTGGAATGAGCACAATACACGCTGAAAGTGCAAGGGAAGTGATAAGAAGACTTGAAAGCAAGCCAATAAACCTAAAGCCACGGCAAATAGCTCAAATAAACGTCATAGTAACACTCAAAGCCTTTACAACTCAAACCGGAATCCATAGAAAGGTCCTCTCAATAGAGGAAATACTTGGAACAGACGAGACAGGGGAAAGGCTACTCTCACAGATCACATATGTCTTCCAAGAGGGAGAATTTAGGAAAGCCTATCCCACACAGCTCATATACAATCTCTCAAAAACCCTCATGAACCCAATTCACGTGGAAAACGAGTTAAGGGCGCGAACAGAATTCCTGAGAAAATGCCTCATAGAAAACCACGACTACACTCTATTCAGGAGAGAAATCGTGAAATACTATGAGGAAAGAAATCAACTGGAGTAAACTAGACAAGGAATTCTATACGGCAATATCACTGCTAAACAGCATATCAAGCGAGGAAATGAACACGATCACTATATTTGAGACACTTGCAAAACAGAGGTGCCTGGAGGAGACAAGTAAGCTATGCAGGGAAATCTACATCAGAAAATTCATTTTAAATGCTCCACTCCAAGACATAATCAAGAACATAAAGTCAAATATATGGAGAGCATTCATTACAGAACTCTTTGAAAACGAAACACATGGAAAACTAGGAAACTTCATTGAAAAATCCTATAAGGCAATAGTCGAGGAACACGTAAAGAAAATAGCTAAAGCCAAGAGAATGCTGTCACTATTAAACCCATTCATAGGAGGAATATTCATACTTTTCCCATCAATGGCAACCATTTTCTCATTCCTAACACTATCAGGTAAAATACCAGTTACAACCATGCTAATACCAGCAACACTCCCACTGCTATCAATTGCGATCTCCTACCTTATGAGGAGAATTGCATGGGGCGCCTAAAATGGATCTCACGGTGGCTCTACTCTGGATCCTATCAATTGCAACCATAATTCCAGCGGTTAAAATCATACTCAATGAGAAAAGGAAGACAATGAAGCTCAAAAACTTCAGCAAGGGAATACAAAAGGTCAAAAACTATCTTGAAATAGGATGCAACGTCGAGGAGGCATTTCTTAAATCATCGCAAAGTGAAGGAATTCTCTCCAAAATATCCGCTAAAATAGCTATTGGAAAACCCATAGAGGAAGCATTAACTGAAACCATAGACGAGGAAAAAACTCCCGAGATAAAGGCAATGCTATCATCAATACTGGATAACATAAGGCGCGAGGATCTCCCAAACATAGTTGAAAAAGTTCATGCCATAATCGAAGACAACTTGAGAGTCAAGTCAATGATAAAATCCATTCTAACCCCTCTGCTCAATGTCGCAGTAGTATCACTGATAGCCTACATAATAATATGCTACTTCACACTCTCACTTGCAAAGCCCATGACTTCTCTGACAGGCATGATAGGTGCAAGCATCGTATTCTCGCCAATGATAACTACGATTTTCACGATGACCACTCTCTCAATATCGGTTTCACTATCAATGATATTGTCATCCGTTGAGGAAAACATGGTTAAGGCATTTATCAAATATCTGTCAATTTTCCTGCTAATCTCTTCCCTGGGTCTTACAATTCTACAGTTTGTCCAGTAGCTAAAGTTCTTTAGGCTCTATAAACTTGTATCCAAGTCCCTTCAGCAGCATTACATTGTATAAGATATGGCTTGAATGCTCAACCATGCAGAGAATCTGATACGCCACGTCCATGAACTTTTCAGCTGCAAATGTTCCATGCCCTCTTACAACACATGCATAATGTTTCTTAAGAGCTTTTGCAACTCTATCTGCAAGCTCATATGTCCCAACCCTTCCCTCAATAACTGGAATCTCCTTTAAAACATAGGCTCCCTCAGCGTCGATAGGCTTAATCTTATCCATGAAAAATGAGAGTACAATAGCGTAAGGGGTATGCCCATGTATAACCGCTAAATGACCAGTTTCCTCATATATCCTCAAGTGAATTGGAGTATCCGTTGAAGCTATAAGCGATAAACTATGCTCTCCATGCAGGGGTATGGGAATCACATCCTCACGCTTCAAATCCTCTAGAGATGAGGCATGCCTTGTAATGTAAACAGTGCTCCCACTCTTAATGGAGAGATTACCTCCATGGGCAGTGACATAGCCTCTCCTAGCCATTCTCATGGCATACTCTCTCAGAGTTCTATAGGCCTCATCAAATCTTTCATCCCTTAAAATACTCATCTAGACCAAGCCTCCTCAAGGTTTCAACCTTTGGAATGCCATCTCCATTCCATCCACGAGCCTCATAATAATCCCTAAGCATAGCCTCCAATGGAACAACCTTCAAAATCCTCTTTGGAAGACTATCTCCTATAATTCCCTCCCTAACATTGAAAAGCCTTTCAAGATTCCAAATTCTCTCTCCTATAAGCTGAACATCTTTTCTACCATACTCTATTCCAGTAACCGCAGACAAAGCTCTAGCGTAAACAAGGTCATCAAACTCAAGCATTGAAAACCTGCACATAACCATCGAATCCACGAAAGCAGATGAATTCTCATGAACCATGACTAGATCAGCCTTTCCAAGAATACTCTTCCTATCAATCAAAGTGGGAATGCCAAGAATCTCGTTAGCCACCATGTAAGCCCTTAAATGACATCCACCCCTATTAGAGGTGGCATAGGCCAATGCCTGACCCATGGCCTCCCTTGGATCATATGCTGGAAGCTCAAGACCCTTACTCTGCATAGCATACTCCTCAGCCCCATAGGAGCGCGCAAATCTCAAGCTTCCCTCAGCAAGTTTATCTCCAATACCCCTCCTATAAGCTATCATCTCGACAAGATCTAGGATGTCTGGAACACTCTCACTAACTATTCCGCGCTCAACCATCTCAATAAAACAAGCAATCACTCCACCAAACGATATAGTATCAAGTCCAAGCCTCAAGCATTTGTCATTAACCTCAATAAGCTTCCCAAGATCATGGACATCACAGTTACATCCTATAGCCCAAATACTCTCAAATTCAGGCCCCTTAATCAATCTCCCATCAACTTCAACAACGCGCTTACAGGCAACAGGGCACATAAAGCAAGAAAATCTCCCACGTACAAACTTCCTATTGTAAACGTCTCCACCAATCTTGTCACCTAAGCCCAAGGCCTTTTCACGGAAATTCCTAGCTGGAAGAGCCTCGTGAAAATTGACAACGCTGAACAAGCATGAAGTTCCAAACCTTGGAAGAACCTTTCCAAGAGCAGGGCTCCATGAAATCCTAAGCATCATATTCTCGACAACATCATATAGAGCCTCAGTATCATAAACCTCAACCTCGCAATCCCCATGAGTGAAAACAATGGCCTTAACATTCTTAGCCCCCAAGATAGCGCCAAGACCACATCTACCAAATACCCCACCATCCTCACAGACAACACTTGCAAACCTAACTAGGTTCTCCCCTGCTGGTCCAATACAAGCCACTAAGCAATCTCCATAACACTCAATTAAACGCTCTATCGTGGATTCAGTATCGAGACCCCAGCAATTACTCTCTACAATCTCGATTTCCCCCTCTCTAACCACAATCTCAACAGGTTTAGAGGCCCTCCCCTTAACAATTACAAAATCAAACCCGCAGCTTTTCATGTAAAAGGAATGTTTCCCACTGACGCATGTATCAAATATTCCACCAGTAAGCGGAGACTTAGAGGATGCAATACACTTACCACTCATAGGCACCATGGTTCCATTAACAGGGCCGGAGGAAAACACTACGATATTATCCTCTGAAAGGGCGTTAACCCCCCTAGGAATATTCTCAAAGCAAACCTTAACCCCAATCCCTCTTCCACCAATGAAAGCCTTTAACTCTGAAAGTCTACAGTCCTTAATTGAAACATTGCCCCTTGAAAGATTCACTACAGCGTATTTTCCAATCCAGCCATACATTTCAGGTCATATAAGCTATCAAAATTTTGAAATACATTTTTAACTATGCATATTCTCCAACTATTTAAGTGATTAAAGTGACCAAGCTTGACTTAAGTCCGCTTAAAACCTTTGGAAAGACACATTATATAGCCGAGATCACAGAGAAACTTGAAGGTGAAAAAGTAACGCTAACTGGATGGGTTTACAGGAAAAGAGAGCATGGAAAGCTTGTCTTTATAATTCTAAGAGATGGAACTGGCACAATTCAAGTTACAATTCACAAGGATAAAGTTGATGAAAGATCATTTAAAGATGCAAGAAAGGTGTCCCTTGAATCAGCTGTTAAGCTAACTGGCATAGTTAAAAGGGATCCTAGGGCCCCTGGAGGAGTGGAGATACAGGCAACCTCATTTGAAATAGTTAGCTTAGCTGAGCCATGGCCAATAACAAAGGACGCTGGAAAAGTGTTTCTACTTGACATGCGCCACCTACACATAAGAAGCTTCAAGGTTAGAACAATTCTCTACCTGAGATCAGAGATATGCAGGTACATGCGAGAATTTTTACACAAGAAGGGCTTCGTTGAAATACATGCTCCCATAATAATAACAGCTGCATGCGAGGGAGGAGCAACCCTGTTTCCACTAAAATACTTTGGCAGAAAAGCCTACCTAACCCAGAGTGCCCAGCTCTATGAAGAAGCAGCCATAACGAGCCTGGAAAAGGTCTACACTATTGCTCCAGGCTTCAGATCAGAGAAGTCAAGAACTAGACGCCATCTAACAGAGTTCTGGATGGTTGAATGCGAAATAGCCTTTGCCACACACGAGGACATAATGAAACTGCAAGAGGAGCTTGTAACATACGTATGTGAAAAAATAGTTGAAGAACATGAGAAGGAGCTAAAGGAAATTCTGAACAGAGAATTTAAACCACCAACAATACCATTTGAAAAAATAACCTACACTGAGGCACTCGACCTCCTAAGGGAAAAAGCTGGAATAGAACTTCCATGGGGAGAAGACTTCGGTGCAGAAGCTGAAAGAGAACTGTCAAAAATGTTTGATCAACCATTCTTTGTAACACATTTTCCAACAGTTATTAGAAGCTTTTATCATCAACCAGATCCAGAGAATCCGGAGGTAACTTTGTCATCGGATTTAATGGCTCCGGAAGGATATGGTGAACTGTCATCGGGTGGAGTAAGGATATCAGACTATGACCTGCTAGTGAAGAGGATAAAAGAACAAAATTTACCGCTTGAAAGCTATAGTTGGTACTTGGACCTCAGAAAATATGGGATTCCACCTCACGCTGGCTTTGGAATAGGAATAGAAAGACTAACTGCTTGGATATGTGGACTAGAGCATGTCAGGGACACAACACTCTTTCCAAGAACTCCAAGTAGAGTGTATCCATAAACCAAATTTGCATTGTGGCAGCTTACATTTTATTTAACAGCGACCAAGTTACTTTAATTTAGAAAGAGATGCCCTTCAGCGGAAACCTGTTTAAGTGTATGGTGATAATAGCGCTAAACATGATTATAATAGCTGCTCCACTTCTTGTTCTTCCATCCATGATATTCAACTACCTTGCTTCAATGATCAATGAGAGTTTTCTATCAGTTCAACATGTTGAAATTATGAATTCAAGCACTATCCCTACGATAATGGCTACAATTGTCATCAAAAATCCATCTCCCCTGTCCATCGATGTGAAATATCTTAACTACACAGCCTACATTGATGAGTCGATTCTAGGCTATGGATATGTTAAACCCTCTACGCTTAACCCTCAGAAATTAAACGTGTTAAATGCATTGTTTTTCATAACGTGCGAGAATAGCATGCTACAGAGTCTCGTAAATGATATATTCAATGGATACAGGACAACTATAGCAATTGATGTACGCGATGTACATGGCACGTTCATAGTGCATCTACCTTTTATAGGTGAAGTGTCACACGACATAGATGTAAAATGCAAGAGACTTCAAGTCGATGTGTCATCAGCAGTTAACAAGTTGAAAAGTGAGGTCTATGAGCAGTTTAAAGTCGTAGGATTTACGTTGTCTGAGGAAACAGCACAAGTTAACGTTACCATGGTCAATCCCCTTCCAGTGTCTATGACGATAAGTGACATTGCTGTGAACATAGAGCTAGCTGAAAGAAACGTGTCCGTAAGCTACTTTATAAACAATAGCATAACTCTTCCCCCATCGTCAACTCCAATAGTCCCCATAGAAGCTCAGGCACTATTTGAGAAAATATCCGAGATTACCATGGGAATCTTCCAAAGTAATTTACAGAATCTAACTACAATCAGTAAACTTAGGGAGAGAGTTCTTGAAAACTTTACCGTATTGCTTTCATGGTCGGCTACAATATCCGTATTCAGTTACAACCTGAGATTCGAGGATGTTTTTGTAGACCGTTTCTCACTTGAAAGATTTATCGACTTCAAGGTTACAGACTTTAAAAAGTATGATGCACACCACCAGGAAATTGACGTCGAAGTAAGCTATCTCTTCAACGTGATGCCATGTAATGAAGGATTCTTATCTGATTTAGTAGATTATGTAAAGAGAAGAGCTGAGGTAACGATCCTTAACATAAGTGGAGTTCTAAAAGAGAAGACGCGCAACATAACTATAACGCCATTCTGTTTGCTTACTCCATTTAAAATGAAGTTAAGCGATATGCCAAGGACAATATCTACAGCATTGAAGATAGCAGTGGACAACGAAACGTTAAATTATATTGCAAACAAGCTATGGAGCAAATATTCATTCAGTGGACGCGCAAATTACCTCTTCTCAGTTGAAAACTTGACTCTCTTAATTAGCTTACCAGAGAACTATACTGAGGAAATCAAGATAAACTTAACTAGAAGACCTGTTTCATCTTCAACATATCCCTTTACATACATCGAGGTAGTTGATATATCTAATCCATCAATAGATGTAGTGAAGGGAGAGGTTTTCGTAGACATAAAGCTTTTCATGTATAATCCACTTGAAGTTGGAGTGTATCTTCGTGTCATAAATGGATACAGCATACTCGTCGTATTCAAGTGTCTAATACATGATGTCATCATCGGTGAGGCAAGACTTAAATACCCAATTTACATTCCACCATTATCAAGTAGATGTATAAACGTTAGAGTGAAGATAAGTGGCTCAGGCGTGGCGCATCTGATACTAGACTACCTGAAGAAGAAGGTTAATATAGGTATCCATAAGCTTATAGCCAATATACAGATCATACACATCCTATACATACTTGAACTATATGGCCACCGAGGAACATACTCCCAAATGTAGAGTGCATATAAGCTCAACAGTTAAATATTTTCTATAACTCTTATTCTTTGAAGTCTGAGAGGGCTCCAAAATGCGAGCAGGAGATATAGCCTGGTTATCACTAGAGCACATCAAGAAGCGAAAAGTGAGGTCAACGCTAGTCATGCTAGGCATTGCACTAGGAGTTCTTGCAATGTCCTCAATAATGTACATCAGCCTAGGATTCGAGGAAAACATCAAAATGAACATGGAGGGAATGTTCAACGTTAAGACTATATGGGTTGTATCTCTATTCTCAGAGCAACCATTAAAAGATGTGAGGGTGATCGACGACATAAAAAGTATTCCACATGTCGAAGTAGCCTCTCCAGCGCTTCTTGTCCCAGTAAGCGTAAGATATGGTGGAGAAAGTGCAGATGAGGTTCTGCTAATAGCAGTTGAGCACTCCAAGATCAGACATGTATGGGGGAACCTATACAAGCCAAAAATTGGATCCATTCCATCAGATACAGATAAGCTCTCAGTGGTCGTTGGAAGTGCATTGGCTGAAAGACTTGGCATAAGAAGCATAGGGGAATCGGTAAAGATAATATTTACAGTAGAGTATGATGGCAAGGAAATCCCCGTTGAAAAAAACCTCTATGTAGCAGCGATTCTCGATACTACTGGAGTAAACCTTGCAGGAGTAGACATAGACTATTCACTTTTTATGAGCCTAGTAGGATTCTATGATATGATCAAATCTTCCGAGGCAATGCCGCAAGAGCTAAAAGACACCTATATAAACAAGTTCAATATCGTAACAGTACACGTTTCAGACGCCAAGTACGTGGACGATGTAGGTGAGGCCATCAAGTGGCTGCTCGGAGACGTTAGAGTAGTTGCCCTCAAGTACTATGCAAGAGCCGTGTACGGTGTACTTGGAATCTTTAAAGGCCTTCTAATGGCATTGGCTATTATTGCACTACTAGTCGCTGGAATAAGCGTTCTAAACACAATGCAGACAAGCGTGCGAGAGAGAATCCATGAAATAGGAATCATGAAAGCCATTGGAACAGGAAGTAGCACTATCTTAGGATTATTCCTTGCAGAAGCCCTATGGATGGGCATAGTTGGAAGCATCCTAGGCCTGGTAATGGGCATATTAGTCTCGCTGATCCTTGCCCCATTCCTTGGAAGCGTAATTCAGTTCGGAGTCCTACTATACGTACAAGTTCAGCCAAAGTTCCCAATGGAATGGGTTATAGGTCCAATAGTATTCGGAGTACTAACCTCGCTAGGGTTTAGTGCAGTACCATCATATAGAGCATCAAAACTCGATCCAGTAGTAGCTCTGAGAACACTTTAAGCTCTCAAAAGCTTGGCAGCTATACTCACAGCGAATACTGGATCTCCCATTAATTTTTTAGCAAACTTCCATACTCTAAGCTTCAGCGCAAGCTCTATTATTGACTCCTCATCCATCAAGCTAATCAACCGTATAATCTCGGGATCCTTTAGAACCTCAAGTGTTCTTCTAGCCTTTAAAGCCCACTTCATAAGTCTACCAAGCCTCTCATTAAACCTGTTCTGGTAAGCTCTTAGGAATTTCTCGCTAAAGTTTTCCTCGTCAAAAGCCTTGCAAATAACCTCTCCAGCAATCTTTCCAGCGATTATGGCTGGTCTAATTCCCTCACCGCTTATCGGAACAACATGCCCTGCAGCATCTCCGCAAAGCACGGCTCTATCATTCACAAGACTCTTTCTAGGTCCTCCTATCGGAACAGCTGCCCCATCAACCTCAACAATTTTAGCCTTTCTAAACATCTCTGGATGGTTCTCTATAAACTTGTCGAGGTGATACTTTAGAGGGGCTTTTCTGATGCCTAGGCCAACATTAGCCTCTCCATCTCCCTTTGGAAACACCCATAGATAGCCTAATGGAGCAACCTCCCTACCAACATAGACATATATGAAATCTTCTCTTTCAAGTTCACAGTCTTTCATCCTGTACTGCAATGTTGGAATAAGTTCTTGTTTACCATATCCAAATACATCCCTTGCAACAACTGACTCCGATCCATCTGCTCCAACTACAACTTCACCATGTACAGTTAGATTCTTCCATCCTGTAACCTCAACTTCCACATGATCCTCACAAACTTTAACTTTCCTAGCCCTTGTTCTAAGCCATACATCAACTCCAGCATCATATGCTCTCAGAAGAAGAGCGTTCAGAAACTTGGGTTTGTCAACGATGTAGCCATATACCCCAAACTTTCTATCAGCATCCTCAACAACAAGCTTGATACTTTCATCAGGAGAGATCAGTTCTCCACCAGCTACCCTATTTACTGCATAGCTTGGGTCGACCTTTAAGCCAGCCTCCTCAAAGGCTTCAATTAAAACCCCCTCTGCACAGGGTTTCATGCAAAGTCTCTTTTCCTTTTCAATCAATACGGTCTTTAACCCGTTTTCAGCACATATCCTTGAAACCATTAACCCAGCTGGCCCTCCTCCAACAACTATTACATCATATCTAACGCTCCCCATGTTGCATCGCCTGAAACTATTTACCCAACTTGCGAAATATATCTACGCCTCTAATACGTTCTCTCAGC
>Ga0164310_10000524_pt1 | contig 20481 bp, 18 predicted proteins | sample GuaBasSedimGuay1_FD_121795 | JGI IMG/M metagenome (GOLD analysis project Ga0164310, IMG submission 121795) | Subseafloor sediment microbial communities from Guaymas Basin, Gulf of California, Mexico - Guay1, Core 4569-9, 0-3 cm | ecosystem: Environmental > Aquatic > Marine > Hydrothermal vents... | reverse complement strand
TCCCAGTTCGCATAATACAGTAAAGGTTGCTTTTGTTCTACATACACACATACCTATGGTCATTGGCTATGGCTCCTGGCCACATGGAGAGGAGTGGTTATATGAGGCAACATCTGAGGTTTATATTCCCCTGCTTGATATGCTCTTTCGCCTTACAGAGGAGGGTATCAAAGCAAACCTCAATATAAGTTTTACACCTGTTCTATGTGAACAGTTATCTCACCCCGCCTTCGCCACTGGTTTCGTTGCATATCTTAATCGCAAGATTGAATCTACAAAGGGCGATGAAGCATACTTCCAAAGCATCGGCTCATACAAACTGTCAGACCTTGCTGGCTGGTGGTCCTCACATTATCGGACCGTTCTGACACATTTCACAGATAGATACCACTACACAATAATGCCTCACTTCAAAAAACTTGCGGAGGAGAATGTAATTGAGATATTGACCACACCTGCTACACATCCCCTACTCGCTCTCATTCCTACTGATAGTGCCATAAATGTCCATCTTGCACAGGCAAAGGCGACTATGCAGAAACACCTCGGGAGTGTTCCATACGGTCTATGGCTCCCCGAGTGTGCATATCGTCCAAAGGGTGTGTTCTCCTTCCCTTTCACCTCACCATATGAAAGGATGGGTATAGAGCAACTCATTGGTGATAAGGGCTTCCTCTACACTATCCTCCCCTCCCATCTAATAACTGGAAAGCCGATAGGGACATTCTTCGCAAGTGATGAAGGGGCTTCGGTTGAGATGGAGAGAGACCTGTATATTCCAGCATATATAGGTGATTCAAATGTGGTCGCTCTCTTCAGAGACAATATCACCGCCAATCAGATATGGAGTGGACCGATGAACTACCCAAGAGATGAATGGTATCTTGACTTCCACAAGAAGCATTTCCCCAGCGGTAATAGATACTGGAGGGTTACTGACCCCGAATCAGATATGGTTCACAAGGATGTTTATGAACCCATAAGAGCAATGGATAGGGCGGGAGTTCATGCTGGTCATCTGGTCAATATGGTCTCAGATATGAGTGAAGTGGTTGGGGAGGGGCTTATAACCGCGCCCTTTGACACCGAGTTGTTCGGACACTGGTGGTGGGAGGGCTTGAGGTTTTTAGAGGATACTATACGAATTTCAAATGAAAGCAAAAGTGTGCGACTGATTAAGATAACAGATTATATCCAAGATAGTAATATTTTGGAGAGGAGGAAACTCAGGGCTGGTTCTTGGGGTGATGGTGGCGGATTTGACACCTGGCTCAATGACAGAACCATGTGGGTGTGGAGATTGATTGACCAAACGGAGAAGAACTTGATGGAGACCATTGATGCTTCCCGTGGTCTGAGTAATGAGAATATAAAGAGGGTCTTAAACTATGCGGTCAGGGAGATGATGTTTCTGGAATCATCTGACTGGACATATCTCATAGGAAAGAACACGGCGGTTGAATATGCTGAGATGAGAGTAAGCACTCACTATGAGCGGTTGGTAAGATTATTGGATATAGCCCGCTCGCTAATTGAGGGAGGGAGTTTGAGCGAGGTTGACAGAGCATACCTGTGTGGTTTTGAGAATATCTCCGTCTTTGATAACTGTAACTGGCGGTTTTTCTGCGATTAGACCACATTTATTTAATAAAATAAGTAAGTATGAGTGAGAAGAGATTCCGTCTGATTGTTGCCTATGATGGCTCGCACTATATGGGCTCGCAGTATCAGAAAGATGTGCCAACGGTTCAGGGTATGCTTGAAACCGCTTTGTCAACTATTATAAAGCAGAGTGTTCGCATTATTACAGCAGGACGAACCGACACAGGTGTCCACGCTCTGGGTCAGGTGGCATCATTTGAAGCCAATACAGGTATGGTTCCAGAAGAGGTTGAAAGGGCATTGAATAGCATACTGCCTCAAGACATTTGCATACTCAGAGTAGATTACGCACAGGATGCATTCCACCCTCGCTACTCTGCACTCTTGCGCCACTACCTCTATCTGGTTGTCCATACCAATCTGCCATTCTACAGAAACTATTCTTACTATCTACCGAAAAGGTTGAACATTGAAAGCATTGGAGATGCGATTGATATATTCTATGGTTTGAGTGATTTCTCAGCCCTCTGCGTTCAGGAAGAGCGGGATAAGAAGGCGAAGATTACAAAAATCTCTGCAAGTAACTTCGGGGTCTTCACCGCCTTTAGGGTCTCTGCTCCATTCTTTCTGAGGAGAATGGTCAGGATGATGGTCGGTGCACTTATTGAGGTCGGTCTTGGTAGATTGAACCTGGAAGAACTCACAAATATACTTGAAAGTGGAGACCCGGGTGGAATTGTACCGCTCCCCCCCAATGGTCTCTATCTTGCAAGAGTTGATTATCCAGATGGATTTAGTGCGGATGTTAACAGTGTGTTTGGTATTCCAATTGACTTTTAACGAATTAAGGAGGTATAAGAAATGGAGATACCTGAGTTGATATTTAGGGAGTATGATATTAGGGGTGTGGTCGGGGAGGATTTGACGGAGGATTTGGTATATAATCTTGGGAGGGGTATTGGCACATACCTTATCAGGAAGGGGGTGGATGTAAGTGTCCTCGGCTATGATATGAGACCGTCCTCGGATGGTTTTGCCTCTGCAATGACAAAGGGTCTGACATCTTGCGGTATCAATGTAATAGACCTCGGTCTGGTTCCCACTCCGGCTCTATACTTTGCCACCCGACATCATAAGATTAAGGGCGGGGTGATGATAACCGGAAGCCACAATCCGCCCGAATTCAATGGTTTTAAGGTAGTGTGTGGCAGGGGGACCATATACGGGGATGAGATAAGAAGTATTGGAAAGATTATGGCTGGCGATGATTTTGTTTCTGGGAGAGGCGACGCCAGTGAGATGGATATACTTCCGGAGTATAAGGAGCATCTTCTTGGGCTGGTCAAAAAGAAAGGTGGTTTGAAGTTAGTAGTTGACTGTGGCAATGGGATGGCGAGTTCAGTTGCACCTGAATTGCTCTCCAAGATGGGAAATGAGATTGATTGCCTCTACTGCGAGCTTGACGGGACCTTCCCCAATCACTTCCCCGACCCTACGATTCCCGAGAACACCGTTGCGATGAGGAAGCGAGTGGTTGACATAGGAGCGTGCTGTGGGATGGCATTTGACGGTGATGCTGACCGTCTTGGAGCAAGCGATGAGAAAGGGAAGGAGATATACGGCGACCGGCTTCTCGCTCTATATGCCAGACAGGTCCTCAAGAGGAACCCTAATGCGAAGATTATCTTTGAGGTCAAGTGTTCCAGGGCGCTTGCAGAGGACATAAAGGCACACGGTGGAATTCCAATAATGTGGAAGACCGGGCACTCCATAATTGAGGCGAAACTGGAGGAGGAGAAGGCACTTCTTGCTGGTGAGATGAGTGGTCACCTATACTTCGCCGACAATTATTATGGTTTTGACGATGCTATTTATGCCTCTATGCGCCTCGCTGAGTTGCTGTCTGAAAGCGAGATAACGATTTCGGATATGTTATCTACCCTCCCCCAGTATAGTTCAAGCCCCGAGATACGGATGGATTGCCCTGATGAGGTGAAGTTCAAGGTGGTTGAAAGAGTGCATAATGAGTTTAAGGGCAAATACAAAGTAGTTAATATTGATGGAGTGAGAGTTGAACTTGATGAGGGCTGGGGACTATTGAGGGCGTCCAACACCCAGCCCGCTCTGGTCCTAAGGTTTGAGGCAGTTGATGAGGACTCACTCAATAGAATTAGGAGCGAGATGGAGGAGGCGGTAGAGAAAGCGATGAAGGAGTTGGGATTCTAATGAGGTGTCTATGACCTGCGACCTGCTGATAAAAGATACCATAATAATTCCTATGGATGGCAGAAAGCCATTCAGGGGTTTTCTTGCGGTGGATGATGGTATCATCACCTTCTGCGATGAAGGCGAATGCGACCTAGAGGCAGATGAAGAGATTGATGGCAGTGGTTATATCATCACACCAGGTTTTCTCAATGCTCACTTGCATGGCGACTTCTATGTGTTTAAGGGGCTACTTGACAATATGCCTCTCAGAGAGCAGTATCATAAGACCAATAGATTGTATGATTTGATGAACGAAGACGCAATGGTGCTTTCAAGGACTCTCGCTTATGCAGAGGCGGTTAGGGCAGGTGCCACCTACATTGTAGAGCACTCGTTCAGAAATCCGGGCGAGAGGACCATAGAGCCGTTCAGAGCAGTAGGTGTAAGAGGGGCGGTTACTCTTGATATCTCCGGTCTTGAGAGCGGGCTTACTGACCTGCTGGTAGAAAATGGCATAGATGTATTTATCAATGCTCCATCGGAGGAGGACTTTGATTATAGTTATTTGAAAGATATTGCGGAAATTTCAGATAGGATGGGATATAAGGTCTATGCCCATGTGGCTGAGACCACATGGAGAATAGCAATATGCGAGGAGAGGTTTGGCATAGGTCCCATTGAGCTTCTTCACAAGACGGGAATTCTCAGAAGAAAGCCGGTTCTGGTTCATGCCTGCTGGCTCTCCAATAGGGATATTGATTTGATTGCCGATAATTCTGCAACGATTGTCAGCACTCCTGTATCAGAGATGAAATTAGGTGATGGTGTGACACCCATTCCTAAACTTCTGAGAAAGGGGGCGAAGGTTGCTCTGGGGACTGATGGGGCGCTATGGAACAATGGAGCGGATATCCTCGCTGAAGCGAAGGCGATGGTTCTGGTCCACTCCCTAAACTCCACTCCAGGTGCAATAACAGAATCTAATGCTCTTGATGCCTTGACCTCAATGGGTGCAGAGGCGGTAGGTGTTGAAGGTATCGGGAAACTACAGAAAGGTATGAATGCGAGCTTCGTCCTGTTTAATGCAAATAGTCCGGAGATTTGCCCGATTTTTATATCAGAGAAGATATCAAATCTTGAGAGTGCTCTCATTATGTCTGCTGGAAGTAGGGCAATAGATAGTGTTTATGTTTGTGGAAGGAAGGTTATGAGCGATGGTGATATCATCTTATCTGACACTCTTGGTCTATTAGAAGAAGCAGGGAACTGGCTTATGTCTATTGGGGGGAGGATAGAAAATATACTGAAGGAGTAATAAGGCAGTTGACAAAATATGATACCCTGTATTAACATCTTTTATATTATATTACCGGAATAGAGGTGTATTTTGAATAGATTGGTGGTATATACATTGATAGTGTTCTTCGTTCCGCTTACCACTGTTTCTGCGGCGTATAAGATTGTGACCATTGACAAGACGGGTGTATTCAACATAACTGGGGGTGTGGGTTTCTATCTCCCCACCCTGAACTGGGTTAAAGATGCCTTCAGGAGCGGGGCTTCATTCAACGCGGGTGCAGGGATTGGAGTAAGTGGGAACATTGGTCTATTTGGTAATATTGAATACACGAGATTAAGGTCAACGGAGATACTTGACAGTGCATATGGCGGGGGTAAACTGAGGTTGTGGAGCGGGAGAGGCGGTGTGAGGTTTACAGCCATTGTTGCTGGCGAGAAGACCCCATTCGCCGAGGTCGCCCTTGGTGTATCAAGATTGTCAATATTTGGACCTGTTGGTTCTGTTAACAGGTATCTATGGTATCTTGATATGCGCGGAGGGTATGAGTTCTTTATGGACAAGAATATGAGTATTGACCTTTCAGCAGGTTTTATATACTACCTGCAGAACCCGGGGTTGGGTGGTCTAAATCTACCAGTAGTTGATGGTGAGCGAAGAGCAGCTATTATCCCCCTTAGAATGTCCTTCAACTTCTATCTCTGATATTTTACTCTCTATTCCGGTAAACAATTGTTCGGTGCGCTATGGAAACGCTGTTTGCAAGCAACAATTATAAAAATGTTTTACCATTCCCCTTAAAGCATCAGGTCCACCTTATTGGTGCTCTAAACAGGGCGATGGAGAAGGATATGGTGGCGACATCATACATTCTGGAGGGAGAGAGGGGTTCGGGAAGGTATTGCCTTGCATCGCAGTTTGCAAAGGCGCTTCTATGCTCTTATAGAAACTCAATCCCTGCCTGTGGAGAATGTGTTCAATGTAAAAAGATTGAAAAGGGTATCCATCCCGATGTCATAAAAATAGAGCATGATGAGAGGTATATAAAAATCAGTGAGGTAAGGTATCTGGCTGGGGAGGTATATAAAAAGCCCAATGAAGCAGACCGAAAGGTAGTAATAATAAAGGATGCAGAGAGGATGACCGAGGAGGCGGTGAACTCAATGCTCAAGGTATTTGAGGAACCACCGTATAATGTAGTGATAATACTGACCGTTGTAAACTCCTCCCTACTGCCGGCGACCATTGTCTCAAGGTCCATTCACCTATTTATGAGCGGGATACCCACACAATCAGTAGTTGAGCATGTAGTGGAAATGTATGGTATTGACCGTGATAAGGCGGAGGTGCTTGTTGGTGCAACGGGGGGAGACACGGGTCTAATAGACGAAATAGTGAAAGATGATGGCTTATACAGTTCTATTACTAAGGGTGAGTTCTTCAATTATGTGGTCGGTATATTGGACCCAACGAAGATTGTCATAGAGAGGGAGAGGGCGAAAAAATTAATAATTATGCTTTTGAACTATATAAGATATCGCAGTGATGATTTTGAAGATGATACCTATGCCAAACTTCTCTATCTATTGGGAAGCACTAATGAGTTGTTGATAGCAAATATAAATGTGAAGGTTTCTCTGTTCAGGTTGATGATAGAGTTGAAGGAGATGATGACGAGTACAAAAGGAGGCATCGGTGTATGAAGGATGAATACTTTATTATTCACTTTTTAGACATCGCCAGAGAGCATATCGGGTTCTCAGATGATGATATAAAACCAGGTGATGTATGTCTGGCAAAGGTGGAGGAGGGTGAGGAGTTCTGTGTGTCTTTGTTCAAGGTATCTAATAAGATGTTAAATGAGATACCAGAACCTGATGAGTGTTATCAGATTAGGAAGGCAAACGATGAGGATATAGAGAGAATGGAATGGCTGAAGAGAAGACGTGAGGACGCCTTTCGGACATGCACTCAGATGGCGAGTGAGTGTGGGCTTGAGATGAAACTTGTGAATGTCTCTATTGCACCCAATGGGAATAAGATAACATTCTATTATACAGCTGACGGAAGAGTTGACTTCAGGGAACTGGTGAGGGAACTTGCAGGAAGGTTCAGAACACGCATAGAGATGAGACAGATAGGTGTGAGGGACGAGGCGCAGATTGTCGGTGGGCTTGGACCATGTATGTCTCCCATCTGTTGCACCCGTTTCCTGAGGGACTTTGAGTCCATTAGTTTGCAGATGGCAAAGGTTCAGGGACTCAATCTTATCCCAGCCAAGATATCTGGATTATGTGGACGGTTGATGTGCTGTCTATACTTTGAGTATGATGTCTATAAGAGCATACTCTTGGATATGCCCGAGATTGGCTCAAAGGTGATGTATAAAGATGAAGAGGTGATAGTCAGGGATGTCTATCCCTTGATGAAGATGGTCATGATATCAAAAGAGAATATGCAGACAGGGGAGGATAACCTGATTGTCCCCTTGGATGAGATTGTTTTTGAGAGGAGAGAGATAAAGTGCCTTCCAGGCAGGATTGCATAAACATTACACCAGAGTGAAATATGCCTGAGTTCAAGACAGAGCCATATATAACAGATTCACACCACCATCTATCCCACCAGGACTTCTCGTCAGACATTGAGGAGGTGATTGGAAGGGCGAGGGAGGCAGGGGTTGAGATACTCATAGAGGGCGGTGGTGAGGTTGCCCTACCATATTATTTAAAAAACTGTCTTTCAGACCCTTACCTTAGAAATATGTATTTCTGTGCAGGGCTCCACCCTCATGATGCAATGAACTTCTCAGATAGTATTCTTGATAAACTGAGGTCCCTTGCCACACATAAAAGGTTCGCAGGTGTTGGCGAATGTGGTCTTGACTATCACTATGACAATTCACCCAGGGATGTTCAGAAGCGTGTGTTCAGAAAGCATATAGAACTGGCGAGTGAACTCAAAAAACCACTGGCTATCCACGCCCGAAAGTCATATAGGGATGTATTTGGAATACTGGAAGATGAGGGGGTGCCTGAGGCGGGGGTATTGTTTCACTGCTTCAGTGGTGGTGATGAAGACCTTGCTCGGATTCTTGAGATGGATGGCTATATATCTATAGGCGGTGTTCTCACCTTTCCAAATGCGGTGAGAACCAGAGAGGTGATATCATCAGTTCCCCGAGAGCGGTTGCTGATTGAGACCGATGCCCCCTATCTTGCACCGCAGAATGTGAGGGGGAAGAGAAATGAACCATCTTACATCAGATATGTGGCAGATGAACTGGCGAACCTATGGGGGCTTCCCGTTGAGGATGTATATTTTATCACCACCTATAATGCCAGGGTCTTTTTCAATATAGATATTGACCACGGAGGTGATATTGTTTATAAACTGGGTGACAGGTTGTATCTCAATGTCACCAACCGATGCACCAACCGGTGTTCTTTCTGTATCAGGAACTTTAGAGATGGACTGGGGGGTTATTATCTCAAACTGAGGGTGGAGCCAACACCTGATGAGGTGATAAAGGCGATAGGTATCCCTGGCGAGTATGAGGAGATTGTCTTCTGCGGTTATGGAGAGCCGTTGATAAGGTATGACCTGGTGAGGGAGGTGGCGAGATATATCAAGGAGAGGGGGGGAAGGGTGAGGGTTAATACAAATGGAATTGCCCGCCTCTATCATGGGGTTGATGCCATTGAATATGTATCAAACTATGTGGATGTATTCTCCATCAGTTTGAATGCCACCAACGGGGAGGAATATAACCGAATCTGCAGACCGCTCTATAAGGGTGCATATAAGGAGGTTCTCAAAAGCATAGAGCGGGCGAAGTCGCTTAACAAGGAGGTCAGGGTCAGCTTTGTAGAGAGCTCTGGAGCAGACCTTACAGGTGCGGAGGATATGGCTGAGGCGCTTGGTGTGAGTGTGAGGTTCAGATAGATGGAATTAAGTAAGATTGTAGAGAGGTTAAAATCGGGCAAAGACAAATTGGACACTTTCCTGAGCAATGCAATCAATGTTGATTCATTTTTTGAGGTTGCAGAGGTGATAAGGGAGGCGTTTGAGAATGGAGATAGGGTAATACCTATAGGGAGCGGAAGATTCATACCCCTTGAGGGGCTTGATATGAAGCCGGTTAATATTTCACAGATAAAGCCAACAATAGAAATACGACCAGAGCGCCTTACTGTAGAGGTTGGAAGCACATATAAGGTTAGGGATTTGAATGAGGAGCTTCACCAGGTGGGGATGGAGGTCCAATCGCTTAGGGGAGTGATTGGGTCATCCATCGGCGCCTGCATTGCCTGCGGTTTTTCAGCACCACTGAGATTTCCATCACGGTTGAATATCTCGCTTCTTGGTCTGGAGATTATTGACAATAAGGGTGATGAGTTCTTCACGGGCAGGCGGACTCTCAAGGGTGTCGCTGGATATAATCTCAATTCTATGTATGTGGGGTCTTTCGGGCTTAATGGGGTGATAAAAAGCTTAGTTATTCGCATTGAACCTGAGAAAAAGATTGTGAAAACCCTTGCCCTCAGGGTTGGGGATATTGATGGCTACATCAATGCATTGAAGAAGTTGAGCACTTTGACCGCATTCACTGGTAGCGTGTTTATAAGCCCCTTACTTGCGAAATTATCTGCCTATGATGATAACCCTATTTGTTATGTGTGGCTCTCTGGCTCAGGTGAGGCGGTAAAAGTTGCGGAGGCGGAATTAAAAGATATGATGATTGGTCATAAAGGGGAATGCACTGCAAGTGTGATATATGGAGGTATAAATTCAGTGAGCGAAGGTGCAATAGTGGTAGTATGTAGTATCAATAACATTCAACGGGAAGCTTTTAATGAGATGGTGGACATTCCCTTTCTGGTCAGGTCTGACGGTCTGGTGGAGTTGATTGTCAATGATGAAAGCATTGGTATGAAGAAGGTGCCTCAGAACATTAATCCGCACAGGGTTTATCTGAACTGTGGCGGCAGGTTTCTGGTGGATGGTGTTGAGAGATTTCTAACAGTAGTATAAGTTTCATGGATATTAGATAATGCAATTTCATACATCAAACTGAATTAATTGTGATATATTTATAATAAGAATAATAGAATCAAGGGTTTAATAAAGATGTTGATGTTAATAAAATATTTAGTATTTATATCCTTACAGGTCATATTAGCACTTGCTTTATCATTCGTTTCAAACTTTCATTCAACTGATTATTACACAAATTCATCGGGCATCGGGAAAAAGACCCCAAAGAAATCTCATATAGGCACAATCATGCTTGTTGAGGAAACAGACCCCTTCACTCCCAATTGTGATGGCATAAAAGATGTGGTGCGCCTCACTCTTGACGGGAATGAGGGCACCCCTTTGCTTGATATATACAGGGTCGGCGGTGATAGAGTTTATCATACTGAGAGCAGTGAACCCATCTGGTATGGAAAGGATGAGAGCGGAAGGCAGGTGCGGAAGGATGCGTTTTTCTATCATCTCATAGTAGATGGGTATATATACAGTAGTGCGATTAACCTGTAGGGTAATTAAATTTTTAGAGTTGACCATGATATTGAGTTACAAATATCAATTTTTTGTGGTGCTGATAATATCTGTTCTGCTTGCTGGATTTGGTCTAACAAACTTTGAGTTTCAACCAAGTGTGGCGAGCTCCGGAATGGGTGGTGTCCTGACACTTGGATACCCTCTACCCTCCTGTATAGGGCTTAACCCCTCGCTTCTCTCCCTGATAAGCAAGCAGGTGGTTGAGACATCGTTCACCAAGTTATACTGGGGTTTAGATGATGGTGAACTGACCTCCGGTTATCTCGGCTATGTTCAGCCCGGGGGGAGATTAGGTGTTTTTGGCATTAATGCTAGAACGGATTTAGATGACCTGAAAACCGACTTCATAGTATCAGCAAGTTATGCCAACTCCTTCATCTCCCCGGGGAGAATATCTCTTGGCGCCAACATAAACCTGTTCACCAGATTATATCGGGAGAACTCGGGCATAGTAGATGACCCGGCATTTGAGGGGGATTACCACAGTCAGACCCTGGGTGTTGATGTGGGGTTACTAATGAGACCGGTTAACCCGGTGAGTATGGGACTATCCTTCTTCAACATCAACAAACCCACATTCAGCCTCGGCGAGGATAATATTCTTCCTCTTAAAGCGAGATTTGACCTCGGTTTCAATATTCACCATATAAGACCGTCTTTCTCTGTTAGCTACAACAGATACTGGAATACCAATGACAGCGATATATCATTCTGCTTCGGATTTGAGACCGGACTGTTCAGGGAGAGGATGCAGATAAGGGCGGGCTATGATGAGGACAACCTGTCATGCGGTCTGGGTCTGAAATTCCCTGGCAAAAACCTGGACTTTGCCTTTGACTATGCATTCCAACTGCCTCTCGACAGAGAGCGAATGTCAGACACCATAGGGACGCATAGAGCGGGTCTCTCCTTCATATTCGGCAGGTCACAGAGAATATTTAAGGATAAGAGACAGCTGAAGACCTATACATTCCACTTCAAGGATGAACTGCTGAGTGAGGTGGTGGTCAGGGCTGACAGGGATATGGAGTATAAACTACAGGTTGATGCCAAAAGCAAGCTTTCCCCGAACCAGATTGATATTGATGAGATTGAGGCGCCCGAGGAGGTGGAATACGGGTTGGTGAAGGTGAACAGCAGTTTCTCGCCCTTAGATGTGGACAGCATCAGGGTCATCACCAGAATAGAGAGACAGTGGATTGATGACTATAATATCACCTCTGACAACATTCGCCTCCGTCTGGTATCAGTAGCGGGAGAGGAGATTCTTGATTATATACCCGTGCTTGCCTATTCAGATGATGAGTATTACTACTTTGAGACGAAGGTGGATATACTTGGACCAATGGTGTTGTCCGCTTATGTCATCCCTGTTGAAGAGGTGCCTGAGATTGAGGAGGTAGCAGAAGTGGTGGAGGTGGCAGAACTTGAAGAAATGCCTGAGGTTGAGAAGGAGATGACAGGTGAATGGCCTAAGGAGCATACTGTAGTTGAAGGCGAGTGCCTGTTCATCATCGCCGGCTTCGCCTACCACGACCCGTTCAGGTGGCCGTTAATATACAACGCAAACAGAGATAAGATTAAAGACCCGCACTGGATATACCCGGGACAGGTATTTATTATTCCAGCGCCAGAGTAGATAGAATTTTATTGGGAATATAGAGTAATATAAAGAAAATTATTACTTCAATATCCTTTTGCTTTCTCTATTATCTTCTTAATTGTTATTATATTCTAAAAGAGCTTAATGAATTTCATATAGGGGCAAGATATATATGAAGCTTTCGCTGAATATTCTGTTTATTCTTTCAAGCATTGCTTTTGCAACTTCTTTATCGCTATCTGACAACTTCTTCACTTCACCCGTAGATATTGACACCACCACCACAGACCAGAAAGATGGCATCACTTTGATGGTAGAACCCAATCCATTCACCCCCAACGGTGATGGCATAAACGATGTGGTGTCTTTTAGGGTGGATGGGAACACGCATCTACCGGTCATCTATATCTACAGAAGCGACGGCAAATGTGTCTTTTCTGCTATGGGACCAATGCCGGTCTGGGACGGGAGAGACAAACAGGGCAGAGACATGGAGACAGGTGGATACATATATCAACTTGAGGTTGATGGCTATATATTCACCGGGGTAATAAACCTTATCAGGTGATGATAAAGAGCAAGAATATGTTAAAGCGTTCAACATACACCATTTTTGCTCTAATCATATCTATCTTCATCTGCTTGAGTAGTTCGTTCTCTATGTTTGACTACCAGCCCAATGTGGCGAGTTTCTCCATGGGGGGTTGCCTCTCATCCACCTTCATTCAGCCCTCCGATGTCGGCATAAATCCGGCGCTAATTGCATTTACAGAGTATAATACTCTTGAGACCTCTTTCTCGCGCCTCCACTGGGGGCTTGATTACGGCGAGATGGCATCGGGCTTTCTCGGCTATGCTGTCCCCATAGGCGTCTTCGGCACCGTGGGCATAAACACCAGAGCGGACTTTGAGGGGCTGATGACCGATTTCATCTCTACCGTCTATTACGGCAACTCATTCATCTATCCAGGCAGGGTAGGTCTGGGGGTCGGATTTGATTACTATACCAGGTTCGTGAGAAGCAATGAGTTTACCAGACGAGACCCATCGTTCAATGATGGCACAATACGCCTTACAATGGCTGTAAACAGTGGTCTCATCGTAAAGCCGGCAGATAACCTATTGTTCGGTCTATCGGTCTTCAATCTTAACCGTCCAAAACTATCCTACGGTGGTGATGAACGCCTTCCCCTCAAGGCGAGAGCAGATATAGGTGTATATCTGGGTGCTTTCAGACCATCTGTCTCTGTCGGTTATATCAGGCACTGGGTGGGCGGGTATAGTGAGTTCCTCTACAAACTCGGTTTTGAGGTGGGGCTTCTCAACGATTGCTTGCAGGTGCGGGCAGGTTATGATATGAATCGCTTCTCGTCCGGAGTAGGCATTAACCTTGAGAGGGGCTTCAATCTGATATTTGACTATGCATTCCAGATACCACTGGGTGAGAAGGCGATGGATAATAAGATAGGCACCCACCGAGTTGGTCTCACCTTTGCCTTTGGAGATAGAGATTACAAGTTCAAGGAGAGGTCTAAAAGAAATACATTCCTCTTTAAGTTCAACGATGTTATTGTGAAGGAGGTGGTGGTGAGGACCAAGAGTGAGCATTATGAGGATGAGATAAATTTGAGCGCCTGTGGTGAGATATCAGACGAGGCGAGGATGGTGTCAATGGTTAGTGGGGGGGAGGAGGTGAGATATGGCACCGCTACGATTGAGAGCAACCTGAAGGCGAACGATATTGCGGAGATGAAGGTCGCCTGTAAGGTTGATAGGAGCTGGTTTGATGAACTCAATGTAAGTCATGATGCAGTGAGATTTCACCTTCTATCTGATAGGGGTGAATTTCTGTATGACTGCAAGCCGACTCTCGCCTACATAGGTGATAGATACTATTGCTATGAGAGCGAGGTGGACAAGGCAGGAACAATCGTCGTTGTCGTCCTCCCCAGAGAGATGAGAGAGGGCGAGCGGAAACTTACCGAGAAGACAGAAGAGATAGAGAGGTTGATTGAGGAGGTAGTTGAGGAGGAGAGAGAGCGAGAGGCGGGTGAGTATCCAAAGAGGCATATAGTAGTGAAGGGGGAGTGTCTGTTCATAATAGCGGGTTTTGAGTATCACGACCCGTTCAAGTGGCGTAGGATATATGAAGCGAATATGGATAAGATTATGCACCCACACTGGATATATCCCGGTCAGGAGTTCATAATACCTGCACCGGAGTAGGTCTTGACCTCTGGACATACCCCAGTGACAACCCACTTCCATATACTTTGTTAAGCAGATATAAATGCTGAGATATATCTATAATTTTATGGGATAAGGGTATTAAAATCACCGATGGTCACAAAAAGGTCAATACACTATTACAATGCGTATTGCCGTATTCTCAAATAGTTAATATTGAATAATAATGTGGGGAGAGCTTTGTGCCCTCCCCCCTATCTTGCCAAACCACTGTCTTTTGGTATTACTTAAACAATGCCTTTACTACTCCAACCGATGATGAATCGATTATTGTGGGCGACATACCAAACCATTGAAGGTGCGCTAGCATGATATCATCAAGCAGGTCATCACCGTCTGCACATCCATACTCGGTTGTGGCGAATGATGTTTTGAAGGTGCCACTATCGTATGCAACGCATGTAGTATAGTTCTCATCGGTAATGAAGAGCTCCATTGCATCTGCAGTTGGGGTAAGGTCGTCTGAGTAGAAGTTGTTGGCTGAATACAGTATGCTTGCCATAAAACCACCTGATATTCCCTCACAGAATGTTCCAGAAGCACCTGACATATTAATATAAGCCTCATTGTTATAAACATCTTCTGTTACAGAGTCAACTCCCAGGTAGTCCGTGTAGAATGCTGTGAAGCCACTACCATATATAGCATCCTGACCCATTAGCATGAAGAACTTATCACCCTCATCAAGAAACGCAGAAACATCGCTCTGGTTCGTAGCATTAAATCCACTATTTGTCCACCAGTCGTCAAAAGTCGTCCAGAAGACGAACTCATAATTTACCATTTCGTCATAGTCAGGTGCGCTGGTGACAACTTCATAGTCGGTGTAATTTATCCTGTCAAACGAGTCCTCATACTGAGAGGAATAGTTCCCACCAAAAACACCTTCACTGTCCAGGACTATCAGTATTCTATCATCCTGGGGATTCAGTGGTGAAACGCCTCCCGAATGTAGTATAGCTGAAGTAGATGCTACTTCGTCTCCTGCCTTTGATGGCGATTGCGCCAGTGCGAAAACAGCAAAGATAAAGGTAGCTAAAATGATAATCGTAACTCTCATAACTCAACCTCCTTATTTCTAATTTTATGAATTTTTATACAGATGTCAAGTAAATTTTTAAAGTAAATTTACTGTGAAATGCATCTATTCTGATTTTCCATACACGCATATAAGAAGCGAAGTTATCAAAATGTCGTATGATGGATTTGCTTATGTTCTAATTTTAAGGTTGCATTATGTTGTGTAATTGTTTTGCAGTTCTCTTCATTTCGAGAAACACCAGTCCAAGGCGCGCATCCTTCTTCGTCACTGATACGAGTATTTCACTCATACCTACCGGCACCAGTATCACATTCCCTTTGTCGCATCTCACCAATACCTGCTCAAGTTGACCCCTGTGAAGCTCAGACGCCACCTTCCCGGCAACCGACATCATTGTAGTGATTATCTCGCCTAACTTCTTCTCTTCAATGTCACGGGGTAGGTCAGATGCAATTACAATACCGCTACTTGATATAATCGCAGATGACTCAATATCGGGTGTTGAACTCTTCAAATCCCTTAAAACACTTTGTATCCTTTCTTTTCTATCACTTACCATATCTCACTCACATCAGGACTTTAATATTACATATCTACTTATTAATATTATTCTCTGGATTCTTAAGTACTATGAATGGTATTTAGAATTTTGACAGAAAATATAATTTTTTTATCCATCCACTTTTAATATATCAGAGATATTAATTTTTGGCAAAAAAGAGCGAATAGGACTGTCATTTATTTTTTAGTTAATTAAGGATAATACAGACCTGTTTGATTTTAGATGGGTTGGTTAGATATAGTATTCCTATATATTGATAATATCTCGTTAAATACATCTTCGGGCGAAAAGTTATAGAGAACGAAGTTCCTGCCATCATTTGCCATCTTCCTTCGCTTATCTCTATCCTTTGTTATTGCTAATAATTTACCTCCAAGCGCTCTTATGTCTCCCGTCTCAAAGAAAACGCAGGGTGCACCCATCTTATAGAGCATCTTGAGACCACCCGCCATTGATGCTACTACCGGAATACCCAGCGCCATCGCCTCCAGCACCACCCGCCCCTGCCCCTCACTCAACGACGGCACCACTATAATGTCCATCTCCCTCATTAGGGGGTAGGGATTGTCCTGATAGCCCAGAAATTGCACTCGCTCATCAACACCCGCTTCCTTCACCTTCCTCTTCTGCTCCTTTAGATATGAGGCATCCTCCTTCTGGTAGGCGTCTCCAATGACAATGAGATTTGCATGCCTATGTCTCCTGACAAGGGGTATAAAGGCATCAATCAGAATGTGCAAGCCCTTCTGCTGTGATGTAGTGCCGATATAGCCGATACGGGGTCGCTCGGTCTTCCTAACCGTGGCAAGAAGCTCGTGCGGGCTCTTGCTCTTATTCTCAACTCTCTCCACCATCAGCGGGTTCGGTATCACCGCTGTTTTGTAAAGTGCGACATCAGGCAGGATTTCTGCCACCGCAGGTGAGATGGCAATTATGCGGTGGGCAACTCGGGTAGTTAGATGGTGGAATATTGGGTGGTAGGTCTCATCCCTCTGGTGAGCCACTATGGGTCTTCTGTGCAATGGGTATGTGACACTTGCCAGTAGCCAGGCAAGGAAGTTATTGGTGTGGATGAGGTCGGGTTTCACATCTGCTATCAGGCGTGGCAGGCGGTATAATGCCCTCACAGCGGAGATTAGGTTTGACAGGCGACCGCGCTGGTGCCTGTGCCTTGTGGAGACGGGGATGGTGAGCGCCTGAATGCCTTTCTCGGTGATGACCTGGTGGTATCTGCTTTTCTCCGGCACCGCAACTGTCGGATTAACCTCGCCTGATAGTATCTCAATCAACTCAAGTAGAGACCTCTGACCGCCCCACACCTCGCTGGTGGTGTCAATATATAAAACTCTCAATCTGTCTTTTCTTTCTCCCACTCTGCGGAATATATCATCTTAATAATAATTTTTACAGGTTAATATATTTGATGTATTATCGTCTTTAACAGGGCAGAGATTAAAATATTTCCCCCTGTTCACCTATTCTGAGTGACTACCCTATATTGCGTTATAGTGTATATTGATGAAGAGTTAAACTGCTTTATTATAATATGCTTCCAAATTGCCAAACAGAAACGATATCATTGTAAACTACTTGACATTATACACAGAATCCGATAAAATACTAAATAAGCTGGGCTTTGACTCAAAATGTCTGTCTTATAAGTATATAGATAAAGGCGGGACGATTGTGAAAATTCACTTGTATTTGTTGTGCACCCTATTTTTATCATTGTTTTCACAAACCATCAATGCGGACGAGTTATTGGCAGATGTAGCGGAAAATAACATAAATATAAACCTGGATATGGCTATTAAGCTGGCAATGTTGGTCTCTTATCATGCGGAATACAGTGATACATCGGGACTGAATTACAGAGTGTTCTACAATACTGATAGAATATTCATCGGCTCCATAGAACTTCAATCCCTTGATGGTAAGAATAGATACTATGCTATCACTCTCTACAGGGGGGAGGATGAACCACGAGACATTGAGAAGATTACTGAAAGGGTGGATGATTGGGTGGAGATTGCACTGACCCGCATTACCAAAAAGGGTGAAAATCTATATGAGTGGGATACATCAGGACCGGAGTTTTTGAATTCCTGGATGCTCATTTATAAGAATCTGAATGAGTATCGGGAGTATTTTAACTGCGTCGTCCCGGCATCTACGGGGCTGGGTTTCGCATCCGGCTTTCACAAGGGCATCTCCGACCACTACTATATAAGCAAGTTATTAAAAGCAGTTCTTGCTAGGCACCTTGATGTCAGTATTGATGCCATAAACCTTTTGAGGGCAACTCCTGACCTCAAACTTCTCTGCGAGGTTGAGGGCAATGAATACATAGTTTATATACCAAAGAAAGCAAAGCATATTATGGATATTGAGATTGTAGAGGGGAAAGAGGTTAAGAGAATGATTGAAAGGTCATCCCTAAGCACTGACCTTGAGGGAGTAACCGAAGTAGAGAGTAAGGCAATGAAAGAGGACATTATCAAATGGATGAGGTATGTTCTTTTGATTGAGAGAGAGTCGGGCTTTGATTCTGGACCAACTGCTTATGCAGAGGTGGTAAACTCTGTGCTTAGTGAAGAGGGCGTATATACTCTCTATGAGAAGGCAAAGGAGAAGGGACTGGGAGGGCATATAATAGACCCTGCAAGATTACAAAAAGAGAAGGGAAAAAATTGAAATTTATGCTTGACAACGGATTTATTTGAATTATAATGTAATATATAGGAAAGGAGGAGTAAGATGATAAGGTACATGATAGTTGTAGTAGGTGCGCTTGCGATTGCTTCATTTGTTTTTGCAAGCAATATGTCAACTGACCTCGCCAATGGAAACCACGAGGGTTCCATAGGCGAAACACCATTCTATCCCGACGACTGGGTTGACCCAACAGGCGACCCCAGCACCTGGGATAATGGTCTGGCATTCTATGGCTGGGCTACCAGTGAATGGCCCGAGCTGGACGCATCCTTTGCTAACTATATTGAATTAGACCTCTATGGAGTGGACTATGAGGCAAAAACCGACGAGTGTGAGGTCGCAGTTATGAACGACAGCGGATTCAACAACCCTGTAAATATATTCATCATGGGAGACGATGGTGGCTATCCCGATGGCGATACCGGTGACGATGCACTCTGGGATGTTGAAGTAGATACCTCTGGCTGGTCAAGTGGCACATACCCAGCTGCAAATTGGAACTCGGTAGCTCTCAGCGATTGGGGACCGCTCCCAAACGAGCTCTACTTCTGCATGCATACATACTGGAGTGGTGGAGGTTACACATTTGACTTCTATACTGCTCTTGAGTATGATGAGCACCTTCCAGACCCACCGGGAGAGGACTGCGGATGGATGTTTGTCTCTGGTTACTGGCAGACCAACACACAGTATAACTCAGCATATGCTGGCGCCTGGGGACTAAGATTCCACACTGTAGAAACCGGTGCAGTAGAGGAAACATCTCTTGGTGTCATTAAGGCATTGTTCTAAGTAGCGATATCTGAAGGGATGATGTATAAGAAGCGGGCTTAATAGCCCGCTTCTTTCTTTTTTATTCATCACTGTTATATTAGAATTGCCAAAAAGGGTGATTTATATGAGATGGATTATATTAATTGTCGGTCTTACTACTGCTACAAATCTATTCGCTTATTATACCTTTGAGGGTGGTCTTCTCGCCGATACTGGAACCAGCGTGGTGGTCGGCTTGGTGGCTCACTTTCCCCAATCCAAGATGCTTACACTGAACGGCGACTTTCACTATGCCTACGGTTCATATAAGAGGGGCAGGGTGCCAGTTGATATATCTCATCACCTCTTCATCCCCGGGGTGAATATGAGTGTATATTTTCTTAAGGGAAGGATTGAGAGTGTAGAGCCGTATATCACCTTTGGGGGAGGTGCGGTTCTTGGAATAGTAAGTGAGGATAAAGAGGGTGTTGAGAGCGAGACCAGATTTGACCCAGGTGGTCTGGTGAAGATTGACTTCGGATGTGACTTTCCCATAGATGCGGGTGTAATGCCCTTTGTTGAGTTGGGTGCGTGGGTTATAGTTGACATAATTGATTCCACCGATGGTAATTTTGCCTTGGTTGCGGGGATAAGGTTTTAAGTTAATATGTGGTTGCTCATTTGAATATACCTCTTGATAAATTGACAAAGCGTTCTCTATGTGGCGGAGGTTATGATAACTATTATAGATACGGTAGGTGAGTATTATATTGTGGTGTTGTATTAATAAACATCATATCTTCTATTTCTTTCTGTGGCTTTGGTCGGATAAATTTTGAAAAGGATATTGAAAAAGGTTGTAATTCAGGTTATTTTAGATTGTT